>Ga0075467_10003756_pt1 | contig 11535 bp, 10 predicted proteins | sample DEB08_DNA_9_FD_75067 | JGI IMG/M metagenome (GOLD analysis project Ga0075467, IMG submission 75067) | Aqueous microbial communities from the Delaware River and Bay under freshwater to marine salinity gradient to study organic matter... | ecosystem: Environmental > Aquatic > Marine > Coastal ...
AAAACAATTGCCTTTCGGTGGGTTTTTAAGTGGTTTTTTTGGAGGACTTTCTGGACATCAAGGTGCGTTAAGAACTGCCTTTTTAATTAATGCTGGTTTAACTAAAGAGGTTTTTATTGGAACAGCAGTTGTGATTTCTTGTTTGGTTGATTTTACAAGAATATCAATGTATTCAACTAGAATGTTAGAGTCTGGTTTATACGAAAACATTCCTTTGATTGTAAGCGCTACCCTTGCGGCAATTGTTGGTGCATTTATTGGGCATAAGCTACTTAAAAAAGTAACCTTAAAATTTATTCAAAAATTTGTTGCCGTGTTCCTTATAATTGTCTCAATAGCTTTAGGAGTTGGACTAATTTAGACATTATGTTTTCTGCTTTTTCTTTCTAGCCGCTGGAAACAATACATTGTTAAGAATCAACCTATAACCTGGTGATGTTGGATGTAAGTCTAATTCTGTTTTTGGATCTCCAACTCTGTGTGTATAATCCTCTGGATCGTGACCTCCATAAAATGTAAAAAACCCTTTTCCTTTTATTCCATGAATGTATTTAGCTTCTCCATTAGTTTTATTCTCTCCTAAAACTAATACATTGGATTTAATTTCTTCTCGCGTAAAAGCAGTAGTTTGCCCCATAAATCCCTTCACTAAAGCCGTATGATTCTGGTTTAACATGGTTGGAACTGGATCCCATTTTGCTGAAAAGTCCATGAGTGTAAAATAATCAGTCGTTTTTGGAATACGTCGTTTTTGTGTCATGTCAATCGATGAAAACTCATAAACATTTGGGCTTCTTTCCAAAATATAATCTTTAAAAGCAAACGTTTTGTTATAATCTATTTTACTTTGATAGTTAGCATCACTCCCATCTCCATCAAACATAGGCTCACAAATATCGACACCTTCAGCAGATAACGCAATATCAAAACTATCTGTGGCACTACACATGGCAAACATAAAGCCTCCTCCAACTACATAATCTCTAATTTTTAAAGCAACATCAAGTTTTTCGTCTGAAACTTTATCATACCCAAGCCTAGTCGCTAATTCTTCGGCTGTATTCTTTTCTTCTATATACCAAGCCGCACTTCTAAAAGATCTATAAAACTTGCCATATTGTCCTGTGAAATCCTCATGATGTAAATGCAACCAATCATATAGTATCAATCCATCATTTAATACTTCTTCATCATAAACTGTGTCATATGGAATTTCAGCATACGTTAAAACCATGGTTACAGCATCATCCCAAGGTTGTTTTCCGTAAGGCGTATACACCGCAATTCTTGGTGCTTTTTCCAAAACAACAGCTTCCATATTCTGACTTGGACTACTAATTTCTTCCAGAATTTGTTCAGCTTTTGCATCACTTATTACCTCAAATGACACACCACGAATTTGACATTCACGTTGTACTTCTTCAAAATCAGGTAATAAAAACGAACCTCCTCTATAATTGAGCAGCCACTTTACTTTTTGCTGTTTTTCCAATGTCCAAAAAGTAATTCCGTATGCCTTTAAGTGGTTTTTTTGTCCATCTGCATCCATAGGAATTAGGATGTAAGACGCAAAAGTATTCACTGACATAAATAGGCAAAAAATTAAGGAAAATATCTTTTTCATAGACGAAAGATAATTAAAAATTGCCCTTTGTAAATGGTTTTAAGGTAATTTTAGGAATAGACTAATTAATTATATTGAACTATTGCTTTATTAAAGTTTGGTTTCATTACCAGATAGTAAACTAGCAATCACTTTGGTGCTTGAATATTGTTCAAGTATAATCTTAATAAACACTGTGATTGGAATGGCCATTATTAAGCCTGGTATTCCCCATAAAAAACCCCAAAACATAAGCATTACAAGAACAGCAATAATATTAATAGAAAAAGATTTACCCATAAAAATTGGTTCTAGAATTGCACCAAATAAAACTTGAACACCTGTTATAATAAGAACAAAAAATAATAAAGTGCTTGTAGTTTCTAACTCAACAAAAGCAAAAATAGAAAGTAAAATTACGGTTATAAAAGAACCAACCATTTGCACAAAATTGATTACAAATGCAAAAAGTCCCCAAAAAATCGGGAAACTAACATCAAAGAACACGCAAGCCAATCCTGTGCCTATTCCCGTAAGGAGGCTCACCAAAACTTTAACCTTAATAAAGGTATTTAAATCTTTCTCAATTTTCATAAAAGCTTTAATAGATGCATGTTTTTTCTTTAAAACCGTTGTATTTAATAGCTTATACACATTAATAGATTCTGCTAACCATAGCACTACAAAAAAAGAAGTCATTAATATTGTAGTTAAAAATTTTCTTACAAAATCTACAGTAGAACCAATATTATCTTTTTGAAGAAGTTGAGAAAGCAAATTTTCGTTTTGTTGAAAAGTAATTCCAAAATTCGCTTCAAGATAAATTTTTGCTGCATCCAATTTGGTTTCTGCTTTTGCGAAAAAATCAGTATCAGATGCCATTATCTGTTTGCTTGATAATTGTATAAGTTCAATGCCTATTTTGAGTCCTCCAATTATTAATAGAATTACAATAATGACGCTCACTAGTTTTGGTACTTTAAACTTGCCAAGCCAACGCATTAAGGGTAAAAATAATAAGGCAATAAACATTGAAAACACCAACGGAATAAAAATAAAAGACAATATTTTTAATAAATAAAATACTAATGGCACTACTATTACTAACAGCAGTATATTAGTGGTTCGTCTTTGTTCTAGCATGAGGCAATTTTTCTTTTTATTACTGAAGTAAATTTAAGATAACTTCAATCTGCAAATAGTTATAATTATCTTAAATTAATTAAAATGGAACATCATTATCCTCATCAGGAATATCAAATGCGTCATTTGGACTTTGTCTAAAACTATCTGCTTTAAATGTATCGTCGTTCGCAGCAGCATTCATTTTAGAGTGAAATTCTCCAAAAGGTGTGTCAAAATCATCCAAATTATCGAACTTTCCTAAGTGTCCAATGAATTTTAAACGAATGTTGTCTAAACCACCATTTCTGTGTTTTGCTACTATAAGTTCAGCTTGTCCCTCCGTTGGTGTACGCTCTTCATCATCCCATTCATCAATTTTGTAATATTCTGGTCTGTAAATAAATGATACAATATCTGCATCTTGCTCTATAGCTCCAGATTCACGTAAATCGGAAAGCAGTGGTCTTTTACTTCCACCACGAGTTTCGACCGCACGAGACAACTGCGATAATGCTATTACTGGAATACTTAATTCTTTTGCTAATGCCTTAAGGTTTCTTGAAATCATAGAGATTTCCTGTTCACGATTTCCACCATGACTACTTCCTCCTGTCATTAACTGTAAATAATCCACAACAATTAATTTGATGCCATGTTGGGATGATAGACGTCTTGCTTTTGCTCGAAGATCAAAAATAGAGAGTGAAGGCGTATCATCTATAAACAAAGGTGCTTTTTCAAGACTTTTTACTTTTACATTCAACTGTTCCCATTCATGTTTTTCTAAACGACCTGTTCTCAATTTTTCTGATGACAATCCTGTTTCAGACGAGATAAGTCTTGTAATTAATTGCACTGAAGCCATTTCCAAAGAGAAGAAGGCTACAGGAATATTTTGGTTCACTGCAATATTTCTAGCCATAGATAAGGTTAAAGCTGTTTTTCCCATACCTGGACGAGCAGCAATAATAATTAAATCACTCTCTTGCCAACCAGATGTTAATTTATCCAGTTTATCAAATCCTGAAGGAATTCCACTTAAACCTTCTTTATTAGATATTTCTTCAATTTTCTTCTTTGCCTGAATAACTAAATCTTGCGCAGTTTCTGAAGATTTTTTGATGTTACCTTGCGTAACTTCGTATAATTTTGATTCGGCTTTGTCTAATAAATCAAAAACATCTTTGGTTTCATCATACGAATCTTCAATAATTTCATTCGAAATTTTAATCAAACTTCTCTGAATGAATTTTTGCAAAATAATACGTGCATGAAACTCAATATGGGCTGAAGATGATACTTTTTGTGTTAGTGAAATTAAATAGAAATCACCACCAACTTTATCCAGTTTTTGATCTTTCCTTAACTGAGTTGATACAGTTAATAAGTCAATTGGTTCACTGTTTTCAAACAACTTATATATTGCCTCAAAAATATGTTGATGAGCTTCTTTATAAAATGCGTCTTGACTTAAAATGTCAATAACTTCATCAACACCTTTTTTATCTATCATCATTGCACCCAAAACTACTTCTTCAAGATCGAGTGCTTGAGGTGGGATTTTTCCTCTTTCTAGACTAATAATGGTACTTCTATCTACTTTAAGGCCTTTTATAGGATTAGGTTGTTTCATTTATTATGCTAGGCAAACAGGTGCCTTAAGAATTAAGTCTGGTTAGTAAAATCTTGGTTTTTCAAGACAACGAATGTAACCATATTATAAAGATTTTCTACTTTAATAAGTTACGACATTGTTAACCACAAGTCAACATTTTAACTGTTAATAACTCACAAATATTGTTAATAGCGATAAAAAAATCCGAAGCTATTAACTTCGGAGTTATTTATAGTTTGATTTTAAAAGGATTAGTCGTTATAAACACCCATTTCGGAATATTTAGCCATACGTTTTTTAACTAATTCTTTTGGTGATAAGTTCTTAAATTCGCCATAGGCTTTTTCAATGGCATCACGAACTGTTAAAAATGTTTTTTCTCTGTCTTTATGTGCTCCTCCAAGTGGTTCTTTTACAATTTCATCAACCAGCTTCATTTTTTTCATGTCTTTAGCAGTCAATTTCAATGCTTCTGCAGCTTGTTCTTTAAATTCCCAACTTCGCCATAAAATAGAGCTACAAGATTCAGGGGAAATCACAGAATACCATGTATTCTCTAGCATAAGCACTTTGTCTCCAACACCAATACCCAATGCTCCACCTGACGCGCCTTCACCGATTATAACTGTAATAATGGGTACTTTAAGTCGAGTCATTTCCAATATATTTCTTGCTATTGCTTCACCTTGTCCACGTTCTTCAGCTTCCAAACCAGGATAGGCTCCAGGCGTATCAATTAAGGTCACGACAGGAATTCCAAACTTCTCAGCCATCTTCATTAAGCGCAATGCCTTTCTGTAGCCTTCTGGATTAGCCATTCCGAAATTTCTATACTGTCTGGTTTTTGTATTATACCCCTTTTGTTGGCCAATAAACATATAGCTTTGATCTCCAATTTTACCTAAACCACCAATCATAGCTTTATCGTCCTTAAAATTACGATCTCCATGAAGTTCTAAATATGTGTCTCCAAATATAGCTTTAATGTAATCTAGTGTATACGGTCTGTTAGGATGACGAGACATTTGTACACGTTGCCAAGCCGTTAGGTTTTTATAGATATCCTTCTTTGCTTCAGCTAATTTTTTCTCTATCTGCTTACAAGTTTCAGTAACATCTACATCACTTTCTTCACCAATTAGCTGGCATTTTTGAAGTTGATCTTCAAGTTCTTTTATAGGTAACTCAAATTCTAAGTACTCCATAGAAATTAAGATTAGTTTTAGTTAGTGTACAAAATTACACTTTTTTTTGGTATTGATTTTAGAATTAAATTGAAATTAAGCAACGAACTCTAGGCCAATCTTTTAGCTTTTCCTTTTTTAGAGTTTTTAAGAATCCCATTTAAAATTACAGTACTAATTATGAGTATTGCACCTAAATAAAATTCTAGACTCATCTTTTCTGATTTGGGAAATAATAATAATGCCAACACAATACCATAAATAGGTTCGAGATTATTAGTTAAAACCACAGTATATGGGCTAATATACTTCATAACGTGAACAGCTGCAATAAAAGCATAAGCCGTACAAACTGATGCCAAAATGAACAAATAAACCCAATCGTTGGAAGAAATGCTGAAAAAGGCTAAATCAAAGCCATCACGAAAAAAAATAATAAATAATGAAATGCAGATGACTCCACTAATAAATTCATAAAAAGAAATTAAAGTAGCAGAATTTCGCTGTACTAATTTACTGTTAATTACAGCGAATATAGTTGAAAACAAGGCAGACAATATGCCTAAAACAATACCATTAATGTATTCAAATTCCGTCTTAGTAATAATCCAAACACCGACAATTACAATGAGTCCAAAAAGAATTTCATAACCAATAATACGACGTTTGTAAAAAAGAGGTTCAATTAAAGATGCAAAAAATGCTCCTGTTGAATACATTGCCAATGTGATAGATACATTAGATTGCTTTATAGCTTCAAAAAAGGTAATCCAATGTAATGCTATAATGATTCCGGCTATAGAAAATTTTACAATTGATTTAAAATCAACATTTAAACTTACCTTCCTAAATTTAATGTAAAAAAACATTAAAATCCCAGCAATAGACATTCTGAACCAAACTAATGGAATAGCATCAATTGAAATTAGTTCCCCTAAAATAGCAGTGAAGCCAGCAATAAATACTATTAAATGAAGGTGTAAATAGTTTTTTATTTTAGCGTTTGGCATTGTATAACAAATATATAGCTAAAATTCCGAAAACTACATTTGGAAACCACACAGCAACTGCTGGTGAAAAGTTAGATTGCTCTGCCATCACTCCAAATACTTTATCAAAAAACACATAAATCATGGCGATGAATACTCCTAAAGCAAGATTAAAGCCCATTCCTCCTCTACGTTTTTTAGAAGATACAGCAACAGCGATAATGGTTAGTATAAATACAGATACTGGTAGGCTCCATTTTTTATATTGAACTACTTTGTAGCGACCAATATTTGATGAACCTCGCGCCTCTTCTTTTTTTATAAAATTTGCTAATTCTGTATAACTTAAAATTTCAGCAGCATATTTAGGAGGTGTTAAATCTTCCAGATCAAAGCTAAATAAAGTGTCTTTTCTTCTAGTAGTAATAATTACATCATCGTTATATCCAACAATACGCTTTGTATAATTCACAAGTCTATACAATGAATCTTTTGGTATAAATGAAATCCGGTCAGCCTTAATTTTATATTTTAACTCATTACCTTCAAAATGTTCTAATGAAAAATCTCTTCCTGAACTGGTTTTTGTGTCAAAATTACTAACATAAATATACTCATTGTCATTAATTTGCCTGAAGATATTCTGCGTATCCTTGTCTTTGCTTCCTCCTTTTAAATACTTATAAGTAAATTCATTAAACCCTTTACTAGCTATTGGTGTTAAGTACATTCCTAATAACAATGAAAAGCCAGCAACAATAAATCCTCCAATAAAATAAGGCCTTAAAAATCTCCAAAATGAAACTCCAGAACTTAAAAATGCAATGACTTCGGTATTATTAGCCAATTTTGATGTGAACCAAATAACAGATAAAAATAAAAATAAAGGAAAAAGTAAATTTGCAAAGTATATTGAAAAATCAAGATAGTACTTAGCTACTTCTTCAAAAGGAACTTGGTTGGCTAAAATTTTGTCAATCTTTTCGGCAAGATTTACAGTGATTGCAATTGGTATAAATAGCAGTATCATTAACAAAAATGTTACTAAATAGCGTTTTAATATGTACCAATCTAAAATCTTCACTTAACTATAAACGTTTATCCAATTGCTTTACCATTTTGTCTTTCCAAGGTCTAAAATCTCCTGCTAAAATATGTTTTCTTGCTTCTCTTACCAACCACATGTAAAATCCTAAATTATGAATGGTTGCAATTTGTTTTCCTAATAATTCATTCACACTAAATAAGTGTTTTAAATACGCTTTAGAATACTCTGTATCTACAAATGTAATTGCCATTTCATCAATAGGTGAAAAATCATCTTCCCACTTCTTGTTCTTAATGTTTATAGTTCCGTTGGCAGTAAATAACATACCATTTCTGGCATTACGAGTAGGCATAACACAATCAAACATATCTATACCTAACGCAATATTTTCAAGAATATTTATTGGTGTACCAACTCCCATTAAATAGCGTGGTTTGTCTTCTGGTAGAATTTCGCAAACAACTTCAGTCATACCATACATTTCTTCAGCTGGCTCACCAACAGACAATCCTCCAATTGCATTTCCTAAAGCTCCAGAATTTGCGATATATTCGGCTGATTGTTGCCTTAAGTCTTTATATGTACTTCCTTGAACTATTGGGAAAAAAGTTTGATTATAATCGTATTTTAAAGGTGTTTTTTCGAGATGATTAATGCATCTATCTAACCAACGATGTGTCATATGCATTGATCGTTTTGCGTAGTTATAATCACATGGATATGGTGTACACTCGTCAAAAGCCATGATAATATCAGCACCAATTGTGCGCTGAATTTCCATCACATTTTCTGGAGTAAACAAATGCATACTTCCATCAATGTGTGATTTAAATTTCACACCTTCTTCTTTTATTTTTCTATTAGCAGACAATGAATACACTTGATAACCACCAGAATCAGTCAAGATATTTCGATCCCAATTCATAAATTTATGTATGCCTCCAGCTTGCTCTAAAATTGATGTTTGAGGTCTAAGATATAAATGATATGTGTTCCCTAAAATAACATCAGGATTTATGTCATTTTTAAGCTCTCTTTGGTGCACTCCCTTAACTGTTGCAACAGTTCCAACAGGCATAAAAATTGGCGTCTCAATAACTCCATGATCAGTGGTAATACTTCCTGCTCTCGCTTTGCTTTGTAAATCTGTTCCTTCTAGCTTAAAAACCATATATCTGTGTTAACAGCGAGCAAAGATAAATAACAAAATTGCATTAAGGTCTTAACAACCTATTAAATTGTTAGCAAATCATGGTATTTCGTTAATAAGTGCTTAAAAGCATCCTTTGTCAAGGCTTAGCAAAGGTTTATTTTTGAACGCAAATTTAGTAACTAACTACTTATGGCAAACACAAAACAATTAAAAGATTTAACTACTCAAGTTCGTAGAGATATTTTACGAATGGTACACAAAGTGAACTCTGGACATCCAGGTGGTTCGTTAGGTTGTGCAGAATTTTTTGTGACACTCTACTCGGAGCTTATGGAACGAAAAAAAGGATTTGATATGGATGGCATCGGTGAAGATTTATTCTTCCTATCTAATGGTCATATTTCTCCAGTTTATTATAGTGTACTAGCAAGATCTGGATATTTTCCTGTTGATGAATTAAATACTTTTAGACTTATAAATTCGCGTTTACAAGGTCATCCAACAACTCATGAAGGATTACCAGGAATTAGAATTGCATCTGGCTCACTTGGTCAAGGCATGTCTGTAGCTATAGGAGCAGCGCAAGCAAAGAAACTTAATGGAGATAATCATCTAATTTATAGCCTTCATGGCGATGGTGAACTACAAGAAGGTCAAAATTGGGAAGCGATTATGTATGCATCAGCTAAAAAAGTCGATAATCTTATATCTACAGTTGATTTAAATGGACAACAAATAGATGGCTCGACTGATACTGTATTGCCAATGGGAAGTATCAAAGAAAAATTTGAAGCTTTTGGTTGGATTGTATTAGAAATTGAAAATGGAAATGATATAGACGCAATCATTTCTGGAATGAAAACAGCAAAATCTAAAACAGGCAATGGAAAACCAGTTTGTGTACTCCTAAAAACGGTAATGGGCAATGGTGTTGATTTTATGATGCATACGCATGCATGGCATGGTAAAGCACCTAATGATGAACAACTTGCTATTGGTTTAGATCAAAACCCTGAAACATTGAGTGATTATTAATAATCGACAAAAAAGACAAAATATGAAAACATATACATATACAGAGAAAAAGGATACAAGAAGTGGCTTTGGAGCAGGTTTAGCCGAATTAGGTCGAACTAATCCAAATGTAGTGGCTCTTTGTGCAGATTTGATTGGATCATTAAAAATGGATAAATTCATTGAAGAAAATCCAGACCGTTTTTTTCAAATAGGAATAGCCGAAGCAAACATGATGGGAATAGCGGCAGGATTAACCATTGGAGGAAAAATTCCATTCACTGGAACCTTTGCTAATTTTTCAACTGGTCGTGTTTATGACCAAATAAGACAATCTATAGCATACTCAGGAAAGAATGTGAAAATTTGTGCTTCACATGCTGGACTAACATTAGGTGAAGATGGTGCAACACACCAAATACTAGAAGATATTGGATTGATGAAAATGTTGCCAGGAATGGTTGTTATTAATACTTGTGATTATAATCAAACCAAGGCAGCAACTATTGCAATTGCCGATTACGAAGGTCCTGTTTATTTGCGTTTTGGAAGACCTTCGGTTCCAGTTTTTATGCCTGAGGATGAAAAATTTGAAATAGGAAAAGCCATTCGTTTGCAAGAAGGGAATGATGTAACTATTGTTGCAACTGGACACTTGGTGTGGGAAGCTTTAGAAGCTGCAAAGGCTTTAAATGAAGAAGGTATTTCTGCAGAAGTAATAAACATTCATACTATTAAACCTTTGGATATAGATGCTATTATTAACTCCGTATCAAAAACAGGATGCATCGTCACTGCCGAAGAACATAATCATCTTGGTGGTTTAGGTGAGAGTGTTGCAAGAGTATTGTCAATGAACAAACCAACACCTCAGGAATTTGTTGCGACTAACGATACATTTGGAGAATCTGGAACACCAGCTCAATTAATGGATAAGTATGGCCTTAACAGCAAAGCAATTATAAATAAAGCAAAGACTGTTATAACTAGAAAATAATTCTCATTACATATTTTAAAAAGGTTCTTTTAAATGATTAAAAGAACCTTTTTTTTATCAAAAAAATTCATCGCAGGAAATAATATTTGTTTGGCAGCGTTTTTGATAAATATACATTCAAATCTAAAAACGAAAACAATTATGAGAAAACTAATTTTATTAGTAGCACTAACAACCACCTGCACTTTTACATTTGCTCAAGCTGGCTCTTCTTTTGGTATTAAAGGAGGTCTCAATTACAATGCAAATGGTGACTATTTTGAATCTATTGGACAGACTGTTGAAGATCCGACTAGAAATATTGGTTATCATATAGGTCTATTCGGGAAAATTGGAAACACACTTTACTTTAGACCAGAACTTGTTTATACTAGAACAAAAAGTGAATACGATAGTGGGGATTTTGATATGAAAAAAATTGATGTACCATTATTAGTAGGATTAAAAGTACTTGGTCCTTTAAGTGTTTTTGGTGGTCCATCATTACAATATATTATGGATAGTGAATTTGATGGTGTTACCATAGAAAACGTTGAAAACGATTTTACTGTTGGACTTAATTTTGGAGCCGCAATTAACTTCGATAATTTTGGAATTGACTTACGTTATGAAAGGGGCCTTAATAATAATGAAGCTTCCTTTTTGGATAATAACGGAGTTAGCTTGAACGACAGAATTGATACAAGACCAGATCAATTGATACTCAGTTTATCTATCGCCTTTTAATATAAAAAAAGCCGCGTAAAGCGGCTTTTTTATTTCTTATTCGTTGTAGTTTATAATAATAGCTTCGTCCAGGTAATCATC
>Ga0075467_10003757_pt1 | contig 11534 bp, 5 predicted proteins | sample DEB08_DNA_9_FD_75067 | JGI IMG/M metagenome (GOLD analysis project Ga0075467, IMG submission 75067) | Aqueous microbial communities from the Delaware River and Bay under freshwater to marine salinity gradient to study organic matter... | ecosystem: Environmental > Aquatic > Marine > Coastal ...
AAATGTTAAGCCGGGCGATCCAAAGTATGCTCCTGTTATTCCAGAGAGGGCACAAATATCGAAACCTAAAAATGGTAGCTTGTTTCAAGAAAATCAAGGTTTATCATTGTTTGGTAATACTAATAGTCATCGAGTAGGAGATATTATCACCATCGTTTTAGATGAAAAAACGATTTCTTCTAAAAGTACGGCTGTTGGTATTAAAAAAGAGTCAGATATTTCTTTATTGGAAAATGGTAGCCAGACTTTTTTGGGGCGTGATACGGCAAAAAACTTACCTATTGTAGGAGATTTCACAGTTCCTCTTAGCGCTACTCAGGATCGCGACTTTTCTGGAGATGCTTCAGCGGATCAAAGTAATAGTTTACAGGGAAATATTAGCGTTAGTATTGTAGAAATATTACCTAATGGTAATCTTATTGTTCGAGGTGAAAAGTGGATGACGCTGAACCGCGGTGAGGAATATATTCGCGTGAGTGGAATCCTGAGAAAAGAAGATGTCACTTTACAAAATACGGTGTCTTCAACAAAATTAGCTAATGCAAGAATTTCATATAGTGGTACTGGTGAACTTGCTAACTCGCAAAGAATGGGTTGGTTAGGACAATTATTTAATAGCGTTATTTGGCCTTTTTAGTGATTATTATGCGTAATAAAAATTATTTTATGTTGCCCGTTTGCTTCTTTCTACTATTGGTAAGTGGTTTATCCAACGCTGAAAGAATCAAAGATATAACGTCGCTTGCAGGTGTGCGAAGTAATCCGCTTATAGGATATGGCTTAGTGGTTGGTCTCAATGGCAGTGGTGATCAAACTAACCAAACACCGTTCACCACAGAGTCTTTTATCAATATGTTAAAGCAGTTTGGGATTTCGATTCCGGAAGGTGCCAGAATGCAATTGAAGAATGTTGCTGCAGTCGCTATACATACTGAACTTCCAGCTTTTTCAAAACCGGGACAAAGGTTAGATATCACTGTTTCGTCTATCGGGAATTCAAAAAGTTTACGCGGCGGCACTCTTTTAATGACGCCATTAAAAGGGGCTGATGGAAATGTTTATGCACTTGCTCAAGGTAACTTAGTGGTTGGCGGATTAGGTGTCAATGGTGCAGACGGCTCAAAATTAACCATTAATATTCCTAGCGTTGGCCGCATACCTAATGGCGCAACGGTAGAGCGTTCGGTGCCAACTAGATTCGCAGCTGGACAGCCAATTATTTTCAATTTACACCAAAATGATTTTACAACCGCAAAAAGAGTGGCGGATAGTATTAATGACCTTCTCGGACCAAAAGTGGCTCAAGCACAGGACTCAATGTCTGTTGAAGTACGAGCACCTAAAGATCCCTCTCAGCGAGTGAATTTCATCTCTCTTCTTGAAAATATTGAAGTTATCCCCGGAGATCCTGCCGCAAGAATAGTGATTAACTCTCGTACAGGCACTATTGTGGTAGGTAGTCATGTCCGTGTATCACCTGTTGCGGTTACCCACGGAAGTATGACGGTTACTGTTGCAGAAGACGTTCAAGTTAGTCAGCCAGAAGCGTTAGCCGACGGCACAACGGTTGTACTGCCAAAAACAAATATTACTGCCGAACAAGAGTTTAATCCTATGTTTAAATTTTCACCTGGCCCTACCATTGATGAAATAGTAAGGGCTGTCAATGAAGTGGGCGCAGCCCCAGGTGATTTAATGGCGATACTCGAAGCATTAAAACAAGCGGGCGCTTTAAAAGCAGAACTTGTTGTTATATAAAGAGAGTTGTATAGAAAAAATAGATGAAGAAAGCTATTTGAAATAGCTTATCTAAAAAAGGTTGTTTTAAATGATTAATTCAATGCAACAAGATATATCCATGTTAGCGACACAGCAGTCGTATACGGACCTTGCCAGCTTGCAAAAAATTACGCAAACCGGCAAAGATGACCAAGATTTAGCGTTGCGTCAAGTCGCCGAACAATTTGAGTCTATGTTTGTCCAGATGATGTTGAAAAGTATGCGCTCTGCGAATGAAGTTTTCGGTAAAGATAACCCTCTAAATAGCTTTGAAATGAAGCATCACCAAGAAATGTATGACAGCCAATTGAGCCTGTCGTTAAGTTCATCAAATAAACTCGGTTTAGCTGAGGCTTTCTACCGTCAGATGAAGACAAACTACCTTCCTCCAGAAGCTAAATCAGATAAAGCAATGCCTGAAATGGTTCAGCGAGAGAATGCGGTGCTAGATAACGCGTTGTTCCAATCTATGGTTAGTAAAATGCCTTCACTGGAAGAAGTTTCTAACAGTAAAAAATCTACACTATCTTCTTCTATGTCTTCCGATAAAATGGTTCGTGATGATGTCGCATTAAAAAATATAGATTCTTCAGAAGATTTTATTAATATGCTTACACCTTATGCAAAAAAAGCTGCGGCGGCTTTAGGTGTTGATTATCAAGTGTTAATCGCACAATCTGCATTAGAAACGGGGTGGGGTAAGCATATCATTAAAGATGGATACGGAAAGCAAAGTTTTAACCTCTTTAATATAAAGGCGGATAGTCGATGGGAAGGTAAGGCGGTCAATGTGCCGACGATTGAATATGTTGATGGGGTGGCCAAAAAAGAAGTGGCTAGCTTTAGGCGTTACGATTCGATAAGCGAAAGCTTTAACGATTATCAAAATTTCTTGGCGCAACCGCGTTACGAAAAAGCATTATCTTCAACCAATGCTACAGATTTTATTACGGGTTTGCAGAGTGCAGGTTATGCAACTGACCCTCGTTATGCTGATAAAATACAACGTATTATTGATACGGCGATACCGATAAATAAGGTTGAAAATCAATAATGATTAATTCAAGTGAAAGTAACATTCTACATAATGTAGAGGCGAAATAAGATGACGGGCGATATTCTTGGCGTTAGTATCAGTGGCTTGCGTGTTAGTCAGAATGCATTGCGTACAGTCGGCCACAATATTGCTAATGCGAATACAGCAGGGTATTCACGGCAAGCAACAGAAATAAATTCTGTTGGTGGCACACAAACGGGCGTTGGCTTTTTAGGTAGCGGTTCATATACGAGTAATATCGAACGTGTAGTAAATGATTTTGTTATCGGCCAAGTTAGACAAGATACAACACTACACAGTGAACTTAATGTTTATAACCAAAACATTTCACAGCTCAACGATTTGTTAGCCAGTGAGTCGTCGGGATTATCAAAAGGTATACAGTCTTTTTTCTCTGCGGTTCAAACGGCCAGTGATTCGCCAACTTCTTTGTCGAGCCGTCAACTGGTGGTGAGTGAAGCGAGTAATCTAGTCGATCGTTTTAATACGTTGTCGACTCGAATTGATGCATTAGAAGAGGGTGTAGTTCAGGGGATTAGAGTAGCGGTATCAAATGTTAATAATTTGACTTCAGAAATAGCACTCCTAAATAATAAAATTGCGGGCTTTTCTGGTGGGTCCCCTAATGATTTACTAGATCAACGAGACAACGCTTTACTAGAATTGTCTGCTTTAATTTCCGTTAGTGTGTCCACCCAAGGTGATAACCAAATTAATGTGACAGTGGGTAATGGGATTCCGCTGGTTTTAGGTTCTCAGCAAACCAATATTGCTGTAGGCCAGAATGAGTTTAATCCGGAAAAGCCGGAAATTATGTTAGTTGACAGTAATATTACACAATCTATTACTCAGGCTTTTTCGGGTGGTGAAATAGGCGGGTTGTTCGATTTTCAAAACACCGTTATTGATTCCACTTATAACGAAATAGGACGTATTGCGACCTCTATTGCCGACAATTTTAATCAACTCCAAGCACAAGGCATTACCTTAGATAATGGCTATGGTTCAAATATATTCACAGATATTAATGATGCTACTGTTGCAGGAGAACGTATTTTAGCTAATGTGAATAATGGCCCTGGTAACCCAGAAATATTGGTTAATATCAATGACAGCGGGCAACTCACCAATAGTGATTATCGTTTAACTATCGATAATAATGCAGGTGTTTACCAAATTACTCGTTTGTCAGATGATGCAGATGTTGCTTCAAATATTATTCCCTCCACGTTTCCAGCCACTATTTCATTTGATGGCATAGATGTGGTTATTAATTCGGGTGGTTTTGCCGCAGGCGATCAATTTTTAATTCAACCGAATAAAACAGCGGCACAATATTTCTCAACAACGGGTCTAAAAGCAGCAGATGTTGCTTTAGCGTTTCCTTTTGAAACACAAAGCCATTTAGGTAACTTAGGTACAGCGAGTATTAGTGCTGGTGACATGCTTGGCTTACAGGATGCAAACGGTCAGACTTTACCTTTATTTTCGCAGTCGGGTCAAATGTCACCACCGCTAATTGTTAAGTTTACCTCGCCAACGACCTATGACATCCTAGATAATAGCGATCCGGGTAATCCCGTTGCTTTGACACCTCCCATGCGTAACCAAAGCTACGTTCCTGGTAGCCAAAATTCTCTATTCAGTGCAGACAGTGGAGCAACTCTCGTCACATCCGCTGGTGCAAATATTGGACTGCCCGTAGGCAGTACTCAGGCAACGCAAGCAGCGCTTAAACCTTCAGCAACACCGCCGGTATTTGCAGCCATTGATTTTAGCAGTACAGCCAATCAGTTTTCTTTCGATGTGGTGGTGTCTAATACGCTTGCAGGCGCAAATGATGGGACTTTCCCCGTCACGATAGAAGCGGCAAGTATCACTAATAATACTGAGTTGCTCGCAGCGATTAATAATGATTTAAATCTCAGTGGCAGTGAAGTGCGAGCCTATATAACTGATACACCACAAGGTGAAGCGCTAGCGTTTGCTTCGCCTGATCATGGTGTAGGCGATATTGTTATACAAAATTATAATGCAGATCCAGACGGCACTCTTGATAATGCCCCGGCTGGACAAGCAAATACGCTACTTGGCTTCGATGTGGAAGGAACAACATTCACTACAGTGGCTAATGCTAATGGTACGAGTGGTATTGGTAGCGCAACGAATAATTACCCGGTAGAAACATTAACTATTATTACGACTGACCCAGCAACGGGTTCAACAAGTTCACAGAACATTTTTACCAGTGCCGATGCTAGCGCAAGAACAACCGCGAGCCAGTTATCTAATTTAACCGGGGTGAATGCAAGTGCTTTTAACGTTATGGAGTTGCGGGGCAGCGCGCTTACCTTAACCGAGCCACTGCAGTTATCTTTAAATGGTGAGAGTCTCATTGATTATGATGCAGCTGTGATTGCTTCATCGGTACCATCGCCAGCACTGAACGGTGGCGGAGACTTTAATGATTATTTAGCCGATGAGATTAATAATAATACTAATTTACAAGCTTTAGGTATAACCGCCATTAGCGCTTATGATGCGGCTAGCGATGAATTTTACGTGAAAATAAACTCAACGTTGGGTGATGATTTTACTGTGGAATTAACGGCTGCGGCTACAGGTGGTGGCAGCGTTTCGGTTAATGACGGATCTGCTACTAATGTAAGCTTGACGGGTAGTGGCACCAGCACTTCGTCTCAAGTGGTTATTGGTGGCCGTGTTGATGTGAGTCTGTCCGATAATGTGAGTTTATCGACAAACCCAGAAACTAGTTTGTTATTTGGCGATAGTAGTGCGTCTGGTTTTGCACAAACTGCTTACATGGGTATTCAGGCGAGTATCTCAGGTTCACCAGAAACGGGTGATTACTTCACATTAAACTTCAACACTAATGCTGATTCAGATAACCGAAATGGCATCGCCATGTCGAGCCTGCAGCAAGCAGCTACTATAGGTGGTGATAGCCAGAATACTCAGCAAAGTTTTCAACAAAACTATAATACGTTAATTGAAAGTATTGGCATTAGCGCGAACAGCTCATACAATAATACCGAAGCAGCAGCGAATGTTTTAGAGCAAACAACGAGCCTGAGGAATTCTATTTCGGGTGTGAATTTAGACGAGGAAGCGGCAGACCTCATTCGTTATGAACAATTATATTCAGCGAATGCACAGGTGATTACTGTTGCCCGGGAATTGTTTGACCGATTGATGAATAGCTTTTAACGTTTTTGTAATACGACAGAGAAAAGATTATGCGTATATCTACTCTACACCTATATAATCTAGCCAATAATAGTATGGCAGATGCCAATAGTGCGATAAATAAAACGCAGGAACAGCTATCGACAGGCAAACGTGTGTTGAGCGCAGCAGATGACCCCGTAGCGGCAACAAAAATACAGCAGTTAACGGATAACTTAGCGTTAGTCGATCAGTATAGTAAAAATATTTCTACCGCAGAGAATAATCTGGCTGAAGAAGAAACAGCACTAAAAAGTGTAACTAACCTTGTTCAACGAATCAAAGAACTAGCTGTACAGGCAGGTAATACCGCTAGTTTATCGACAAGTGAATATTCTGCACTAGCGACAGAAGTTGATTCTCGGTTAAACGAATTGGTAGGGTTAACGAATACACGTAATGCTAACGGGGATTATATTTTTGCAGGTTATAAAAGCCAGTCTCCAGCATTTTTAGGTGATAGTGTAAGTGGCTATCAATATATGGGGGATGAAGGCGCCCTCAATATTAAGATTGATGATAATACCTTTGTTAAGGCGAGTGATTCGGGGAAAGGGATTTTTGTCGATATTCCTAATGCGGAAAAAACCATCATCACATCGGTTAACCCTAACAATCGTTCAGCACCTCCTATTACAGTTTCTATTGGAAATATTGTTGACCAGCAAGCTTATGATGATTTTTATCCAGAAGACATGGTTATCACATTTAATGACGATAGTAACCTAACACCAGCAGCAAGAAACTTTACTGTCACCGAAAAATCCACAGGGAAAGTCATTGCCGAAAATCAACCTTATGCAGCGGGAGAAGCGCTTGAGTTTAATGGTACGTCAATAACTATTACGGGTAACCCTGCATCAGCTGATACCGGTTTGGGTTTAGCAGGAGATCAAATATTTGTTGATTCTACAGCGAAACAAGATGTGCTCACTACCTTAATGCGTTTTCGAGATGCGATGCAGGGTTTCGACGGTTCGTCAGAAGCTAGAGAAAGAGTGTCATCAACGGTAGCGGTTACACTTGATAACCTATCAACAGTGCAAGATTCTATTTCAAACACAGTGACAGAAATAGGTGCTCGGATGAATACCTTAGACAGTACCAGAGATCAGCATCTTGATACCGAGCTTGTTTCAAATACTATTTTGGCAGATATTAGGGATCTAGATTATGCTGAAGCCGCCAGTAGGTTGTCGGCACAAACACTTATTTTACAGGCTACGCAAGCTACTTTTTTACGGATAAGTGAACTGAATTTATTCTCTCGTTTATAGCTTTTATAATAAATTAAGAAATAGATGTAGGTATGAGCGGTAGGACTAGAGAAAATAACATGAGAGTTAAAATAAGCGCTAACTATTCTGAAAATTTATCCATGTCGAAGATCCCCAGTTTCTCCATGTGCTGATTGAAATATCTTTTTACCTTTATAGAACAGATTGTTGTATCACTTCTCTACATATTGCCTTTCTTTACTTCGTTCTTGATTAATTGGTTAAATAAATTAACCCAGTACGGATCGAATTGAGTGCCTGTACAGGCATTAATTTCTGAGATGGCACGGAGTATAGAGCGTCGATGTGTACGGTCACCACGGAGATTGGTCATTGCATAAAATGCATCTAAAATAGCTATTATTTTTGCGCCATCACAAATGCCTTCAGAATGTAAATGGTTGGGGTAGCCCAAGCCATTTTCTTTCTCGTGATGTTGGGCAACCATGGTTGCTGCTTCTGTCCATAATGGCATTTTTGCTAATAACTCATAGCCCCATGTTACATGTCTATGTAAGTCTGATAATTCTTCGGGCGTTAACTTTGCCTGCTTATTGATCAGTTCACCGCCTAAGAAGACCATGCCAACATCGTGCATATAAATGGCCGCTAGCAACTGTGTATTATCGACGGGTCTATCGTTTGATAGTCGACATAAATTTATAGCCATATAAAGTTGTTTGTCAGTTCGGCCATGCCAAAAATTATTTTGTTGATCGACTCGCAGCGCGAGTTCTCGAAAGCTATCAAGAGCTTTAAAATGTGCTTCGCTGCTGTTTTCAGACAGCGTGATATAGCTGCGATGAATGGCCAGATTGGTTTCATTTACATTAACAGCGCTATCTTTGGAAGAGTTGGGTGTGTCAAGGGCAGGGTAAAGCGCTTGGTAAAACTCTATTGCTGTAGTCTCGGCTGCGTCTGTAGAGGGTGATTGCGCCAATTCGATAAAACGATGGATAAAGTCATCCTGATCGAAGGCTTCAAACGCCTTGTCGAATAAGTGAAATAGGTGTAAATCACGTAGCCGATCTGTTCCCACTAAGAGTAGATCGCAAATTTTCTCAGATGCTGAAAAATCGCCTCGCCGCATAGCCTCAACAGTTTCTTCTAGGGCATGAGTGAAATCAACTAATGGCTGTATTTGTGCCATTGCTGCATTCCCTTTGATGGTATGGATTGATCGAAAGACGAGATTAATTAGCGTGGCGTCATCAGGGGCTTGCCCTAGTTTATTGAGCCCATGCTGTAGTTCATCGTAATTTGCATCAAAGCTACTAATAATATCATCAGCAATTTCGGGGTCTACCGTCAAAACATTACTCCAGAATAGTACGTAAAAAAGATCCGTATTTGTAGTTTAGAACATAAATAGCAATTTTGGGCTTGCCTACGATGTTTAAGGGCCGGGGAAGTGTTTGAAACAGGTGACTAATATGACATGCAGGATGCATATAAAAACCATATAACTTAACTAATACAGTGGCTTGTAATATATGTTTGATGTTAAAAATAGAATAAAATATTTTCAGGTTTGGCTCAATTCCTCTTTGGGATTCGCCCAATGATACAGTTTTATACTGACTCTACAGTCTTGCTGGTTGGGTAATAATTGCCTAAACGGAGAGCACACGAAACGGGCATCCCGTTTAATGACCTTGGTAGCCTGTTTACGCGATTGGTTATGTGTGAAGCGAGACGCTTTTTATGATGATCAACAATCTGCCATTTTTCTCAGGAGTTTTTGCTAACAAGTGCCTGAAACTCAGGTGACCTTCCTCCTAGATCCAAGTGTGCACTAGCATGGAGGCAGCGCGTCTTTAACGTGCTGGAAGAAAGGTATGGAATTGGAGCTTGTTGGATAAATAAGCAGTTGTCAGTATTCATTGTAATGGTTCACGAAACTTACTATTGCTAAGAATTAGTAGAGGAGTCTTGATGTAATTTTCGTTACAATGATCAGCCTGTTTTTCTATAATAATTCGATACAATTCTTCTATGTCTGACGCACCGCATCCATTTGTTCATTTACGCCTGCATACCGAGTTTTCATTGGTGGATGGCACATTACGTATTAAGCCGCTAATGGCTAAGATAGCTGAAATGGGGATGCCGGCGGTAGGTGTTAGTGACGTATGTAATTTTTATGGCTTGATTAAGTTTTATACCGCAGCACAAAAGGCGGGAGTAAAACCCATTATTGGAGCCGATTTCTGGGTAAGAGCCAGCGACGATAAAGAGAATAGTGATAAGCCCACACTCATTAGTCTGTTTGCGATGAACCATACTGGCTATCGCAATATCATTTTACTGATTTCACGTGCCTTCCAAGAAGGCCAATATCATGGCGACCCCTATATATTACGTGAGTGGGTTAGCGAATGTAGTGAGGGCGTGATAGCGCTATCGGGCGGGCGGCATGGCGATGTAGGCTCAGCCTTATTGTCCGATCATGCGGATGAAGCCGTAACGCGGCTTAATCAATGGAAGGCTGACTTTCCTGATCGTTTTTATCTTGAACTGCAACGTACTGGGCGAGAAAACGAAGAAGACTACCTACACGCGGCCATTGCCTTAGCCGCAGAGCATCAAGTGCCAGTTGTGGCAACGAACGATGTACGCTTTTTAACCACTGCCGATTTTGACGCGCACGAATCTCGCGTATGTATTGGTGAAGGCCGCACTTTAGATGATCCGCGCCGTGAACATCGCTACAGCGATCAGCAATATTTACGCACGCCAGAAGAAATGGCTGAATTATTTAGTGATATCCCTCAAGCTTTAGCTAATACGGTAGAAATTGCTAAGCGATGTACGGTAGAGATTGAACTAGGTAACTATTATTTACCTGACTTTCCCATTCCTGATAATTTCACCAAAGATCCGTTTTTTGAAGCGCATTATCCCTATGCAACGCTAGAAGGTTTTGCTCAGCAAGCCATGGAAGAAAAGTGGACAGGCCGTAAAGAAACGCCAGAATATTTGGCGATGGTCGAGACTAACGTGTTCTTTCAAAAAGTGTCGTATGAGGGATTATTTGAGCGTTTAGAAACGATTTTAGATAAAAATGCTGATGGTGATACAGATTGCTATAAAGAAAAAAAACAGCCCTATCTAGACCGTATACGCTTTGAGCTCGATATTATTATGCAGATGGGGTTCCCCGGTTATTTCTTAATCGTAATGGACTTTATTAAGTGGGCAAAAGATCAAGATATCCCTGTAGGGCCCGGACGGGGTTCTGGTGCGGGCTCACTAGTTGCTTACGCACAAAAGATTACCGACCTTGATCCATTGGAATACGATTTGCTGTTCGAGCGATTCTTAAATCCTGAGCGGGTATCCATGCCCGATTTCGATATCGATTTTTGCATGGATAATCGCGATAAGGTGATTAAATATGTATCTGATACCTATGGTAAAGACGCGGTTTCACAGATTATTACCTTTGGTACTATGGCGGCAAAAGCGGTGGTTCGGGATGTGGCGCGAGTCCAGGGTAAGCCTTACGGACTAGCAGATAAACTATCCAAAATGATCCCGATGGAAGTGGGAATTACCTTACAAAAAGCGTTTGACCAAGAAGAACCATTGCGTGAATTTTTAGATGGTGATGAAGCAGCCCAAGAAATTTGGGATATGTCGCTTAAGCTAGAAGGTATTACTCGAAATGTCGGTAAGCATGCCGGTGGTGTAGTGATCGCGCCAACCAAGCTCACCGATTTCTCGCCGTTGTATTGCGATGAAACTGGTAAAGGTCTGGTTACCCAATATGATAAGAATGATGTGGAGTCGGCAGGCTTAGTCAAATTCGATTTCTTGGGACTGCGTACGCTCACCATTATCGACTGGGCGGTGAAGATGATCAACGCCACTCGTAAAAAAGCCGGCAATGAGGACCAGCTCGATATTGCCTTTATCCCTCTGGATGATACTGCTACGTATCGAATGCTAAAAACAGCAGAAACCACGGCGGTATTCCAGCTGGAATCCCGTGGTATGAAAGACCTGATCAAACGGTTGCAGCCTGATGATATTGAAGACTTAACGGCACTGGTTGCCTTGTTTCGCCCTGGGCCATTGCAATCAGGAATGGTTGATGACTTTATTAACCGTAAGCATGGTCGAGCCGAAGTCGCTTATCCTGATGCCAAATATCAGCATGACAAACTTAAACC
>Ga0075467_10003758_pt1 | contig 11532 bp, 8 predicted proteins | sample DEB08_DNA_9_FD_75067 | JGI IMG/M metagenome (GOLD analysis project Ga0075467, IMG submission 75067) | Aqueous microbial communities from the Delaware River and Bay under freshwater to marine salinity gradient to study organic matter... | ecosystem: Environmental > Aquatic > Marine > Coastal ...
AGATTGCCAATCGGATCCCTGGACCGATTGTTTTGGCAGGTCACTCTGCCGGGGGGCATTTGGTGGCGCGTATGGGGCAGGTGGACAGCGGCCTGTCTTCAGAGGTTCGCGCGCGGATCCAGAGCATTGTGCCAATATCGCCGGTTGCCGATTTGCGGCCGTTACTGCAGACGCAGATGAGCGGGCCACTGGCGCTGACCGAGGATATTGCCAAGGCGGAAAGTCCGGCCTTGCACCCGGCGCCCAAAACGATGCGCGCACATATTTGGGTTGGCGCGGATGAGCGGCCGGCGTTCTTAGAACAAGCGCGGCTTTTGGCAGAAAATTGGCAATCGGACCTGACAATTGAGCCCAAAAAACATCATTTCGACATCATCGCTGGCCTGGAAGATCCCGAAAGTGACCTGCTGGATGCACTACTGGGGCGGGCGCCTTAGGGTCTGTGGCGCAAAGCCACGAAAGAGCCAAGATAGGTCAAGCGATCTGTTCCAGCCGTGTCCAGCTCAGCTTGCGCATGTTCAAAGATGATGACGCATGTGGTGTTGAGCCCCAAACTATCTTCAATGGCTGCGCTATCGCCTTGTGAGAACCAATGCGCCAGTCTCGGTTCTGGGTTTTCGTTGCAGATCACCTCGACACGATCTGGAATAAACGCCGTGCCGGCCGCGCCGCGCAGATGCGTGAACACTTGCCGTTGGTTGGCAAAGCGCCCGGCATAAATATCCGCCGTTTGGCCTATAGAACTGGGCGGGTTCAAATGCAGCGCCCGCCGTCAACTTCCAGCGCCACTCCGGTGATCATACTGGCTTCATCAGAGCACAGAAAGCTGGCGGCATGGCCCATATCCTGCGGCGTTGAAAAACGTCCAAGCGGAATAGTCGAGAGAAATTTTGCCCGCATCTCCGGCGTGTCTTCTCCCATGAAACTGGCGAGCAATGGAGTCTCACCGGCCACAGGATTGAGCGCATTGACCCGAATGTTAAATGGCGCCAGTTCAACGGCCATGGCTTTGGTCGCGGTAATCATCCAGCCTTTTGAGGCATTATACCAATTTAAATTGGGTCTGGGCGATACACCGGCGGTTGAGGCAATATTCAAGATGGCGCCCGACCTTTGGCGCCTGAGCAGCGGCACAAGATGGCGTGCGGTCAAGAAAACGGATTTGGCGTTCACGGCGAAGACCTGATCAAATTCTGCTTCGCTGACCTGATCCATCGCTTGCGGCAAATGGGTAATGCCAGCATTGTTGACCAAAATATCAATCCGTCCCCAAAGGGCCTGCGCCGCGCCGATCATATGAGCGACAGAGCTGTCGCTTGCGACATCCACATGCTGCGCCGTCGCTGCAAGTGGTTCTGCGATGGCTTGCGCGGCATCCAGATTGATATCTGCGACCATCACTGTTGCACCTTCGGCAGCAAATTGTTGAGCTATTCCGGCTCCAAAGCCTGAACCTGCCCCTGTGACAATCGCGGTTTTTCCATGAAGTCGCATTTTGCCTCCCCCTTGTGATGATCTCACGATGCGCAACTGGGCGCGCATTGGCAATATAAATCCTCCCGCAAGAATGCGTGCCAGCAGATTGCGGCGCAACTTCACAGCGGTGACGCTTTACACCTCTCTTCTGCAGCGTATTACTTGGCGCATAAAAGCTCACAACAGGGTCTAACGCGCCGATGATTTTTTTGCTCTCCTTGTCTTTTCCCGTGCTTGCGGCGTTGTTTCTTGGGCGCCGTGCGGGGCGGCGGGATCCGCAAGGGATTGGGGAATTTTGGCAAGAAGCGGCTGTGGCTCTTGCCTGGGCTTTTGTGGTGGTTTTCCTCTGGCATTGCCTTTGGATCACCTCAACTATCCCAGCCCCTTGGCAAGATACAGCCCTTTCCGGCGTGATTTGGACCGTTGGAACCGGAGCCGTTTGGGTGCCGGCTTTGATGATCTGCTATGTCATTACGGCGCTGAAAATCCGGCGCGCGGGATAAAGGCGCGCGTGAAATCATAGCCAAGGGGCTTCTGATTGGCACTTTGTGCCCCTATATAGTCCAAAGGTGAGACACCCCCAAAGGAGCGGTTTGGATGCTGGTCAAAATGAGATGGATTTTGAAAGTGCTATTGGCTTTGCTGGTGCTTGCGGTGTTTCATTATAATTTACCCCAACGCGACATTGTGCGCATCACGGGCACAGAGATTTTGCGCAAAGACTTATCGGGCTGGACTGGCATGTTCTATGCGGCAGCACAAAGTGGTGAGGCGCAAACTCAGAACCGTGATTTGAGGTTGATTAATACCGTCCGGGCCAATGGTAAGGTGAGCGTGTATCGCAATGAAGACACGGGCTTTAACTGGCCGCCCTATCTCAAGTTTGACAGCTCAAACCTCCAGGCCGAAGCCGAAGATGCTGTCTCCAGCAAGGAGGCACCAGAATGGTATATTCTGCGGCATTATGGGTGGCGCAACACGTTTTGGTCGATTTACCCCAATGCCGTTAGCCTCACGCCGGTCGCCGGGCCGGATGTCCGGTTGATCCCTTGGTTTAACATTGTCTTTTTGGTCCTATTGGCGGCTTTGATTTGGGCGGTCTATGTGCGCCTGCGCGGGTTTTGGGCGCGGCGCGTGGATCCCGTCATTGACCGGATTGATGCGGCGGCAGAGGAGACCTCGGACCGCGTCAAAGGGTGGTTTCGCCGCAAATAATGCAGCATTACTCGCCGTAGGGGATCCAGATGGTTTTGATCTCTGTGCCCGCGTCAAGCCAGCTGTCGTGATCGTCTTGTGCCGCCCCTTGCCAAACGCGTTTGATATTGCTGCTGGCGCGCGCTTGCACCTCTTGGGTGAGCTCTGCTCCTGATAAACACCACACGGTTTCCAGCCCCATATGCGCGCCCAGATGCGGCGCAAGGTCCGCCTGAGGACCGGTGAGGATATTCACCACCCCGGCCGGCACGTCAGATGCTTCAAGGATGTGCGAGAAATCTGTGGCCGCCAAGGGAAACGGCGCGCTGGCGCAGAGGGTTATAGAGTTGCCCGTGCAAAGAGCGGCAGCCATGGGCGTGACCAAGCCCAGAAGGGGATGTTGATCTGAACAAAGAGCTGCAATCGTCCCCACGGGTTCACGCATGGCCAAAGCCACTGCGCGCATCGGTACAGATTTGGCCCGGCCTTCGAATTTATCGGCCCAAGCGGCATAGGTGAATAAGACATCGACCGCCGCACGCACTTCTTCAGCGCCTGTGGTCAAGCCCGTCATCGCGTCCAAGCGCTCAGCAAACCTATTGGTTTGGGCCGCGAGATTTTCGGCGAGGTAATAGAGAATTTGTGCCCGCAAGTGACCAGTGGTTTTGCCCCAGCCGCAGGCCAATTGCGCTTGCACGGCGTTGCGGATGTCCTTGCGATTGGCGATGGGCGCGTGGCCGAGCAGTTGCCCTTTGGGGCCAAAAATCGCTTGGCTATAGCCTCCGTCCGGCCGGGCCTGTTTGCCACCGATAAAGAGTTTCGCGGTTCGATCAATATCATCGGCAGCGGCACCTTGTCCGGTGAAAGGCGTCACTTGGGCCGGCTCGGGCAAGGGCTGTCTTGGCTTGCTATAGGCTTGCAACCCTTCCCAGCCGCCTTCGCGGCCAAATCCACTTTCGCGCGTGCCGCCAAACCCGGCTGCAGCGTCAAATAGATTGGTCGCATTGACCCAGACCACACCGGCCACGAGCTTAGGGGCGATTTCCAGCGCAAGATTGATGTTTTCGGTCCAGAGCGTCGCTGCCAAACCGTATTTGCTGTTGTTGGCAATCTCCACGGCCTCCGCCGGGGTGCGGAAGGTGGTTGAGACCAGCACGGGACCAAAGATCTCTTCCTGCATAAGGGTATCGGCTGGATGCAACCCGGTGATCAAAGTGGGCGGGTAAAAACAGCCCTCTGGCACGGGCGTTTGTGCGTGATAGGTCTGCCCAGCTGTATTGGCCTGCACCAGCGCTTGGATCTGCTGAAGTTGAATGGGATCAACAATTGCCCCGACATCTATGGATTTATCGAGCGGGTCGCCGATGCGTAATTTATCCATCCGCGCCTTTAAACGGTTGTGAAAATCATCGGCAATGGCTTCATGAATGAGCAAGCGCGACCCGGCGCAGCAGACCTGACCTTGGTTGAACCAGATCGCATCCACGAGCCCTTCGACGGCGCTGTCGATATCGGCGTCATCAAAGACGATATAGGGAGATTTTCCGCCCAATTCGAGGGTGAGGGATTTGCCACTGCCGGCCGTTGCCTCTTGAATTTGCCGCCCGACCGAGGTTGAGCCGGTGAAGGCGATTTTGTCCACAGTCGCATCGACCAATGCGGCGCCTGTGCTGCCGTCCCCAGTTACGATATTCACCACACCCGGGGGCACGCCGGCCTGGCTGCAAATATCGGCGAAGATCATAGCTGTCATCGGCGTATATTCGGCGGGCTTAAGGACAACCGTATTGCCCATCGCCAAGGCGGGTGCAATTTTCCAAGCGAGCATGAGAAGCGGGAAATTCCACGGGATAATTTGCCCGCAGACACCCAAAGCCACGCGATCCGATAGGGCCGAGGGCATCAATTGTGCATGGCCGGCGTGATGGTAAAAATGTCGAATGGCGAGAGGGATATCAATGTCCCGGCTTTCACGGATGGGTTTGCCATTGTCCAAAGATTCCATCACGGCGAGCAATCTTGCGTGTTTTTGCATCAAACGTGCGAGGGCATAGAGCACGCGGGCGCGCGCCGCCCCCCCTGCTTTTTGCCAGTCAGGTTGCGCAGCTCTGGCGCTCTGCACCGCCTCTGTCACCTCATCTTTTGTGCATAGGGTCATGCCTGCAAGCTTCTCGCCTGTCGCAGGATTGCGAATGGTCAGATCGTCCCGCGCAGGCGCGAAGGCGCCATTGACATAAGGGCCAATAAGGCCGCCGTGATTGGCAATCCACTGAAGCGCTACGCTGCGATCTTCAGGGGCTGTGCCATACTCCATTGTGTCAAAAATTGTTTCAATAGGCATCGGATTATCCAATCGGGTGACGGTGATTGGCAGAGTATCCGCCAGTGAGGTGATGTTCGAGCTGGCGTTCAATATCACCGAGCAAAGAGGAGGCGCCAAAGCGGAACAGATCGGGGCGCAACCAGCGGTCGCCCAGTTCTTCTTTGATCAAAGCCAGATAGGTGATGGCGTCCTTTGCCTTTGAGATCCCGCCCGCTGGTTTATAGCCGACCCGAAAACCTGTGCGATTATAATAGGCACGGATGGCGCGCAGCATGACCAAAGTCACCGGCAGGGTCGCATTCACGCTTTCCTTGCCCGTCGAGGTTTTGATGAAATCAGCTCCGGCCATCATGCAGATTAAGCTGGCACGTCCAACATTGCGCAGGCTGCCAAGCTCACCTGTGGCAAGAATGGCCTTCACATGCGCATCACCGCAGGCCGTTCTGAAGGCGGCCATTTCATCATAGAGAGCTTGCCAATTTTGGGTCAAAACATGGCGGCGCGAGATGACGATGTCAATTTCAGAGGCCCCGGCTTTTACACTCTCGCGGATTTCCTCAATGCGAAGATGCAGCGGCGATAGGCCTGCGGGAAAGCCGGTACTGACGGCGGCCACGGGAATGCCGCTGCCCTGCAATGCGGTCACTGCGGTCTCAATCATATCATGGTAAACGCAGACCGCTCCGGTGGTCAGATGCGGCAGGCCGATCTGTTGCAAAATATCTTGACGTACCGGCTGGCGGGCTTTGGCGCAGAGACGTTTGACCCGGCCCGCAGTATCATCGCCCGACAGGGTGGTAAGATCAATGCAGCTGATTGCCCGCGCGAGCCAAGCGGCTTGATGATCTTTTTTGACAGAGCGCCGTCCCGGCAGGCTGGCGCAGCGCCTTTCAATGGCGGAGGTATTGGCCTGAACGGAAAGGGCCCAATCCAAATCAAGCGGCAATCCCGGATTGCGCGGCTCGAGTGTCTGAGGCAACTGCGTTCCTGTCGTCGTAATTTGTTCCATAACGCTTGTGTGCATGGGATTGCATTGCAATTCAAGCATTCTAGCGCGTGACAATCGCCTTCTGCCACGATAATTGCTGCGAAACGATATAAAGGTGAGCCTATGTCTTTCGACCGATCTGTAAAAATTGCACCCTCAATCCTCTCTGCGGATTTTGCCAACTTTGGAGAAGAAATCCGCTGTGTTGAGGCAGAAGGCGCCGATTGGATTCATGTCGACGTCATGGATGGGCATTTTGTGCCTAATATCACATTTGGCCCAGCAACCTGTGCCGCGATCCGGCCGCATATCAAAACGGTGATGGATGTGCATTTGATGATTGCTCCGGTTGATCCGTATATCGAGGCATTTGCCGAGGCCGGTGCGGATGTGATTACCGCCCATGTCGAAGCTGGCGCGCATATTCACCGCAGCCTGCAAGCGATCCGAGCCACGGGCGCCAAGGCCGGGGTGGCGCTTAATCCTGGCACGCCCGCCGGCGCAGTTGAGCATTTGCTTGATATTGTGGATTTGGTCTGTGTGATGACTGTGAATCCCGGTTTTGGCGGGCAGTCGTTTATCCCACTAGAAAATAAAGTGTCGCAATTGCGGGCGATGATTGGCGACCGGCCCGTCCATATTGAGATTGACGGGGGCGTCACGCCGCTGACCGCGCCAGGGTTGATTCGTGCGGGGGCCGATGTCTTGGTGGCAGGTTCAGCTGTTTTCAAAGGTGGCTCAGTGGCAAATCCCGCACCCTATGGTGAGAACATGCGAGCGATCCGCGCGGCGATTTAGGATCCACGCCAGCGATCTTTAGCTCTGAAAAAATACAAACTGATCGATGTCTGCGGCGTCATAATTGGCGATGCGAAATTCTGCGGCGGCGCTGATGAGGGTGGCTTGCGCGGGGCCAGCAGTGGGCGTTTGGTCAGAGCCCTCATCGAGCAGCCCTTGGATGTTCTGCAACGCCAGCGTATCTATCGTGGCCTCAAGCTCTGTGGCAAGCGGCATGCCTTGGGGGAGAAAAACAAAACTGTCACTGCTGGCTGTGGCTGCCGTTTGGCCTGCCATTTGCTGTGCGGCATAAACCGCCGCAGCTGTGTGGGTTTGCACCGCCCAATTATGCTAGCCTGTCAGGCCGGTGGTAAGTGCTTGGTGCGAAACGGTGAAATTTGTTTCGGCCGCGAGGGTGGCGCTGAGGTCAGTTTGGGGCAGGGCAATGACATTGGCGTTGGTGAAATCTGTGGCAGACAGGGTAAGGCCATTGGCGCTGTCCACCACGAGCTGTTCATTGTTGAAACTTAGAATTGCTCCGGTTGCTGTGCTGGTCACGGTCAATTGTTGGACATGGGTGAAGCCGGCCCAATGGGACAGGTCCAAACGATCCTGCCCAAGCTCAAAATCGGTAATGCGATCGGTGCCACCATCCCCAATCAACATGAATGTGTCCGCTCCAGTTCCGCCTGTGAGCTGATCCACGCCCGCCCCATCGCGCAGCAGGTCATCTCCTGCGCCGCCATTGAGGGCTTGCCCGGTATCCTGTGCAAATAAAACATCGGCCTGTGCGCTGGACGTTGTGCTCAGGCTGAGGGTGAAATGACCTATGCCCGCCTCCGATCCCGAGACGGTGGACAATTGAACGTCACCGCCAATGATGTCGACATAGATATCTGTAATGCTGTTGATCGGTGTGTTGAGTTGATCGGCGATGGTGTCAAGATGTACGAGCTGCCCATCGTCCGAAAACCGAAACAACGACAGGCCGCTGTCTTGTCCCGCAGCGATGACATAGGCATTTCCTTGATGGGTGAAGCTCTCCAGAACCTGGGCCCCTTGGAATCGCGTATTGAGACTGTCTGCCACCTGATCCACTGGCGACAAGACACCCGCAGAATCTAGGGTCAGGACGGTTAAGGACCCTGTGCCCGCACTGGCCAGGACAATGTAGCTTTGTCCTTGGACTGAGACCGTGGCCATATCCTGCGGTGTGGCAATGGGCAAAAATTGCTGTGCGCCCAAAGTGGACGCGGGCGACAAGGTGCCGTTGGAGGAGACAGCATAGGCGGTGATGCTATGATTGCTGGCGGAGGCGGCCAAAACGAAGCTGTTGCTGCCTTGGGTTACGACGCTCAGCGCGGAAATTTGACCGGTGAATGCGGCCTGCTGGCTGGCCACTTGGTTTTGCTCCACCATCGTCCCGTTGCTGTCGACTTGAAAGGTGGCCAATCCATTGCCGGTCGTGTCTGCGAGCACCACAAGGCCCGTTCCGCCGGTCTGCAGATGTACCGCCTCGAAGCGATCTGAATATCGGCCTGAATTGCCCGAATGCAGGGTTAACGAACTGTCGGATCTGCTGTTGAGTACAGCGGTCAAATCTTGATCCGAAATTGAGATCACGCGCCCGCCAAGGGCCACATTCTGGGAGGGAGCCGTGGCACTCATTGGCACGCTGTGGGCAAGGGTTGCGGCCTGATTGGCGCCGGTTGTGAGCGTCACAACACCCTGTCCACCATCGCTGGCGAGGGTAATCTGTCCATTATGTTCGTAAAATCGCGCATCCCCAAGCGGGTTGTTCAGGATGGATCCCGAAATTGCCCCATTAAACTGAAAGCTTCCCACAACAGGTCTCCAAAATGCGCTTGGCAGCTTTCTCACAGGTAAATATTAATGAGATCTTATCCTCTGGTTTCAAATGTGAACAATTTAGTTGAAATCCAAACGGCTGCATTTCAGGGATCCTCCTCTTGACCCGAGGGGCGTTTGCGGCCTTTGTGCAGGACAGACAGAAGGAGCAGACAATGACATGGGAATTTTGGGTCGATCGCGGAGGCACGTTCACGGATATCGTGGCTCAAGATCCGGCTGGCGTGCTTCACAGTCACAAGCTTTTGTCTGAAAACCCAGAGCAATACATTGATGCCGCCGTCGCTGGAATACGTCACATACTCGCCGATACAGAGCTGGAAGAGGCCGATATTGCCGCGGTGAAGATGGGCACAACTGTGGCCACCAATGCTTTGTTGGAACGTAAGGGCGCAAGAGTGCTTTTGATGATCACTGAGGGTTTTGGGGATCTGCTTGAAATCGGATATCAGACCCGCCCCGATCTGTTTGCCATGCAAATTTCGCGCCCAGAGTTGCTTTATGACAGCGTTGTCGAGGTGTCCGAGCGCCTTGATGCGGCCGGTACAGTTCTGACACCCTTGGATCTGTCCCGCGCGCGCGCCGATATGGAGGCGGCCCGTGCGGCGGGGATCGACTCCATCGCAATCGCGCTGCTGCATGCCTATCTGAATCCGGTGCATGAGCAGCAATTGGCACAGTTGGCCGCCGAGCTTGGCTTTACGCAAGTCTCGACCTCCCATGAGGTCTCTGGTCTGGCCAAGCTGGTTGGGCGCGGTGACACCACCGTGGTCGATGCCTATCTCTCTCCAATCTTGCGGCGCTATGTCGATCAGGTGGCGGGGGCTTTGAATGTCGGGGGAAATTGCCAGGCATTGATGTTTATGCAGTCAAACGGCGGGCTCACAGATGCGCGTAAATTCCAAGGTAAAGACGCGATCCTATCTGGTCCGGCCGGGGGGATTGTCGGCATGGTGCAAACCGGCCAACACGCCGGTTTTGATCAGCTGATTGGTTTTGACATGGGCGGCACCTCCACCGATGTCAGTCATTTTGCGGGCAAATTTGAGCGCAGTTTTGAGACGGAAGTGGCCGGGGTGCGGATGCGGGCACCGATGATGGATATTCACACCGTGGCGGCTGGTGGCGGCTCGATTTGTAGCTACCGCGACGGCCGATTCCAAGTGGGACCCGAAAGCGCCGGCGCCGATCCTGGCCCGGCCAGCTATCGTCGGGGCGGGCCTTTGACTGTGACGGATTGCAATGTGATCTTGGGCGCTTTGTCGGCGGATTATTTCCCGGCTGTTTTTGGGGCCTGCGGCACCTTGCCCTTGGATGCTGAGGCGGCTGTTGCGCGGATTGAAGCCTTGGCGGCACGGCATGGTTTGGAGGGTACTGCGGAAGATATGGCGCAGGGATTTTTGGACATCGCCGTGCAGAATATGGCCAATGCGATCAAGAAAATCAGCGTAGAGCGTGGCCATGATATCACCTCCTATACGCTTCAGAGCTTTGGTGGGGCCGGAGGGCAGCATGCCTGTCTGGTGGCCGAAGCGCTGGGTATGTCGCGGGTGATGGTCCATCCTTTTGCGGGCGTACTCTCTGCCTATGGCATGGGGCTGGCCGATGTGCGCTGTCTGCGAGAAGGGCAATTGGACTGCGATTTGTCGGATGAGGATCAGGTGGTGGCTCGGTTGGCATCCTTGCAAGCGGCGGCACGCGGCGAGTTGCTGAGCCAAGGCATCACCGATCCGCGGCTCGAAATCACGGCGCATTTGCGCTATGAGGGCTCTCATCAATCTTTGGGCGTCGCCTATGGCACGCAACAGCAGATGGTCCAAGATTTTGAGGCCGCGCATATGGCGCGCTTTGGCTTCGCCTCGCCCGATCGTAAGCTGCAATATGAGATGCTCAGTGTTGAGGCGATTGGCGAGACGACCCAGGCGGCGAGCCCAGCTCAGAGCTTTGGCGCGGGCGCGCCTATTGGTGAAAGCCGGCTGTATCGCAAAACCTGGCATGAGACCCAAGTCTATGATCGCAGTCGTTTGCGGAAAGATCAGGTGATCTCGGGTCCGGCCATAATTATTGAGCCCACCGGGACCAATGTGGTGGAGCCGGGCTGGCAAGCACGGCAAGATGCGCTTGGGAATTTGATCTTGGAGCATGTGGCCCGCACGCCCCGCGATCTGGCCAGCACCAAGGTCGATCCGATCCTTTTGGAGGTGATGTCGAACCGCTTTATGTCTATTGCAGACCAAATGGGCGCCACATTGGCCAACACAAGCTGGTCGGTGAATATCAAAGAGCGCTTTGATTTTTCCTGTGCCATTTTTGACGGACAAGGGGATTTGGTGGCCAATGCGCCGCATGTGCCGGTGCATTTGGGCTCAATGTCTGACAGCATCAAAACTGTCATGCAGCAAAACCCGTCGATTGCAGAGGGCGATGCCTTCATGCTGAACTCACCCTATAACGGCGGCACGCATTTGCCAGATGTCACTGTTGTCACGCCGGTTTTTGTCGCGGGAAAACCGGCCTATTGGCTCGGCTCGCGGGGGCATCATGCGGATATTGGTGGCCGCACCCCGGGATCTGCGCCGCCCGACAGCCGGCATATTGACGAAGAGGGTGTTCTGATTGACAATGTGCAATTGGTCCGCGCCGGAACCCTATGCGAGGCTGCCGCCATCGACGTCTTGTCATCCGGCCGATACCCCTGTCGCAATATTTCGCAAAATATGGCCGATCTTAAGGCGCAGATTGCCGCCAATGAAACGGGGCGGCGCGAAGTGTTGCGCATGGTGGACAGCTATGGGGCGGCGGCGGTCACGGCCTATATGGGGCATGTGCAAGACAATGCCGAACAGAGCGTGCGCGCAGTCATCGCAGGTCTAAAGGACGGAAGCTTTGTCTATCCTATGGACAC
>Ga0075467_10003760_pt1 | contig 11529 bp, 11 predicted proteins | sample DEB08_DNA_9_FD_75067 | JGI IMG/M metagenome (GOLD analysis project Ga0075467, IMG submission 75067) | Aqueous microbial communities from the Delaware River and Bay under freshwater to marine salinity gradient to study organic matter... | ecosystem: Environmental > Aquatic > Marine > Coastal ...
CGCTGTTGATCAATATCCTGGTTATAGCTGTGCACATCAGCAAACTTAACTTTGCGCCGGTTGCCGGTGCAGTGAAACGGAATCTTACCTTCATCCAGCAACTTAACAAAGGTGGGGCACGAGATATTCAGTATATCTGCCCCTTCTTGTGTGGTGAGTTCCGCATGTACCGGTACCAGATTAACGGTATTCCCCTCCCCTAGCTGAGTCAGTACTTCGACCAGTAACCGCAGAGCGCTTACCGGGATTTTGACAGGGTGACTGGTGCCTTGTTTATCGGTAATACTGAGTGCCTGGCTCTCGGACTGGGTTTCCAGAAATTCCGAAAGCTCACGGCTGGAGATCTTCGCCAGTGCGACTTCTTCGGGTGTTGGCAGTGTTTCCTGAACATAACTCATAATTTTAACCCTACGAACAATGGGACGGGGTAAGTTATGAGTTAATTATTCGAAATATTCGAAGGTTTGTCGATATTTGAAATATTCGAAATATAGATATAATGATATCAGCACCCAAAATCGAAGGGTAAAATCTGATAATATCTATGGGTTAGATAGGAAGGTGTAAAATTCTGGCCCTTATATTGTTGGAGACCCCAATATGAAGTTTGTCCAGGCCCTCAAATTATTGTCCAAACCGTAAACCTAACACTATGATTGATTGTTGCAATTAGTATGCAGCCAAGTCTACGCTTAAAAATTGGAAAGGTCATTGTATCTATTGTTTGGTTATTCATTGTGGCCTCGGTGATAGAGCCTTCCCAAGTGCCATTTCCTCTTGTGTTCCAGGGGCTCGGTGTTTTTCTAGTGGTTTCTCATATTATTGAGATTGTCGTGTTTAAACAAAGAATGCGCGGACCAGCGGATTATGTATTAACGATGCTGTTTGGTGCGTTACAGTTGAAAACGATTAGGATTGCAGTATGAAATCACAATGGATGACCTATGGCGCTAACGGCTACAGTGCGCAATTGGCGATAGAAAAAGCCGTCGATCAGGGTAAAACCCCTATTCTGGCGGGTCGGAATCAAACCAAGATAGAGGCGCTGGGTAAAAAATTTGATCTGCCAGTTCGCATCTTTGATTTGAGCAGTATTGATGCGGAGTAAAGCGAGCTAGCCTTGAATAAACCAGTTTAAACCCGGACTAATTTTGACTCGCGCCGGCAACGTCAACACTGGTAGCAGGGTTCGCATCTGACCGTGGGTCGATTAACAACTCGCCTTTCATATTGACTCGTAGAGCGGTTGAATCTGTATCTAAATAAAGATATTCGTAATTGTCACCACCTATATCGCCAAGGCCAATGGGTTGCACTATGTTGCCATCACTCAGTTCAACAGAATAACCAAGGCGATGACTCTCACCGGTGACACCTTCCAATGGTGTAACACCGCCATCCCAAAGCACAACCACAACCTGTTTGGTCGAAGGAGGAACTTCAAAAGGTGACTCTTCCGGGCTCAATGTGTAGGCTAACACCAGTGATGGACCGTTTTTTAAAGGCGTCACATCCACCGACAATCCTTGTGCATTTTCACCCCCGGATAAAGTTAAAGAGCCCGTTACCCCTACTTTAACCGGTGGATCTTCAGGTTCGTTACCAAACTCCCCTATGAGTAACACGGTATGCCGCTTTGATGCTTCTTTGGCGGGACGCAAGGTGGCATGATCAGGCGTTACCCGCTTGCCTGAACGGGTAATAACCGTAAAAGCTTCAGGCATCAGGCTATCGGGATCGGCAATGCGTTTAGTAAACGTCACCGGCATTCCGTCCAGGCCTTTCCAGCGCAATGATGGAAGCTCATTATCCAACCCAAAAAAAGCACTGACCATGCGCGCTGGCTGATCATCGAGTGCAGTTCTGGGCTGGGGTGTATCTGGCGCACATGCAGCAAGAAACCATGTAAACAACAGGAAAACAAAACTTACAATAACTTTATGGTATGTATTCTCTTTTTTCATTTGATCTTAGGAACTTCTGAATTAATCAATAGTAAGGTTCTGTTGGGTGTATTTTTCAAACCTTACGAAAACAGGGATGTCTTCGTAGAACGAACATGGTTGTACTTGCAGCGTGTTTGAAAAAACAGCCCAATAGGGTTTGATACATTGCTGAACGGCTTGTTCGATTAAACAAACTTCCTTAATTTACTGAGTAAGCGATGATCTTGTCTTTAAAGTTTGGCACCAAAAGCTTATTGAGTGTTTTTGAGTATGAAATGTCAGCCGTGCGATCAGGAGTGGTAGCGATAAGCTTTTTCACCTTGCCGTCGTAGACAACAAAATACACTGCGCCTCTCCAGTCGGATACAAAAAATCCGCTGGAATTGAACTTCCATATTCCATCAATTCTTTCGTCTATACCTTTAGCAATAGTCGATACACTGCCATCTGAAATACTGATGGATTTAATGGAGCCTTCCGATCCGGTCATAATGATGTTGTCGCCATCAAGATACAATCCACCTTTTCATCGCCACCCCTTTTTTCATCGAAAACAGTTTGTTGCAAACGTTTACAAGTATCTTGAAAACATGAACATTCTACGCTTGCGCAGCAGGCCTCATGGAATCATATCCGGCCAGCCTCTTCCGGCATTGCCTACCTGGCTAGAAGAAATGGCAACACCCCGTGAAAAGGGTCTTGCCGTGCCTTCTGAACCTGGGATAAAAAGTTGGCCGAATATGATTCTCTAGCTTAGATTCTGCGCGCTATAGTCCGCCGCATGAATCATCTCAACAGGGCCAAGGTGCTTGCGATGGCAACTCGCTGGCTGCGTCTACGCGTCCAAATGTCAGCGCCGCCCTGCACTACGTCGTTAGATTATCTTCAGGATAGTGGCGAACACTGATGAAAATTACCAGTGGCACGTTTTCTCCGCACGATAAAGTGATGAGTATCCTGTATGTCTCCTTGTTGAAGACTACGTTGGAATCGAACGGTTACGCCCTGCTTGGGTTCCAAGGTTCGGATCGGGATCTCAGCGACTTTCGTCAAAGGATAAGCACTGCTGATTATCTGGCGATACTGGAGCAATCGCTAAAACCAACGGCGGCATCCGGGCTGGGATTCCAGTACGGGGGGTTATTCGATATGGCAGCTGCTGGCACTGTGGGGCAGCTAATCATGTCCTGCCGCAACATCGAGCAAGCTTTGGAAAAAATCCTGCGCTACCTTCCATTGCTATCCCTATCTTTCCAGCTTGATGTTACCCGGGATAAAGACTGTTACCGGCTTGAGATTGATACCAAAAACACGCCCGAAATGTCCGACCCGGTAAAGTGGTTTGTCGTCGAAAGCCTGTATTACTGCTTATTGAAACAGGCCAGGTTCCTGACTAACAAGCCGCTGGTTTACCAGCACACAGCGGTGACTTACGAGCAGCCGCCGCACTGGGAAATGTATCAGACCATGCTCGGCTGCAAAATTGAGTTTGGCGCCAGCACACCCAGTATCACCGTTGATCGCGACTATCTGTCGAGCACAATAACGACCAGCAACAAGGCCGTGATGGAGATGAAGGAGCGTCAGTGCCGAGCAGCTATGAAAAAATCGAAGTCGCAGTATCCCATTAGGGAACGAGTTCACGCAATCCTGATGCGCACACTACCTAACCTTCCCTCTCTGAAAGCTATTGCCGCCGAGCTCAGCATGTCGCGCAGCACTCTTTATCGCAGGCTGCAGGACGACGATTGCGGCTATCAAACGATAATCGCCGAATTTCGACGAGACCAGGCAGTGCACTTCCTCAAGGATACCGATTTAACCATCTACGAAATCGCCGAGAAACTGGGTTTCAGCGATGATTCCAATTTTCGGCGAGCGTTCAAAAAGTGGACGGGGTCCAGCCCCTCTGAGTTGCGCGAAAACATACCCCTCGCTTCGGGGGGGATAAGAAACAAACCCACTAGCTGACCTGGCGACCACCGCGTTTGGCCTGAGCCAACCAGTTAGTCGCCAACCCTCGATTTTTCACAACAGCTCCCCTTAACTTGTGCAGTTACCCCTGTTCCTCAGCAGGCTCTATATACTTTTTGTGCATAAAAAACCCCTGACACGCAACAGGTACGTGCAGGGGTTTAGTGGAGGAGATACCTACTATGCTGCGCGTTTGCGGCGAACGCCAGCCAGTCCAAGCATTGCCGAACCAAACAACCAGGCTGCAGCAGGAACCGGTACCGGGTTAGTCGCTACGAACGCGCCTGTACCTGAAGCGGCAAGTCCAACGCCGGTAAGGTGAAACTCCCAGGTGCCAGCATCAACATCGATGTGAACGGTGCCAGAAGAAGACTCGGGTGGGGTAGCTGCAAATAAGCTGATAAAGCCGCCGTTGATATTGCCATTACCGTCCAGCGTCAGGGTAGAACCTGATGCAGCGCCTTGTGCGAGCCCGGGATATGCGAGGCTGCTGTCAAGATTTCTCAGTGCGTACCGAGTGGGTGTTCGGTTGGCAAAACCGTTGTAGCCAAAGGTGGCATCTACTTCGCCGTCGGAAATAGCACTATCACCACCGGCTTCGGCTTGGGCTTCGGCTTCGGCTTCGGCTTCGGCTTCGGCTTCGGCTTCGAAGAATGCACCCAGGGAACCACCGATGTCCACGCTGAAAAAGCCAGCACCAGAACCCGAGTTGGCAGTGATCGTACCAACATAGTTGTATTCGACCAAAGCTGCCCGGGCAGTCAGGCTGGCAGAGGATAACGTTAGGACAGCGGCCACCTTGCCGATGTCACGCTTGAAATTCAAAATGCTCATTATTTTAACTCCAAGCAAATCATCGGGTTACATGCGCTCTTAATCTTAGGGGAAAGATTAAGTGCACTCTTATATTTAGCTAATTCAAATAGAAGCTATCGATACATTCTGTCTCTTTTGCTAATCGATAGAATCCATCTGCACAGACTCCATACAAAAAACCCAGCACTGAGGAGGTTCGATTGTTTCAATGTGAGAGGCTATAGAGCAGACGGGACAGCCAAAAAGTTGACCAAAGTAGGGGCAGTTGCCCTCTCGCCGCGCCAAACCAGAGACCGGAAAGGCGATATTTTCACGGAGCAAGAATCTGTAATACAGCCCCTGCCCTGAAACAAATTTGCCGCGGGATGCGGCCTAAGAGTAATGTTTTAATCGATATTCCACCGGCGTTAGCTTGTTCCAACGCACAAACGCCCGGCGAAAATTGACTGTCTCGGAATAGTCCAACAGGTCTGCTATTTCGGCGACGGTCAGTTCGGTTTTGGCCAAATACTCCCTGGCAAGCAGGTCCCTAACCTCCTCGAAGATCGCCCTGAAATTGGTCGATTCTACCGCCAGGCGTCGCCTCAGGGTACGCTCACTGACATTCAGACGCTTGGCCACCTGTGCAATATCGAGGAAACCCCCTGCCGATTGGATCAGCAACCGCCGCACCGCAGCGGTGTTTTTCTCCACCGTATTCAGCTCGCGCAGCATCTGCTCGCACTGCTGATGATAGACCACATGCTCGCAGCGGTTCGCCGTTTTCACTGGCGTATCGAGTGCTCCTGCCGGAAGAAACAACTGGCTGTGCTCACAATCGAATCTCACAGGCACGTCAAACACAGCTTCATAGCAAGCCGAGTGCGCAGGGCTGGAATAATTCAATTGTATTTCCGCACCCTCTACCGTCTCGCCATACATAGATTTCCCCATTGCAACCAGGTTTGAGAAGCCCACTTCGGTGCCCAGCTGTCGCCGTGCAGCACTGCCCGACGTTATATTCGCGCGCAACAATAAGCCGCCCTCATGCTCATAGGTTCGCCAGGTGGGCTCGAACAATACCTGTCCATAGCGAAGCAAAAGCTGGACACTCTCGCGCAGGTTCGCACAGGTCATCAAAGCAAAGCCAAAAAAGCCGTGACAGGCAATGTCGATCTGTTGCCCCAAACGTATCGCCAGGCAGGGATTACCCGTTAGGTCCACTGCAGTTTCCAGCACCTCGACACCTGCTATAGCAACAGCCTGTGAAGCATCGTCAACCTGGATACCTCGCTGGCTGAGTTCAGCTAACAGCTGCTCGGGGCCAACCCCTGCCTCCTGCAGCAGTTCGACCAGCAGCTTGAAAAACTCACGATGCACTTGACTTACTTCCATCTCATTCCCTTACTACCTCCGGCGTGACGAAAACGCCCAAAAAGCTCTACAAACCAACAACCCAGACGAGCATGGCCGAATTTGATTCCAAAGCTGCTGCACGGAGCACTATACTTCACAGCAGTGGAAAATGGGAAGAGGCGTTGCTAAGTAAAGTCGCCCCACATCCAATACGAGAGAACAGGCAATGAATCAGTCAGGCATTGAGAGATGGGTGGAAGATCCAGCAAGCGCTGCGAGGATCGCCAGTGTTCATGCGGATGTGGTTCAAATACCACTGAAGAAGACCTACAGTATGGGTGGGCAAGACTTCAGTGGCTGGGATTATTACGGCCTGGTCGTGCGTGTGCGTACGGAAGATGGTGTCGAGGGTGTCGCTGAAGTATTTGTCACGCCGGGATGGTATGGCCCGGACACGCCTGGTAGCTGCCAGTTTCTTATCGAGCTGGTCTAAAGGTAGGCGAGCTTCAGTAAATCGGTTACAGCAAAAATCCATTATCGATACACTAACTGGCATCGCTTCAGCAAGCGAGGTTCATTAAAGCCATCTCTCCTATGCAGAGTTGATCGGTTATCCCAGGCGATGACATCACCCACGCGACACTGGTGCGTGATCACGTGTTCGTCATCGACGGCATAAGTCCAAAGCTCATCGAGTAGCGCTTCGCTGTCCTGCAAAGACAGACGATCCACATAGGCCCATGCCCTGCGACCGAGATAAAGCGCTTTTTCCCGGTTTCTGGATGGGTATAAACGATAGGGTGTAGCTTCCCCGGGGTTTTTCTGGGGTCATCCGCTGCAAATTCTTCAAAGCCCTGGCGCAGTTTCCCATCACTCGTATGAGTGCGGTCATGCTTTATTGATAAACTTTCTATGCGCTTCTTTAAATCAGCAGGTAAGCTGTTGTAAGCGGCGTATTGATCGGAAAACTGCGTATCACCGCCTTCTGAAGGTATGATCTCTCCATAGAGAACCATACCAATTCCCTGCCTTTCCTGGGAAGTCATATCGGCATGCCATAGAGCCTCTCCGTCGCCCAACCCGCCGATGGGTTTACCATCTTTTTAATGTTAGAAAGTTTGACTATATAAATACTACCTCCTCCCTGACGCTTAAACACGTCCTCGGTTAAACCCATTTTTTCAAAGTAAGGGATCGTATCCAGCTTGCCAAACTTTGCGCTGAATGCCTCAAGTTGGTCATCGCTTAACTCCTGGTCACGAAAACGCGAAACCCCATATTTCAACTACAGTTGATAGATTTTCTTGAATGCTTCGTCGTCTACCGCGGTGAGATTACAGTCAATAATTTCCGCCACGAAAAATGGGTTAATTGGCTGTACCTGCATGTCAACTTCCTCGTCCATTAATAGGAAACTCTGAATTAATCGATAGCCAGGTTCTATAGGGCGGTTTTTCCAAACCTTACGAGCATAAGGATGTTTTCGTAGAGCTTTCTGGGATGTACTTGTCGCGTGTTTGGAAAAACTGCCCAACAGATCCCGATACGGGAATAAGTGCCATTTTCAAATAAACCAGCGCTTCCAAAAATATAATATGTAAGTTCAGTCTAGCGATTTTCGGGCTCAGCTATTGGGAATATGCGCAACATGAATGTTTAATTACGCAACGCCCTGCGTTCTCGACAGAGGTTTTTGTGGAATTGATGTCGAACTCAAGCCCAAAACTGCTTGCTGACAACCTGATCAAAGCAATGCAAGTGGCCGAATATGATTCTTTGCGTTCTACAGTGACCAATATAATGAATTCCGGTAAAAATTTGAAAGCGCTCAGTTTTATTGCTTGTTTGCATCGACCAGCCAGACGCCTGCATTAAATTTAGTTATGGGGTGAACATGAAAATAAGCTTCTTGCAAGGCTATACCCGAAAAGTATTCTTTTTGTTGTTAATCGCAATTGTTGGCTTTGTATTGATCCAAACCTTCTTCGATAAGCCTCGCCCTCACGATCCCAAAGTGTATGGACCACCGGAAAAAACCCAGTGGAAACCGATAGGTGCGCGCGCAGTGGGTCAACATAGCTATGATGTTATTCCCGAACCAACCACTTGGCATGCTATTCACGTCGACGTCGCTAATTCAGACAGCATCTGGGGCGTCGCGGCGCCAATGTTTGAACTGGACTGGGTGGCAGAGCCTGCGTACTTCGTGGGTAATGGGCCGCTGTTTGACAATCAGGGTAACCTCTACTTTAGTCCACAGTTCTACCATGGTGAGCGCGTGGTACTAGTGTCACTTGATGGCCAAACTGGCGAGCGACGCTGGACAATACCTGCCGACGACAACATACAAGCAAGCAGTGCCGCTTTTATCTTGAACGATCCGGATAACCCGGGATCCCAAATTATTTATATCGTAGGCTACGACCGCGCCATGGCTCTGCGTCCCGACGGTTCTACCGTATGGAGCAAAGCAACCGGTTTAAGTAATTCTCCCTCGGAACTAAAGAAAAACCCGGACGCTAAGAAGTTTCATAGTTTCAATTATCACCCGGCAACAGATTCACTGGTGTCGATAACAAAATCCGGAGCCTTATTTGCTTTCAGCCGCACAACGGGTGAGTTGATAGCTGCTATAGAGCAAGTACCCGGCTCCCCTGCTGTCAGCGGCAAAGGCACTAAGATCCCCAAATTTATCCTGAAGAAGATCGACCCACTGATGGATAAAGCCTTCGGTAAAACCGATAGAGGCCTGAGCCTGTTCTCATCAGCAGTCAATTATATTTATGGTGGAGGCGGTATTGTGACGAACTTTTTCAGTATCGATCCCAACAGTAGCCGTATCTACATGGCCGCTACTGCACCAGATGCTGAGGATGGTACAGAAGATGGCCGCTCAGAAATCGGCGCAATTTACGCCTTTGAGCTGGTAGATGACGGCAACGGAGGGATGGCATTCCAGTTGTTAAGCCGCAAGACCTTTCAGGGTGGCACCGGGTCAACACCGGCGCTCAGTGCAGACGGAAAACGCCTGTATGTGTCGGATAATGAGGGGCACGTTATTGCCCTGGATAGCGAGTTGGCCGAGGTGTGGCGCGTGGATGTGGGCGAGCCGCTGGTGGGTTCAATCACAGTGGCAGCCGATAACAATGAACTGTATGCCGTCACTGGCAATGATGTGATCCAGTTGATCGACAACGGTCACCATGGCAGTAGAGCCTGGACAGCCGAACTGACAGGCTTTGATGGTTATGCCAATGTCGATGTGCAATCCAATGCGTTAACGGCAACGGCGACCGCCAATGGTGTAGTCGTTATGATCGGTGGTGGCAAAAAAGTGCTGGGTAGAACCCTTATGTTGCATATGGGGATGGGCCTGCTGGACCGGGAAACCGGCAAGCTGCGCTACTTTGCCGAAGGCCGGGAAGACTCGCTGGCCATGAGCGTCGTCGCTGCCGATGGCAGTATTTATGTCGCCCACTCGCCCCTGCGTCGAGCAGTGGGTAAAGCCATGTATCCGGATTTAACGCCAGAAGTTATCGGTGGTATTGCGCGCTTCAAACCGATTCGTCTGGACCTGCTGGCACGCGATGCCATCTGCGCCGCCGAGGCTCGCGGTGCCAACGCCAGCACGCTTAACCCAACTAGCGAACTGGCAGCAATCAATACGGATATAAGGCAGATCAGGGTTTTGATCGAGCAAGCCACTAACGCCATCACTAAAGCGGTGAAAGACGGCGATATGACGACTAAAAATGCAAACCTTTTGAATGGCCAGCTGGATCAGAGCATGCTGAATCTAACGCCGGCCAACTTGCCGCAAGCGACACCTGCGCTGGCGACTGCCTGCGCCACGTTCAACTAGCACTGTTTAATGTAATGCCCCCTGATTTTAAGCTTGGCAGCGAAAAATCCTTAGCATGCAGTGGCTACCGCAGTTCTGAGTGGGAACAAACGACCGCAGCCAACCCCTCGCTCCAGATATTGCATGCATGACCGAATATGATTACATGTATTGCTAAAACGGTGGCTACATCTGTAGAAATTGCCGCTGCTATATCATCGTAACGCTTGCCGTATTCGTCGAGAATAGCACTCAGCATCTCTATGCGTTCCTGGACAGTCGCGTTTGAAAAGCTTTCAAAAGCCATTTTCGCCGCCACAACCGCATTATCGACATCGGCAGCACTACCCATGCTGATGGTCGCAAATGGCTCTTCGGTTGTGGGGTTAATGACATCGAGTGTTGCAGGAGTTACTGGATCGACCCATTCGCCATCGATATAAATTTTAGATACTCTGGAATAGCTCCTCGCATTTGTGTTATTTAGTTTCCGAGTAGCCACAATACTCCAGCCGGGTTTAAAGGGTGGAATCACCTTCGACCAATATTCTTCACACCCTTTAATGGGATTTAGTTGCTGCGCTTGGCCATTTACCCGGCGTCATCTTTGTAAGCTTCGTGGCGTTGCAGTATCCGGTTAGTCAACACCCTTGGTTATCCACAACACGTTAAGCATTCTAAAATTTAAGAAACAAAACCGAGCCTGACCGAATATGATTCCTCTCTTTCTGCTGCCCCGCGGTATTGTCTCTATTTAGTTAAGAAACTTGCGGCGTTCGCACAGCAAGACGAAACCTCCACCTGCAATGTCTGGCGCCACTTACCATCGCTTTCCAATAAGGGCCTTTTAAGAATACGGTTGTTAACTACCAAACCAATGACGCTATCGCCATCCTTACCCTGAACAGCCCCCCGGTTAACGGCCTGGGCCAGCCTGTTCGCCAGGCCCTCAAGGAAGCTTTTGAAAATGCGATCGCGGACGACAGCATCGCGGCGATTGTGATCACCTCCTCCGGAAAATTATTCTGCGGCGGCGCGGATGTGAGCGAGTTTGGCTCACCACTGGCTACTGCTGAGCCAATGCTTCCAGACCTTTTTAACCACCTGGAAGCATCATGCAAGCCTGTTATTGCGGCCATCAATGGGCTGGCGCTTGGAGGTGGTTGTGAGCTGGCTTTGGCTTGTGATTACCGTATTGCCAGCGTTAATGCCAAATTTGGCCTTCCAGAAGTTAAGTTAGGCGTGATCCCCGGTGCTGGTGGTACCCAACGCCTACCCCGTTTGGCAGGTGTTGAGATAGCGTTACAGATGATTGTCTCCGGTGAGCCTATCGATGCCGAACAAGCCCTGGCTAACGGTATTCTAGACTCGCTTGTTGTTGCCAAGAACAACTTTCTGGAAGTGGCGGTTGACTACGCCAAAACCCTTGTGGCCAACGGTGCCCCCGTTTTAAGCTGCGCTGATTTAAATGTTGGAACCCATACACTGCCCGACGATTTTTTCGATGCTTTTCGCAAGAGTATCGCTCGTAAAACACATGGCTTTTATGCGCCAGAGTGTGCAATTAAAGCCGTAGAAGGCGCCTGTGAAATGCCGTTTAATGAAGGCCTCTCACTA
>Ga0075467_10003763_pt1 | contig 11525 bp, 15 predicted proteins | sample DEB08_DNA_9_FD_75067 | JGI IMG/M metagenome (GOLD analysis project Ga0075467, IMG submission 75067) | Aqueous microbial communities from the Delaware River and Bay under freshwater to marine salinity gradient to study organic matter... | ecosystem: Environmental > Aquatic > Marine > Coastal ...
CGAAGCCGGACAGATCGCGCATAGCTTGTGGCACGAGGAAAACCCTGACGTTCAGGGCCACGACCACGACAATGTCGAGCCGACCGAGGAGCACAAAAAACTAGCCGAGCGCCGTGTACGTCTTGGTCTTTTGTTGGCCGAGGTTGGGCAGAAGTCCGAAGTCGAAGTGACGGACGCTGAAATGACCCAGGCGGTCATGAACCAGGCGCGTCAGTACCCGGGTCAGGAGCGGCAGTTCTTCGAATATGTTCAGAAAAACCCGCAGATGCGCCAGCAACTACAAGCGCCGATCTTCGAGGACAAAGTCGTCGATCACATGTTTGAGCAAGTGAAGACCAGCGAGAAAGAGGTCTCGAAAGAGGACCTTGAAAAAGCGGTTGAAGCCTTGGAAGATGATATTTGATCACGTTTCAAGCTGATTGAAATGCAAAAGGCCGCCCAGGTTTGGGCGGCCTTTTTTTTTGGGCGAGGCTGATATCTAAGAGCAGCGGCTCAGATGGAAAAGCGTCGCTATCTCGGCTCGCGTCGTGGTTTCTTTACGCTTCATGACTTTGACGTGTGGGTTCGGACGGCCTACGGACACCCATCCCCGGTAAGTCTGGAAGAGGCCGGTAGAAACAACGAAGTATAGGTAGCTTTTGATGTCCATGCGCGTGGCGCAGGCGATTGTCTCGCAGATTTTCATTTTATTTTCACTCTTAAGAACAACAACTGGTTACCCTTTCCTTATGGCCGGTGAACCGGGCCAAATTGCGGCGCGTTTCGTCTATTTTTCGGATAGTTTGATAGTGGGGCATTCGCTATTGGAAACAGTGTGTTTCTGCCGCGTCCGATAATTGCCCACATCAAAACATGGAAAAATCCAAGCCATTCTGTTAGGATTAAAGGGTAAACGGTAAATTATTGCGAGTGAGGTATGTTATGTTGGACATGCAAGAAGATCTCAAAAACGACATTCGTGACCGGTTGAACCGTGGTCCTTTGGACCCGTCACATCTTGTTGAAGTGATAAAATCTTTAAGTCCGGCCGAGCTTGCCGAGATTGAAGATGATCTGGATTTTGCGCAGTTCACTGGGGTGCAATCTGACCGCATCCAAGCCTTGATTGCGCGCCTTGCCGCCCCGTTGTTAACCAAGGCGGCTTAATCCTCATTAAAGCGGCTTGCCCGAAAACGCCTGAACCCTAATCCCCGCATTTTCCAACGCGGCCCTGACCTCGCGCGCAAGATTGACGGCGTGTGCGCTGTCCCCGTGCACACAAATTGTGTCGATCCGTGTCTTCAAACGCGTTCCGTCAGGTGTCAAAATCGCGCCCGCTTCGACCATAGCAACCATCCGTTTCGCTGCCTCGTCCGCCTCATGGATCATCGCACCGGGCAGGCCGCGGTCAACCAATGTTCCGTCTGCATTGTAAGCGCGATCTGCAAATATTTCGCCCGCCCAAGCGCAGCCAAGATCGCGTGCAACCCGCTCCATTGCCGTCGCGGCCAGCCCCATGATGATGATGTCCGGTGCGACGTCCAGCGCGGCTTCGTAGCAGGCGCGCGCAAGTTCAGCGTCGATTGATGCCATGTTGGAAAGCGCGCCGTGCAGCTTCAGATGCCGGACCGATCCGCCGGCCGCGCGTGCCATCGCTTGGGCCGCCCCGATCTGATACTTCACCTGATTTGCCAAGGTTTCGCGGGGCACATCCATGCGGTGACGCCCAAACCCGCGCAGGTCGTCAAACCCCGGATGCGCGCCAATCCCGACCCCATTCGCAACTGCCAATCCCATGGTTTTTGCCATGATATCAGCGTCTCCTGCGTGAAAGCCGCAGGCGATATTTGCCGAACTTACGACCTGCAACAAAGCGCCATCATCGCCCATAGCCCAGGTTCCAAAACCTTCGCCCATGTCTGAGTTCAGATCTACGGATGATACCATTTTCACGCTCCTGTTGTTTTGCATGCGCAGATCACCCAAACGGCGCGGTCTTGGCAAGTGGCTTGGTTAATTCACCTCACCGGTGATCAGTTGCAGAACCGACGGCCCGATATCTTCGACAATCAAAGTCACACCGGCAGCATTTGGATGGATGCCGTCGCCCTGCATGAACGTCGCGATCGTCGCGGCGCGATCTGCCTGTGACGTAAGTGCATTTAGGAAATTGGGATGAAGCGACACGCCGTACTTGGCTGCAAGATCAGGATACATCGTGTCAAAATCCGCCTTGTAATCCGCGCCGTAGTTCGTCGGCGCTTCCATGCCCACAAGAAGGACATCCAGATCGTGCGCGGAGGCGATGCTTAAGATGCCATCAAGATTTTCTCGACTGGCGTCGGGGTCCATGCCCCGCAACAGATCGTTGCCGCCAAGCGCGATGATAAGGACGTCGACATCGGGCGTCAAAGTCCATTCGATCCGGGAAAGGCCGCCCGCAGTTGTGTCACCAGAGACGCCCGCGTTAATTAATGTTACTTCGACGCCCTGGGAAATTAACCAACTTTCCAATTGTGGAACAAACCCTTCGTTCGCCACAAGACCAAAGCCTTGCGTAAGGCTGTCGCCGAGCGCCGCAATCGTCACGGGGTTGGCAAAAGCAAGGCCGGTGGATGAAAAGACAATCAATCCGACGTTGCGAATATCGCGTATTACACCATATGCCTTTCTAAGCCTTTGCATCGGAGCATGATGAATGACGGAAGCGATCTTGTCCCTGAAAGACGCCACCTTGTCGCTGGACGGCAATGCGGGGCGCGTTGCCATTCTAAAAGGCATCACGCTTGATATTGGGCGCGGCGAGACGGTTGGGCTTGTTGGTCCGTCGGGGTCAGGCAAATCATCGCTCCTTATGCTCATGGGCGGACTGGAACGTGCCTCAAGCGGGTCGGTTGTGGCGCTGGGCCACGATCTGACATCGCTCGGCGAGGACGCATTAGCCCGCTTCCGCAGAGGGCATATGGGCGTGGTGTTCCAGTCTTTCCACCTAATTCCGACAATGACCGCCCTTGAAAATGTGGCGACACCTTTGGAATTGGCTGGCGTGCACGATGCGTTCGAGCGCGCGAGGGCCGAACTTGAGGCCGTCGGTCTTGGCAACCGCGTGGATCACTATCCAGCGCAAATGTCGGGCGGCGAACAACAGCGCGTCGCTCTGGCGCGCGCTGCCGCACCGCGACCCGACATCCTTTTAGCCGACGAACCAACCGGCAATCTTGACGGGATTACGGGGCAGGCGATCATGGATTTGCTGTTCGGCCTGCGCGACAGGTATGGCGCGACTTTGGTGCTGGTCACCCATGCGCCTGAACTTGCCGAACGCTGTGATCGGGTGATCCGGCTTCAGGACGGGACATTGTCTTCAGATGAACATGCAAAGGCCGCCGAATGAGCCTGGCTATTGCTGGCAGAATTGCGCGGCGCGAACTGCGCGGTGGCCTGAAGGGCTTTCGCGTTTTCCTTGCCTGTCTGGCGCTGGGCGTCGGCGCAATTGCCGCGATCGGCAGCGTGCGCGAGAGCATTCGTGGCGGTTTGGACCGCGAAGGCGCAGTCATATTGGGTGGCGATGCAGCGCTTCAGTTAACCTATCGCTTTGCGGACACGGACGAGCGCACGTGGATCAACGCCAGTGCTGAAGCGGTCTCGGAAATGGTCGATTTCCGATCACTCGCCGTGTTCAGATCTGGCGAAGTAGCGGAGCGCGGATTAACACAAGTTAAGGGCGTGGATTCGGCCTATCCGCTTTACGGTGCAGTGACTTTGGACCCTGTCATGCCGCTTGAAGCTGCGCTGGGCATCACGAACGCCGTCCCCGGCGCTGTGATGGATCCTGTATTGATAGCACGACTAGGAATGAAGGTCGGCGAGACGTTTCGCCTGGGCGAACAGGATTTTCGTCTGACCGCCGCCCTGATCCGCGAACCAGATTCTGCAGCGTCCGGTTTTGCCCTTGGACCGAGAACACTTGTACGCACCGCGGCGCTGGAAAACAGCGGCCTGATACAGCCCGGCACCCTGTTTGAAACGGAATACAAGCTGCGGCTGACAGAGGGCGTCGATCTTGATGCGCTAAGACTAGAAGCCAAAGGCGAAATCACCGGGGCCCGTTGGCGCGACAAGCGAAACGGAGCGCCGGGGATCGCGGAATTCGTTGACCGTCTGGGCTCGTTTCTGGTGCTGGTCGGGCTTGCCGGCCTTGCCGTGGGCGGCGTTGGTGTGTCGTCAGCGGTGCGCGCGTACCTCAGCGAAAAGACTGAAGTCATCGCAACTTTGAAAACACTGGGCGCCGAAAGCCGCACGATATTCTTAAGCTATTTCATCCAGATAGGCGTCCTGACCGTGCTGGGTGTGACGCTTGGCCTGATCTTGGGGGCGATCGTCCCGATCGTTTTTGCGCCGCTCATTGAGGCGCGTTTGCCAGTTCCCGCAGCCGTCACGCTTTATCCGATGCCGTTGGTCGAAGCCGGGATTTACGGGGTGTTGGCGGCGCTAATTTTCACCATCTGGCCGCTTGCGCAAACCGAAGATGTGCGCGCCGCCACGCTGTTTCGCGATGCCGGCGGTGCCGGGCAGGGGTGGCCCCGGTGGCGCTGGATCGGCTTGACGCTTTTCCTATTTGTTTTGCTGGTGGCCCTTGCGGCACAGTTTTCTGGTTTGGGTGGTTTGACGGTTTGGTCGGCTTTCGGTCTGGCGGTGTCTTTCATCGTTTTGGTGGGGGCGGCTTGGGCCGTCCGCTTGATTGCGCGCCGTCTAGCCAGTGCGCGCGCGCTGCGGGGGCGCAGCGCGGTACGTCTGGCACTTGGGTCGGTTGGCGGTCCTGGCGGCGAGGCCGTTTCGGTGGTTCTGTCACTTGGCCTTGGCCTGACTGTTCTGGCGGCGGTCGGGCAGATTGACGCTAACCTTCGCGGCGCCATCGCGCGCGATCTTCCCGAGATCGCGCCGTCCTTTTTCATGGTCGACATCCAGCCTGGGCAACTTGACGCGTTCACCGACGGGCTTGAGGCAAACCCGGCCGTTTCCAAAGTGCAAAGCGCGCCGATGTTGCGTGGAATCATAACGAAGATTAACGACCGCCCCGCGTCCGAAGTTGCAGGCGATCACTGGGTCCTTCAGGGTGACCGCGGTGTGACCTATTCGGCCGAAGCGCCCGAAGATTCGGTTGTGACGCATGGGGCGTGGTGGCCGTCTGATTATACCGGTCCGCCGCAAGTCAGCTTCGCCACGGAAGAGGCTCTTGAGATGGGGATTTCTCTGGGCGACGACATCACGGTGAACATCTTAGGCCGTGACATCACGGCCGAAGTCACAAGCCTGCGCGAGGTCGATTTTTCGACCGCCGGTATCGGGTTCATCATGTCGATGAACCCCTCGGCCCTGCAGGGGGCGCCTCACAGCCACATCGCGACCGTCTATGCCGAAACCGAAGCCGAAGGAGCCATCCTGCGCGACGTCTCGAACACCTATCCCAACATCACCGCAATCCGCGTGAAGGACGCCATCGAGCGGGTTAGCGAAGTTCTGGCGGGCATTGCTGCGGCCATCACCTATGGGGCATTGGCCACGCTTGTGACGGGCGGCATCGTATTGATCGGGGCGGCGGCCGCGGGCGTGCGTGCGCGCACTTACGAGGCGGCAATATTGAAGACAGTTGGGGCGTCGCGACGCACGATCCTTACAAGTTTCGCGCTGCGATCCGCGCTTTTGGGGGTCGCCGCCGGAAGCGTCGCCATCGTGGCGGGCGGACTTGCGGGATGGGCTGTGATGACCTTCGTCATGGATACTGATTTTATCTTTGAGCCGGTATCGGCCCTGTTGATCGTCATCGGAGGCGTGATCGCAACCCTGGTTGCGGGCCTTGCCTTTGCATGGGGGCCACTGGCTGCCCGCCCCGCGCAGGTTTTGCGAGCGCGCGAATAATACGGTGTATTGGACGGCGTTCTTTGGCGTATTTCGCAAAAGATGAACGCGCAGGTCTGGACAAATCCGGCACGCGCGCCATGCTTCCACACAGATAAATCTTGGGGAGAGTACAATGAAACTGACGATGACAAGCACCGTCGCGTTCATGCTATCTACTGGCGTTGCAATGGCCGGTGGCCACTGTGCGGCAGGGAAGACATTAAACGATGACGTGCTGACTGTTGCGACTGGAAATCCTGCTTATTATCCGTGGGTTATGGATGATGCGCCGGAAGCGAAAGCCGGGTTTGAGGCGGCCGTTGCATATGCCGTTGCGAACCGGATGGGCTTTGAGGACGGGCAGGTTGTCTGGGTCCGGTCGTCGTTCGATCAGGCGATCCAGCCCGGCGCGAAAAACTTCGATTTCAACCTTCAGCAATTCTCGATCACCGAAGAGCGTGAAGAGATCGTTGATTTCTCGTTGCCCTATTATTCGGCCGCGATGGCTGTCGTCACGCGCCAACCGGTTGTGGAAAGGGGCGCCGAGGCCTCGCTTGCTTCGCTGAAAGGCCTTTTGTGGGGTGCACATGCGTCGACCACGGCGGTGCCAATGCTGGCAGCGATTGTTCAGCCGGACGCGGATCCGCTGCTTTATGGTGACAACGCCGACGTCGTCGAAGCGATGAAGGCAAATCAGATTGACGCGGCATTGATGGACCTGCCGACAGCCCTGTTTACGGCTGGTGTCTTGTTGGATGACGGCGTGGTTCTAGGCCAGTTCCCACCCGATCGGAGCGACAACCCCGACCAGTTTGGTCTGTTGATGGAAGAGGGTAACCCATTGAAAGAATGCGTCGATGCGGCCTTGGCTGAGTTGACCGAGGATGGCACGTTGGCTGCGATCGAAGCCGAGTGGCTGGCCGAAGCCACAGGTGTTCCGGTCATCGAATAAATGACCCAAGCCGATATTGACGGCCCGGACGCCACGGCTCCGGGCCTGACCCGCCGACAAGTCTACGAGGCACGAATACGCCGTCGCTCCATGATTGTGGCGGCGACATCCACCGCAGCGGTGATGCTTGCTTTGTTCCTTCTGATTCCGCTTGCCCCGGGGTGGGAGGGCGTGAAGAAAAGCTTCTTCAACGCGGATGTGTTTTCCAAGACATTTCCCGGCCTTATCGAGGCTTTCCTTCTGGATGTGGCGATCTTTGCGTGGTCCGCCCCGTTAATCTTTCTGCTTGGTTTGTTAATCGCATTGTGCCGCGACGCGCGCTCGCCTGCACTTTATCCGTTGCGGCTTTTTGGCATCCTTTACACTGATATTTTTCGCGGTGTTCCGGTCATTTTGGTGATCTATCTGATCGGGTTTGGCATTCCGGGTCTTGGACTGCCGCGCCCTTGGAATTCGCCCTACATCTGGGGCACCGTGGCATTGGTTCTGACCTATGCCGCCTACGTTGCTGAGGTGCTTCGATCCGGCATTGAGAGCATTCACGACAGTCAGCGCGCGGCGGCGGCGTCGCTTGGGCTTGGTCACGGCGACACCATGCGTTTTGTGATCTTGCCGCAAGCGATACGGCGTGTTGTGCCCGCGAACATGAACCTTTTCATTGCGTTACAGAAGGATGTCGCCTTGTTAAGCTTCATCGGCCCGGTTGAGATTTTTCGCCAAGCGGGCGTTTACAAATCGCTTCTGGCAAACTTCACGCCCTACGTAGGTGCTGCGCTAATCTTTCTTGCAGTCACTGTGCCGGCGACGCGGTACGCGGATTATCTGATGACCAAGCAGGCACGGGCGCGAAGCTGATGGCAAAGCTTGATTTGCAAGGTGTCACCAAGCGCTTTGGCGACAACGTTGTCTGCCGTGCGATTGATCTGACAATCGGGGACGGCGAAATGGTCTGTCTGATCGGCGCTTCAGGGTCGGGGAAGTCGACGTTGTTAAGATGTATGAACCTGCTTGAACCGATTGATGATGGGGTGATCCTTTTGGATGGCAGTGACATCGCCGAGCCGGGCCTTGACCCCCAGCCCGTTCGCCAGCGCATAGGAATCGTTTTTCAGAGCTTTAATTTATTTCCGCACATGACGGCTGTCGAGAACGTCATGCTGGCCCCGCGCCGGGTGCACAATCGCAGCCGCGAGGCGCTTTTGCCTGAGGTCACCGAATTGTTCATGCGTTTTGGTTTGGCTGATCGGATGGCGCATTATCCCGACCAATTATCGGGTGGCCAGCAGCAGCGCGTTGCCATCGTACGCGCACTTGCGATGAAGCCCGAGATCATGCTGTTTGACGAGATTACCAGTGCTTTGGACCCCGAATTGGTCGGCGAAGTGTTGGATGTTTTGCGTGCGCTTCGTGAGGCTGGAATGACGATGGTTTTGGCCACGCACGAAATGGGGTTTGCCCGCGAATTGGCTGACAAAGTTTGCTTTCTTGACGACGGCGTAATCCTTGAAGAAGGCCCTCCGGAACAACTCTTTACGGCCCCCAAAAAAGAACGAACGCGGTCGTTTTTGTCGCGCGTGCTTTAAGGGCGAACAGTTTTCAGTGCGAAAGGCGGCGATGGGCTCTTGACGGCTTTGGCACAAGGTTCTACCTAGCCCTCGCTTTTGGCGGAGTAGCTCAGGTGGTTAGAGCAGCGGAATCATAATCCGCGTGTCGGGGGTTCAAGTCCCTCCTCCGCTACCAAAACCTCCCTTTTATGTCAGTGGTTAGGCCAAAACTACGTTTCATAAATGCTACTCATTATCGCCCTGGGTGACAATTTGGGGAACAGCTGACGGATTGTGCGGGTTTCCGGAGAATGATTCACAAAAGCTGGACGAGAATACTTTGATGGTGTGATGTACATTTTCGGTTTCAAAACTCAAATCCTAGAAAATCCTGTTCTTGCCTATGGGCAGTTTGAAACGGCTTCCAGCTGGACTTTTTAGACTCTTGGCGAACCGAAAACTAGAACCAGAAATGCTAGCATTTGCAGGACGACGGCGCGCTGTTGTTGCTGTCGCGCGCAAGCTGGCGGTCCTGCTGCATCGCATGTGGACTGAAAATACGGAATTCCGTTCGGAAGAGGTGGAGGGTATCAAATGATTTAAGCCGACCCAAAACCTTACCAAACGGGATCGTCCTTTCCGGACGAGGTCTGTTCCCTCTCGGGCATGTAAACATGCCCTGTCAGGTAATAGATGAAGCCGAATATGGCTGCTGCGCACCGAGAAGCGCAAGACGAAGCAAGGCTCTTCACAACCAATCCGACACATGGATGCAGCGGTGCCGCAAAGGCACCAATCAGACTGCGAAGAGAAGCGTGACCCGGATAAGTACGATGCCAAATCAATCAAAGGGCGTTGTCACATTAACTCAATAATCGGCAGATTTCGTCTTTTTGATGGGGCTTGAAGTCTCCTAAGTCTGTGAACCCGTATTCCCCAAGTGGCTCCCGATTTGACTGTTTATCGGCCCAGCCGCTCGACTTTCACCCCGGCTCTCCCCATGCCACCCCAAATCGGATGCGCGGCCACCGCGCACCCTTTGGTCACAATTAGCCGACTGGCGGCTTATAAGCGCCGACGGCTTTTCCGGCCATCGCCATCGCCGCCATCGCGTCATCAACCGACATCAGTTTGGTCGTATGGGCCTTGGATATTGACCCGCCCGCCCCAACCGCCATCGCCCCGGCGGCCATCATTTTGTCATCGGGCCCTTCAATCAAACAAACGGCGTCATAGTCGCCAAAACTGAAATACATTTCATGCAGCTTACCGCCGAGCGCATTGACGAGACTGGCCGCTGCGGCCTTGCGGTCGCTTGGGCTGGTGATCATCGCTTTTGCGGCTTCGGCAGTATAGGATAGTTGAAACAGATACATAGGCATGGCTTTTCTCCCCCAGAATTGGTTATTCCGACATTCCCCAAGTGGCCTGCCGCTCGGCGTCAATTTTGTCTGATCTTGCCGCCAGATCAAGTGTTTTGGGCTCCCAGCCTCGACTGCAATCGTCAGAGCGCTCGAATGTGGGCGGATCAGACCGCGAATGCGCGTCACCTTGGTCATTCGGCCACGTTTTGCAGCGCGGCGAACGGACCTGTCTTGCCGCGTTCGTTCGGTTTTCGCCAATTTCGAGGTCACGCGCATGACGGCGGCACCCGCAATCGGTGAATGGCGGCAAGGATGGCCCTGACCATTCGGCCGGTCACACCGCGACCTCGGCGAATTGGAAGGTGATGGCGCGGGCGTGACGCACCACACGGGCACCGATCTTGATCAGCTTGAGCTGCAAGCTGGTCAACGACCAGTCGGCCATGGCTTCGGGCAGCTCGATGCAACGCAGGATGGTTGCCAGGTTGTAGGCCAGTGCGTGAGGCTGTAGCCTCACCTGGTTGTCATGGAACCTCTTGCACGACAGCCTCATCCAGCAGAAGGCGTGCTTTGGCTTCCTTGATGTGCTGCTCAGCGGTGCCACGTTGGTTGTAGAAGCGGGTAACGCACTCCGGCTCCATCGGCAGGTTGGTGACGATGAAGCCAACCTTTGGGAACAACTCGCCCAGATGCCATTCGATCTTGGCGATGACGCGGCGCTCCTCGTCCCAGCTTTGTGCCTAGTAATGGAAGTCTTCGAAGAACCGTTTGACCTTGGTCAGCGAAGGACGTCCGACCGGCCGGGTAAGCCGGTGCACGATCTTCTCGCGCAGGACGGCATTGGAGGGCCGGCGGATGACGTGGAAGTAGCCCGCCTCTTCAAGCCGTGCGTAGATCGCGGGGCTGGCATAGGCGGCGTCGGCGCTGCAAGAAGCGGCCACCAAGCTTGCGGCCAGCGTAGCGGGCGATTACCGGGTCGAGCACATCCTGCCAGCCGTCGGCGCTGTGGACGTTGCCGTGCCGCAGGGCGCAGCGTTCCAGCATTCCGAACTGGTTGAACACAAAGAGCGGATGGTACCAGGTGCAGTCGAAATGCCCGTTTCAAGCGGTGCCCTCTTGCTCGCCATGGGTCGGGCTGACCGAACTGTCCATGTCCAGCGTGATAAATTTCAGCTCATTGCGGTCATGAAACCGGTCAATCCACTGACCGTTCAGATCGGCCAGCGCCGCCCGGTTCTCCGGTAGGGCCAGCGTCTCGGTCTCGAAGCGACCCATCTGCGTGGCTGACGCAGCTTGAGTGTCGACAGCAGGGCCACCCACGATCTGGCGCATGACCGGATCAAGGGCCAGCCGGTCGGCGTCGTTGACGTCCTCGTAGCCCGCTCGCCTGCCATAGACCGATTCCCGGAACTGGCCATCGAGCCGGTGTGTCGTGTTCTTTCCCCCGCGGTTGTCAGACAGCACGCACGACGCAAGATCAGACAGCCCGAGCGCGTCATCCAGGTCACCCACCACCAAGAGGCCGCCATCCGAACTGAGCTGTGTGCCGCGAAATTCTAAGCGCACCCGGCGGTCAAAATTCCCCCGAACACCCCGCTTGGAACCTTCAATATTTTGACTTGGAAAAGTTAATGAGACAACGCCGACAGCACCCAGTCACCCGCTGTTACTAACTCTCACGGTCCGAATTTATGCCAAGCCTGCTGACAAGGCGGTGATGACCAGATCGCGGAGACGGTGAGCCAGGGGGCTGGTGTTACCCGATTTTCGCTGGATGAGGTGATA
>Ga0075467_10003765_pt1 | contig 11523 bp, 7 predicted proteins | sample DEB08_DNA_9_FD_75067 | JGI IMG/M metagenome (GOLD analysis project Ga0075467, IMG submission 75067) | Aqueous microbial communities from the Delaware River and Bay under freshwater to marine salinity gradient to study organic matter... | ecosystem: Environmental > Aquatic > Marine > Coastal ...
CTATTACCGCAGGTCCAATTGAGTTTAAGAATAGTATGAGGAGTCTTTCTTATGCAAATGATGATTTTTTCAGAACAAATGACACTACAAATGAAGTTGAAAAAGATAGAATGTGGCTAAATTTGACTAATTCAGATGGCGCATTTAGTCAAATCCTTATTGGCTTTTTTGAAGATGCCACTCTTGGAAAAGATAGAATTTATGATGGTGTTCGATTAAAAGGTACAAACTATCTTGAGTTTTACTCAATGGATAACACAACTCTTGAATATGGAATTCAAGGGAGGCCATTGTTAAAACCAAAGGATATTATTCCAATTGGGTATAATTCAGAAATTATGGGTGGTTTGACTATCGAGTTGACAAATAGAGAAGGTTTATTACTTAATGAAAGTATATTTTTATATGATAAATACTTTAACAAATTACATGACTTAACCATTTCTCCTTATGTTTTTAATACTGAAAATGGAAAATTCAATGATCGTTTTGAAATTGTATTTACTGAAGCTGTGTTAAACGTTGGTGATGTAATCGTTGATAAGAATACCTTACAAATTGTAGAACTGCACAATGGTGATGTACAGTTTAAAGTCTCTAGCCAATTTGAAATGAAATCTATTGAAATAATAGATTTAATGGGTAGAACATTATATAAATTAAACGCTGAAGGACATTCTCAAACATTCTCATTGCGCAATTTAAGTCAAGCGACTTACTTAGCAAAAGTTGAGTTAACCAATGGTTACGTCATTACTAAAAAGGCGTTAAAAAGAAAATAATAAATTATCTACGCTAACTAAAAAAGTCACATTTATTGTGGCTTTTTTTATAGGCTGTATTTAACAGCAAGAATTAAATTAGTTCCAGGCGCAGCTATTCCAGATGAGTAAGTTCGATAACGTTGGTTTGTAATATTTTCTAAGGTAGCGGTTAGAGATATCTCTTCACTTATTTGATACTGTGATCTGAAGTTTAAAGTGAGCCAAGAAGGTGAATATGGGTTTCCATTTTCATCTGTAGCATATATATAATCCTTTTCGGCCTCAGAAGGCGCTAGTTGGTAAAACGACAATTCGCCATTATAGTTTACAAAAGCATCACACTTAAATTTGTTCTTTTCCCAAGTTAAATGTGTATTCCCAAAACTAGGTGCTGCATGTCTTACAGGAACCTCAGTACCATCTGTTTCTTCTTCTGTTCCTCCTACAATACTATATTGAGATTTCAATTTCAAATACTCAGAAAATGAAATTTTTACACCAGCTTCAAAACCATAAATCCATGCTTTAGATGCATTTTGAATGGCTTGTACTTTGTTTAATTCGCCATCATACATAATTTCAGATTCACCATTAATTGTGAAATCTCTTCGCACTAGCGCATTATCTAAATACGTATAGTATGTTGCTAAATCAAGCACAACCACATTATCAAAATTTAATGAAAGTCCCAATTCAGCTCCATAAGCATATTCTGGTTTTAAATCTACATTAGGGACTACGACTGAACCAGGTTCGGAGTCAAATATTTTCCCAACATCGTCAATATTTGGTGCTCTAAAAGCAGAAGACGCATTAAACTTCCACTGCATTAATTCATTAGGAGACCAGCTAATTCCAGCAGTTCCTGTAAATGCTCCAGTACTCACATTTGCATTATTGAATGGGAAATTATAAAATAGATTGTTCTCTGATAAATCAGCTCTGATTTCAATATGATTATATCTAACACCAGATTGAAAGGTGAATTTTCTATTAGGCTTATACTTATAGCTTAAATAAGCGGCAGCCGATTGCCAAGTCGAAGCGTCTGGATATCTAGAAGCAATTGTACTAGATGTATTGGTGTTTATGTTAGTTTCAAAACCGTTAGAACCAACTTTGTTATACAAATATTCAAAGCCATAAAACACTTTTGATGTTTCTGAAAGTGTGTTTTCAAAATCTAAATTTGCAGACAATACATCTACATTTTCAGCGCGCTCATATCTAATATCAGAATTTAAATCCCTGTCTATTCTACTTTCTTGAAAATTTTGATACGCTGTCGTTAATTTTAGTTTATCATATAAATTAGACTTGCTACTTAACTTGGTAAGCTGAAAGTTTCCAAGAAACCATTTCTGTGGCCCATAATTCCATTCGGCTGAACGCAATTGGTCACCTCTATAACGTATAAGTCTGTCATATCTGGAATAATCAGACGTTGCAGAATAGTGGAGTCCTAAATCAAAACTTAAGGTTTTATCTGCTTGATAATGTAATTTTTCTAAAAAATTAATTTGATTATATCCAGTAGATTTTTGAATCCTTGCGTCTTTATTTAATTGAATAACATCCATCCCATCTATGGTTTCAACATACTCAGGTCGTAAATAGTCATTTGGACCATATCTTCCCATTTTTAAATCGTCAAAATTTGTGTAGCTAACGCTTGTAAAGGAAGCCCATTTTTTCCAACCAAAATTAATATCAACATGTCCAGATTGCTCATTGCTAGCCGTGGCATATCGTGTAATTATGTTAGCATTAAACTGCATGTCTTCAGTTGAAGAGCGTTGAGGTTTTTGGGTATAAAAATTCATGACGCCTCCAATAGCATCACTTCCATAAATTACAGAACCTGCTCCTAATATAACTTCTGTATTCTGAACCGAAAAAGGGTCAATAGAAATAACGTTTTGTACGTTGCCACCTCTAAAAATAGCATTATTCATTCTCACATTATCAACAGAAATTAAAAGTCTGTTAGTTGAAAATCCTCTTATCATTGGGCTTCCACCTCCTAATTGACTTTTTTGCACAAATACTTGTCCGCTAGATTCTAATAAATCTGCACTTGTTTGAGGGTTTCCAAAAATGACATCCTCTGCTTTAATGCTAATAATTTTTTGAGGCACTTCTCTTTTGCTCTGTTCAAACTTAGATGCAGAGATAACAATTTCGTCTAAATCTTGAGCCTCATGCTCTAGGAAAATAGTACTTAATATATCACTTTTTTTACGACGTAGTTTAATATATGAAATGTGCTGAAATACAATTAATTCATTAATGGCAAAACCATTAAGGTATATTTTTCCGTCTAAATCAGACATCACACTTTCAGATTTTGCACTATTATATGCAACAACACCAGCAATTGGCTCATTGGTTGCTTTATCAAGAATTGTTACCTCTTGAGCTACTACGATATATGCAAAAAGGCATAAAAAAAATGTGAAAATTTTTTTCATTTCTTTAGTGAAAAACTTGATTTAAGATTGCTACAGATTTTGGCTGATAAAATCCGTCCAAATGTAATTTAAAATAGAGTAAAATCATATTTAAAAACTCGAGTTTTTGGGTTGGTTTAAAAGTTGCTGATCTATATTCATCAAATTTTATACCTAACAGGTGTTTAAATAATATTAAATTTTCACCTGTTATACAATACGGTCCAATTTTTTGGTCGTAAAATTTTCCATCTTCTAGATTAAAATACGATTTGGACGGTTGACTTGACTCAGGATAAAAGCCTAAATATTTAGTGAGTTCTATCAAAAAAATGTAGTGAAAATTGGAATCGGCTTCATTTTCATTAAACCAGATTAATGAGGTTTCAAGGTAATTAAACAAAGACACATTTTTTTCTTCCTCTTTTAAAACAATGCTAAGCACTTCGGAAAGAAACATTGCAATAGTACTTTTTACAACATTGGTGTGAATTGATTCAAAATTATTCTCAATTTTTATGTCTTTTAAAAAGTGAAGGGTTCTATTTTCTTTATGTTCAGCTTCAATATCAATAATTGTAAGTGACTGAAAATAGGCTGGTTTAAATTTTCCTTTTCTTGTTTTAAGAGCATTTTTTAAAAGGTAGCTTTTTATGCCAAATTGCTCTGTATAACATTTAACTATTAGATCACTATCCTTATAACGCAATTTTGATACTACTATGGCTTTAGTAGATACTTGCATTACCTAACAATCATTAGTTTTAAAACCTTTGTCTCAAAAGTGTCTAAATCTGAAAGCATGACTAAATATACTCCTGAAGCTACAAGATTATTGCCAAGGTTTTTTCCATTCCAATAAGCAGTTCCTCCATCAATTTCAAGATTGTATCCTCTATATCTTAAATTGGTTCTCGATTCTGCTTCTGCAACTAAATTACCCTCAATATCTGTGATTTTGATATTCACATTATCACTAATGTCTTTGATTTTTATTTTTTCGTTAATCATGTCAAAACCTGGTCGCACAGGGTTTGGGTAAACATATGCATTTGCTAATTCTTCTTGAGTTTCAGAGCCTCCTGATCTGAAGGCTACTAAACCCTTGTCTGTACCGAAATACATGATTCCACTATCACTATCTAAAGCCATGTCATTAATGTTATTTGAAGGTAATGGCGAATTATCTTTTGTAAAATGATATATGGTTTCTTGTCCATTAGATGAAAAATAAAAAACACCTGCGCCAATAGTTCCTATCCATTTATTATTTGAACCATCAACCACAATATCTGAAATAAATTGCTGCTCTAAAAGCTCTTTAGGTATACCGTCTTCTAATATTATTATGGCACTGGTTCTTACATTATCGTCTTCAAAGAAATTAGCAGTATTGTAAAGCACTCGCAAACCTCTTATAGTTCCAATCCAGAGTTGATTTTGTTTGTCAATTGCTAAAGCCCTTATAAGAGGAGATGGAAGATTAGATGTGCTTTCTTCATTAATAAATTTCAATAATTGGTTTCCACCATTTTCATTAAATCCTATAAGACCAAAATTGTAACCGCCTATCCACTTCGTGTTATTTGCATCTATAACTACATCACTATATCCAAATTCATCGTTTAAAGGGTCTGGGAGAATTTCCGTAAAATCATATCCAACCCATTGTCCAGAATTTGGATTATATGATTTAAGTGGTTTACCTACTCGTGCCGTCATTGTCCATAATAATCCTTCTCTATCAAAAGTAGAGCCTGTAACACGTATGCTAACAACGTTAGGATTGCCAGGAATCACTAATGATTCTAAACCACTATTAAGGTTATTATAAAGATTAGTAGGTTCATCGTTTTCAACTTCTAAAAGTCCATGTTGAAATGAACTTATAAAAACTTGTTTAGGTTTGAAGGGGTTAATTGAAATATAATTTAAACTAAATGCAGGAAATTGTAGGCTATCATAAGAAATATTTTTCCATTCGTCTTGAAGGTGACTTACACCGTATCTGTTATTATTTGGAAAATAAGTTAACGAATACGCCCCATAAGTAGCCCAAACATTACTAAAACCAGCTTCAACTGAAAAAATATTATTTCGTAATGGGCCGTTTGGATATATTTCTATAAAATTTGATGAATTATCTATGCTTGATCTAAGCATTCCAAATCCAGTAGTTCCAATATAAATGCCTTCATTAGTAGCAATTCCAGAGGTAAATTTATTATTATAATCTACACCAGAATTTGCAGTTGTTAATAATGCAAAATTTTCATCATAAACGTATATATTTTGTTTTGTGGTCACAACCAAATTAGCATTAGCGCTTTTTATATCTAAAGGAATATTTGAGTAAGTAAATAATTCTGTAATTGATGTCCCAACAACTTCATATATTTTATTATTACTCCTTGTAGTATATAATTTATCTTGATTAACTTGTAATCCTAAAAACGTTCCAGAAAAAAGCACCTCCCAGTTTTGATAGTCAATTAAATTATCGCTAGCTACAAGCGCTCTTTTTAATCCATTTGGATTTTGACATGCCGCATAAATATAATCTCCAATAACAGCAGTGCTATTAATAATAATTTGTGCGCCTCCATTTCCAATAAAATATGTGTCTCCAAATTCTAACCGTTCTAAATCAAATACAGAAATTCCAAAATCTGAAGATATATAAATAACATTATTATACTCACTAAAATGATTAATCGATTTATTATCTGGCGGAATTGTGGTTTTGTCTAAGATATCAACCACTGTTAATACATTCCTATCTGTTTCATTATAGACTTCAATTAATCCAGTGTCATATCCTATGAGAAGAAGGTTATAAACTTCACTATAGTGAATAGTTGAAATGCTTTCACCAGACAAACCATTTATAGTCGTAATAGTTTCTAAATCTGTAGATTGAATATCATAAACAAAAACCGAATTTTCAGAAGCGGCAAACACTTTCTCGTTTCCTTGTACTATGTCATTTACATTTAAATATGAGAAGTGTCCTTCCCAAAGTGCAGAATAATCTTGCGCATTTGAAAATAAAGTCACCCAATAAATTAAAATAAAAATGTACTTATACTTCATTAATTCTGTTTGCTTCAAATATATTTATTACTAACGTTAAAAGAAATAAAATCATATAACATCTCAAAAAAAAAGCTTCCAATATAAGGAAGCTTTTTTTTAACTATAAGAATTTATTAGACAACACCTTGGGCAAGCATAGCATCTGCTACTTTCACAAAACCTGCAATATTAGCTCCTTTAACATAATCAACATAGCCATCTTTTCCAGTTCCGTATTTAACACAAGATTCATGAATATTATTCATAATGGCGTGCAATTTCTCATCAACTTCTTCACGAGTCCAATTTAATCGTAATGAGTTTTGACTCATTTCTAAACCAGATGTAGCAACACCTCCTGCATTTGAAGCCTTTCCAGGTGCGAATAATACTTTAGCCTTTTGAAAAGCAGTAACTGCTTCTGGCGTTGTTGGCATGTTAGCGCCTTCTGCAACAACAATAACCTTGTTTTTTATTAAAGTTTTTGCCTCATTTTCATTCAATTCATTCTGAGTTGCACATGGCAAAGCAATATTACATGGAACTGTCCATGGACGTTCACCTGCATGATATGTGGCCGATTTATATGTCTTAACATAATCACTTATTCTTCCTCTTTTTACATTCTTAATATCCATGATTGTTGCTAATTTTTTAGCATCAATTCCATCTTTATCATAAATATAACCTCCAGAATCAGACATAGTAACTACTTTACCACCAAGTTCTGTAGCTTTCTCACAAGCATATTGTGCTACATTTCCAGATCCAGAAATAATCACTGTTTTACCCTTAAAAGAATCCTTTTTAGTAGCCAACATATTTTTAGCAAAATAAACACAGCCATAACCTGTTGCTTCTGGTCTTATCAATGAACCTCCATATGTAATTCCTTTTCCGGTAAATACACCTGTAAATTCATTTCTTAGCCTTTTATATTGACCAAACATATATCCAATTTCTCGTCCTCCAACCCCAATATCTCCTGCTGGTACATCTGTATTTGCTCCAATGTGTCTAAATAATTCATTCATGAATGATTGACAAAAACGCATCACTTCATTATCACTTTTTCCTTTAGGATCAAAATCTGAACCTCCTTTTCCACCACCCATTGGTAAAGTCGTTAACGAATTTTTAAAGGTTTGTTCAAACCCTAAAAATTTCAAAATACTTAAATTTACGGTTGGATGAAAACGTAAGCCTCCTTTATATGGACCAATAGCAGAATTAAATTCTATTCTGAATCCACGATTAACTTGAGTATTTCCTTTATCGTCAAGCCATGCAACTCTAAAAATAATAGTGCGTTCTGGTTCAACCATACGTTCCAAAAGCATTTTTCCTTTATATTTAGGATTGTCCTCAATAAAAGGAATAACTGTTTCAGCTACTTCATGAACTGCTTGCAAAAATTCTGGTTCGTGTCCGTTTGTTTTTTTAACAAGATCTAAAAATGATTCTATTTTTTGTTTCATTTAAAAGAATTATTATAATATTATTTTCTAGTGAATTAATGTTGGCAAATATACGTTATCTTTAAAAAAAACATCAATTTTTTTTATATTTCACAATAACATTAAACATTTATTTGTTTTATATTTGATCTAGTGCTAAAACAATAATTATATGTATTTCATCGAAGATATTTGCTATTTCATCGAAGTTTTATATATTTGCTCGCATAGTGCCTCAAGATCATGACAGATTAATATGCTTAAAAAGAAACTATTATACTTTTTTTTGATATTCCTTTCCGCAGTGAATATTGGAAATTCACAATTAGGATTTTCTCACGAAATTGGTGCTATTGTTGGACCTGTTGAATTTAGGTCAGATTTTGGACAACGACTAAATGAACCAACTAATCTTGGAAATAGTGGAATAGGAATAGGTATAGTTCATTATATTAATTTTGCTTATCGTGCAGATTGTAATTGCTATTCTACAGACACTTATTTTAATGATCATTTTAAATTACGAAGTGAAATTTCTTGGAACAAAACTATTTTAGATCATCATGGACGATGGGTTGACCCAAATCTTACAAGTGATGCAGCTGAACGTTTAAGAGGTCATCATGGTGAAGCCAATAATTTTGATATTGGCATGCAATTGGAATATTTTCCTTTAAGCATAAGATCTTTCCAAGCCTTCGCTTATAAATTTGCGCCTTTTATTAGTCTTGGAACTCATTTTACGTCTTTTAATCCCAAAGCAAGCACAGATTATGTAAATGCTTCCGGAACCAATAATATTGGTAATATTCTTGATCCAAATAATTTTTATCCGTATTGGGAGCCTGGCTCTGTGAATCCATCATCTGGAACCACATGGTCTTTAGTGACTAGTGTTGGTGTGCGATATAAACTAGGTGTCCTATCCGACTTAATGTTAGATTTACGCTGGCAACTTTATTTTGATGATTGGATTGATGGACTTAACCATCAATTAGAATCAAATAAATTTAACGATTGGCTGCTTTGGTTAAACGTTGGTTATATCTACTATTTAGATTAAGATTAACCTAGAGCTTCTTTTAAATCATTAATCAAATCATCTATATCTTCTATTCCTACACTAAGTCGGATTAAAGAATCTACAACTCCAGTTTTTTCACGTTCTTCTTTAGGAATACTAGCATGTGTCATACTTGCTGGATGACCAGATAATGACTCAACACCACCAAGAGACTCAGCAAGTGTAAATATCTTCAGAGTTTCAACTATTTTTACTGATGCAGCATAATCATTACCTTTTGTAGTAAAAGATAGCATGCCACCAAAATCATCCATTTGCGATTTTGCAATATCATGGTTTGGGTGTGACTCAAAACCAGGCCAATATACATTTTCAATTTTTGGATGTTTTTGCAAATATTCAGAGACTGCTCTGCCATTTTCGCAATGCCTTTGCATTCTCACATGTAAAGTTTTAATGCCTCTTAACACTAAGAAACTATCTTGTGGACCACAAATTGCTCCACTTGCATTTTGGATAAAATATAATCTATCAGCTAGTTCTTTATCTTTTACGGCTAATGCTCCCATTATGACATCACTATGGCCTCCAAGATATTTGGTTGCTGAATGCATTACAATATCTGCTCCTAAATCTAAAGGTCTCTGTAAATATGGTGTTGCAAACGTATTATCTACAGCAAGTAAAATATTATGTTTTTTGGCAACTGTTGAAACTGCTTTTATATCAATGATGTTAAGCATTGGGTTTGTTGGTGTTTCTACCCAAATTAACTTTGTGTTTTCATTTACAAATGCCTCGATTTTAGAAACATTTTCCATACCAATAAAATGAAATTTTATACCAAATGCTTCATAAATTTTTGTGAATAATCTATACGTTCCTCCATACAAATCATTAGTCGAAATAACTTCATCTCCAGATTGCAATAATTTAATAACAGCATCGATAGCAGCAAGTCCAGACCCAAAAGCCAATCCAAATTCACCATTTTCAATACTTGCAAACGCATTTTCCAAGGCATGTCGTGTTGGGTTATGTGTTCTTGAATATTCATAGCCTTTATGTCCTCCAGGAGTACTTTGAGCGTATGTTGAAGTTTGATAAATTGGAGACATTACAGCGCCATAAGCTTTGTCGTGTTCTTGACCTCCATGGATGGTTTTTGTGTTAAATTTCATATGTTTATATTTTTCTTTAATAAAACTCTATTTCATTTTCTTTATAAAGGTCTGCAAAGATATTACAACAAATTTAGTTTTTAATTCGTTGTATTCAATTGTATGCAATATCTTTATTGTATTGTTATATGAAACTCAATAATTATGAAGCAATTTATTCTTCTATCTTTATGTTTAAGCCTATTTTTTTCTTGCGCTGTAACAGCTCCACTAATTTTCACTGAACTCAATGAATTATATGAAGATAATGCTGTTATTGAATTAAATATCCCCAAAGCAGAAGGCAATACTGAGCAATCAAAAGCAATTAATAACATTATTGAAAATCATATTGCCAATATGTTAGTTTTTCTAGAGGAACCTTCAGATACGCTTCAGCTTAATTATGCCATTAAATCATTTGATTCAGAATACAAATCATTTAAAGAAGGTTTTGGAGAAGGAAATATGGCTTGGGATGCTAGTTTTGATGGCGAAGTTACTTATCAATCTCCTGAACTTATATCAATTGCCATTAATAGTTATGTAAATTCTGGCGGAGCACATGGAAACTCAAACGTAACCTTTTATAATTTTGATGCATATGGAAATGTTTTACAATTTGATGATTTATTCGAAAGTAAAGAACGTTTAACATCAGTTGTAAAAACTTATTTTGAAGAAGAAACTAAAGGTAGTGATATTAACTATTTTTCAGGCGAAGAGTTTTATCTTCCAGCAAATATTGGATTTAATGATGAAGGTGTTATCTTCTTTTATAACGTCTATGAAATAGCGTCTTATGCTGATGGAATTACAGAATTCACTATTCCTTTTCAAATACTGGAGTCTTACTTAAAGTTTTATTAATCCAACTTTTTAGTAAACCTCTTTATAACAGATTCTACTGTTAAGCCTTGTCCAATTATTGAAAACAGCACAATTATATAGGTCACTACTAAAAATAACTCTCTATGCATTGTCTCTGTAAGGCTAAGTGCAAGTGCAATTGATATTCCACCTCGCAATCCTCCCCAAGTCATAATTAAATTTGTGTTTGGCACAAATTCCAATCGTTTTGCAAAGAACTTAATAGGATGCCATAGCGACAGATAGCGACATATTAGAACTAACGGTACAGCAATTAATCCCGCAATAATATAATCTGCTTTTAAAGTTAGTATAAGCATTTCCATACCAATTAAAACAAATAAAATCGTATTTAAAAAAACATCTATGAGTTCCCAAAATTTATCTACATAAGTTTCTGTTATTTCAGACATCGCAGAATTTCTAACCGTTTCATTGCCAACAATCAATCCAGCAGTAACCATGGCTAAAGGCGCTGATAAATGTAATTGATGTGCCAATAAAGTGCCTCCCATTACAGTTGCCAACGTAATAATTACTTCTACCTCATAATCATCAATTGATTTCATTAACCTATATGTAATCCATCCTAATATAAGCCCTAGAATAATTCCGCCTATTACCTCAACACCAAAAAGTTCAATGATATGCATTGGTTCAACAGCTCCTGTTGGCGATGATGCAATTGAAAAAATAGTTAAGAATACCACAACACCAACACCA
>Ga0075467_10003768_pt1 | contig 11519 bp, 11 predicted proteins | sample DEB08_DNA_9_FD_75067 | JGI IMG/M metagenome (GOLD analysis project Ga0075467, IMG submission 75067) | Aqueous microbial communities from the Delaware River and Bay under freshwater to marine salinity gradient to study organic matter... | ecosystem: Environmental > Aquatic > Marine > Coastal ...
AAAACAGCGCCGCCTGTGCCTCCTGCTTCGGTCCCATCATCGTCAGATCCCCCATGTCCGTCAGGAAATTGAATCAGCGATGGCACCTCAAATCAACAAGAGTTTTTCAACAGAATTCGCCCACAATGACCGATGCTGCAAACAGCGCCGATGGCGGCAATGCTCCCGTAGCAGACCTTTATGCCTAAACGTCGGTTTGTTTGTAAATCATTTCCAGTTGCTGATTTGACAATTCTAAAGACCTTGGAAAACAAAGGTGAATTCTTGATGAATCATTCAGTTTAAGTGTCTGACAAACGACTTTTCAATAGATCTCCTGACTTCAAGAGTATTGGGTAACCGACCATGGAAAACGCGGTATTTATCTGCTTGAGAGCTCTCAGAGTTTCTTGGTGGATATTGCTGGTGTCGATGCTTTCGGCCAACCCTTCGCGCAGGCGACCGATATGGTTACGTTGCAGTTTTTGCTCAACACGGCGCACCTTTTCTTTTGCCGCTACAAGTTCTCGAGCTTCTGCGGGGTTTTGGTTCATCATCACATTCAAGGCCAACTGCACATTACTTTGAACACGATCAGAGAAGTCATGTATCTCTTCGCGGCCTTGGGTCGAGAATTTGAGGTCTTGTGAATCCAGACGTTTCGCAAGGTCCAGCATCACTCTTGCGATGGCATCTGATGCGGAATCAAGACTGGACGAAATGGACGCAAGTTCCATCGAGCGGCGGCCTAAGTCTTCGTCCAAGCCGTTCTGACCCAATTTTGCGAGATAGAGCTTCACGTTCAGGTGCATTTTCTTGATTGCCAAATCCTGCTCGTAAATCACTTTCCCATCGGCCGCATTCCAAGTGTCATAGAGAGGCTCAACAGCAATCAACATTTGTTCGATCTTTTGCCCCATCCCAAGGAGTTCACGCGCGGCACAGTCTAGCCCCCGCTGCGGTCGGTTCAACGCAGCGGGATCAAGTGCGGTTGCGCCCTCAGCCGCGCGGGCGTCGGCGGAGCGATCAGGGATTAAGCCATTTAGGGCTCTGATAATGTGACCGACGAACGGTAGCGCGACGACAGCCAGCACCAGATTAAACATAAGATGCAGATTGATTGCCTGCCGTGCAGATGATTTGCCAAGATAGGTCAATAATTCAGGCAGCGCCGCTATCAACAAAGTAATTGCGATGGCTCCGCCGCCGCGCAAAATCAAATTGGCAATCACCATTCGTCGCGCTGCGATTGGCGCCGAAAGCGTCAGAACAAATGCGATAAGCGCACCGCCAAGATTGGCCCCAAGGATCATCGCCGCAGCCGCCGTTGTCGGCAGCACGGCTTGCGCTGCTAACGTGACAAATAGCAACACAGCCGCAACGCTGGAATGGACGACCCATGCAAAAGCGGCCCCAATCACAAAGGCAGTCGCAAGATCACGCCCCAGATAGGCCATAACCATTTGTGTGCTGGGGTTGCCTACAAGCGGACCCGTTGCGGCGCGGATCATATCCAGCGAGACGAAAATCAGCGCAAGTCCAATGAGTATTCGGCCGACTTGTCGTGCATTCCCCTCGCCGCGCAAAAATATCGCAACCCCGACCAGTAGCAAAAGAGGGGTCAAGTACGCCTGGCGCACCATCAATAACTGCGTGACCAAGGCAGACCCAACGTCAGCACCCAATAGGATCGCCAAGCCAACTCCGGCAGCTAACCCACCTTTGGCAACAAAGTTGGAAACTAAGACGGCGACCGCCGTGGAGCTTTGCAAAAATACAGCGGCACCCATACCAGTTGCCGCGGCCAATAGTCGGTTCTTTGCTGAATGCCGCAACCAGATCCGCAAAGGAGCCGCAAAGCCACGCTCCACGCCCGTGCGAACCAATCTGACGGCCCAGATTAAGAGAGCTGCAGCACCTGAGATGCTGAGCAAAAATTGAAGGAAATGCGGTTCGTCCAAAGGATTTTCTTTCTATCAGCGCGCCACGTTAAAACGGAAATGGACCTGCACCAGCAACCAGTCCAATCCGAACGGATTGAAACCCCGCATCCCATTTATGAACCAAACAGCCGTCTTCTTGGGTCATAAACCCGACGGGGGCATTGGTTCGCAGATCATAGGCAAACGTGCTACACGGTGAAGGTGCTGAAATCGCAATGTGACCTGCGCAGTCGACGACCATCATACTGTGGATATGACCGCAGACAACGCGTAGTTTGCCTTGATAGTTCGCGATAATCTCGCAAAATTCAGCTCTATTGGTCAGGCCGATATCGTCCATGAAACCGATGCCAGACGGAAATGGCGGGTGGTGCAGCGCCAATAAGACGGGGGCGTTTTTTGCTTTCGCCAGTGCGTCTGTGAGGAAAGCAAGGGACTGCGCCGACAAAGTGCCCTTGCCGGTGCCTTCAATCAATGTGTCCAGACCAACCATAGTCAGGTCACCGACCTGTCTGATCCAATCAAGTGGTCCTGCCTTCGGGAGCAGATCAGCAAATGCTGCCCGCATCGGCTCTCGCGCGTCGTGATTGCCAGGAATGACCATCAGTGGCAGGTCAAGAGGTGCCATCAATGCTTTGAAGCGGTCATAGCTCTCGGCGCTGCCATCATCGCTCAGGTCACCGCTCACAAGCACAGCATCAATCGGTCCGATTTGGCCACGGATCGATGTGATCCTCGTTACCAGCCTCGCCAAGGAGTGCGCTGTTTCCAGTCGCCCTGATACAAGCGCGCAATCTGGCACAATATGCGTGTCAGAAATTTGCAGGATGGTTGTCATTTGATCCCTGCGCGTAGGAAGGCTTGCACAAACTGGCGCTGGAAGATGAGGAAGGCAATGAGTAGCGGAGCGACCGACATCAAGGTCGCGGCAGAGATCACGCTAATATCAACGCCGTTTTCAGGTGCCCCAAAAATCGACAGACCAACAGTCAAAGGCCGCGTGTCTGGCGAATTGGTCACGATGAGCGGCCACAAGAAGTTATTCCAATGGGTCGAAACGGACACCAGCGCGTAGGCCAGATACGTCGGTTTCGCCAAAGGCACATAGACCCGCCACAGAATACCAAGCAGGCCACAACCCTCGATACGGGCCGCTTCATGCAATTCGATCGGCACGCCCTTGAACGCTTGTCGCATCAAAAAGATGCCAAACGCGGACGCCATATAAGGCATACCCACACCAAGGATTGTGTCGAACAACCCAAGACGCGACACCATCGCGTAGTTTTCGACAATAAGCACTTCTGGCAGAATAAAGAGCTGCATCAGGACAAGAATAAACACGTAATCCTTTCCTGGAAATTGCAGCTGTGCAAAGGCAAAACCAGCTAGCGTGGTCAAGATGAACTGCCCGATCAGGATGACCGTCACGAGCGTAAACGTATTTAGGAAATACTTGAGCCAAGGCGCACCATTCCATGCGACGCGGAAATTATCCATCGTCCACGGCGAGAACAGATTAAGGTTTACAGCATCAGATGTGGAGTGCGTTGCAGCCCAGAAAGCGAACAGGAGCGGGGCAATCCAGATGATCGCCAAAAGGATCGCACCAAAGCTGTCCATGAATTTTGTGAGGCTCTTCATTGGTAATGCGTCCTTTTATCAAGGTAGAGAAACTGCACAGCGGCCACGATGCCAAGCACTGCAATCACAAGGATCGTCATCGCGGCGGCATGCGGCGCGTCAAAGAAGGCGAATGCCATTTCCCAGATATAATAGAGGATTAATTTGGACGCGTCCGAAGGCCCGCCCTTGGTCAGGATGAACAAGTGGTCGATCAGTTTGACCGAATTGATCATCGCGTTCACGGCGATAAAGAGGGTCGTCGGCATCAAAAGCGGCAGCACGATGCGGCGAGTATAGGTCCAACGGCTGGTGCCTTCGATATCGGCGGCTTCCTTGAGGTCCTCGGGAATGGTCTGCAAAGCGGCTAGATAAAAGATCATGAAGAACCCCGCTTCTTTCCAGATGGTCACGATAATGATCGCCCAAAGCGCGGTTTCAGGCTGGCCCAGCCAGTTGACTGACGGCAAGCCAAACAGGCTGCCGATTTGGTCAAGCACACCAAGGCCCGGCGTGTAAAAGAACAGCCAAAGATTGGCGGCGGCGATCATCGGCAGCACCGTTGGCGTGAAATAAGCGGTCCGCACAAAGCCCCGCGCCGAGATTTTCGAATTTGCCCAAAGCGCCATCGCCAAAGCGATCCCAATGGACACAGGGATCGTTATCCCAGCGTAAAGCAGGTTGTTTTTGACCACGAGCCAGAAGGTTGGGTCAGCAAACAGATCAGCGTAGTTTTCGGTGCCCACAAATTCGGTTGGGTTACGGCGGGTGCCGCGTGAAAACAGGCTCGACCACAGGGTCGCGAAGGAAGGGTAAAACGCAAATACCGTCAGCAAAACCGCTGCAGGTGACAGCAACAGCCAGCCGTAAATGGCCTGTCTGCGACGTTCAAGATTGGCATGAGCTGACATTAGAAGGTCTCCGATGAAATGGGGTGGCGGGGCCAGCGCAGATTAGCAAAGGCCCCGCCGAAGGGTTTATTGGTATGCGCTCAACAAGCGAACTGCCGCTTCTTGTGCTTCAGCCAATGCATCCGCAGGCGATTTAGCACCAGTCAGTGCCGATTGGATCGCGTTGTTTAAACCGTCACGCACCCGTGCTGTCTCAAACGTTGAGAATTCAGCAACCGCATTTTCCAATTGATTGCGCGCAACCAATGCTGGCGGGAATTCCGCGGTGTAGGCCTTCAGCGCATCAGTCTCATATGCAGCAGGGGAAACACCCATATAGCCCGTAGCGATCGACCAAGCAGCAGCTTGCTCTGGCGCTGTCATAAACTGCATCAACTTCAAAGCAGCGGCACGTTCTTCATCTGTTGTGTCTTTGAACAGATAGAAGTTACCACCACCGGTCGGTGAACCTTTACGAACATTGCCTGGCAATTCGGCCACGCCAAAGTCAAAGCTGGCGCCATCTTTCACTGCCGTCAGGTTACCAGTGGAATGCCACATCATCGCTGTTTGGCCTTCAAGGAACGCCTGACGTAATGTGCCCCACTCAACGGTGCCGGTTGGCATGATACCATGCTCGGCGGAAAGTGACTGCCAGAATTCAAGCGTCTCGACGACCGCTGGATCATCAAAGTATGTCGTCAAACCGTCGCCCGACATCACTTCTTTACCGTTCTGGATCGCAAGCGCTTGGAACATCCAGTAAGGATAGCCGGTGGATGGGATCATCAAGCCATAGGTGTCGCCTTGGGTCAGCGTCTTACCCATTGTGACCATCTCGTCCCAAGTGGTTGGCGGTGCTTCTGGGTCTAGGCCAGCGGCGCGGAATAGGTCCTTGTTGTAGTAGGCAACGATTGTTGACCGCTGGAACGGAATGCCCCATGTCTGACCTTCGATCAAACTGTTCGCCATCAAAGCCGGATAAAAGCTGCTAAGCCATTCTTTATCTGCATCTGTTGTTGCGACTTCTTCAAACGGCACGATCAACTCTTGCTCGATCAGGTCGTAAGCATCGATCGAAAACATAACAGCAAGCTGCGCAGATTCACCCGATGCAAGTGCCGACAGTGCGCGCACGCGTGTATCGTCGTAGTTGCCTGAATAGATCGCGGTGACGTTGATATCTGGGTTTTCAGCTTCAAAATCAGCGACGATCCCGTCAACGACCTCTGTCAGCGAGCCGCCCACAGCAATCGGGTAATACATTGTCAATTCTGTCTCAGCATTCGCCGATGACACAAGGCCCGCCGCCATAGCAGTGGCAAGGCCCAGTCCTGTTGTTGAAAGTAATTTCATGTCTCTCTCCCTTGTTTGGATTTTTGATGACGCGCTGGCTTCAGGTTGCCGCCATCCGTTGTCCTGCGCCGTCAAACACGTGCAGATTTTCGTCTTGAAAAGTAATGTCGATTTCTTCGCCCTCAGGCATCATCGAAAGGCCCGACTTCAATACGCAAAGTCCGGTGGTGTCAGCATGTTCCAGCCCGATCAGTGTTTCTGACCCAAGGAATTCGCTTTCATTCACGACGCAGCTGAGACGACCTTTTCCCTTCGGAACGATCTGGATATTCTCAGCCCTGATCCCAATGGTCTTGCCGCCGCCGAAACCGTTCAGCGCGGCAGCCCCAATCAGTGCCATGGGTGGGGCACCAACGAATTCGGCCACGAAGGTATTGTTGGGCTTATTATACAGATCCTCTGGCGCACCGATCTGTTGAATATGGCCGTCCTTCATCAAGACGACCGTATCAGCCATACTCATTGCTTCGGTCTGATCGTGGGTCACGTAGACAACAGTGATGCCAAGATCCCGCTGCAACTTCTTGATGTCCTTGCGAACCGAATTGCGCAGCTTTGCGTCAAGGTTCGACAAAGGTTCGTCCATCAGACACAACCGCTGACCCGCAACAATCGCGCGGGCAAGGGCGACGCGCTGGCGCTGACCACCTGATAATTCGCCCGGCTTACGATCCTCATAACCAAGAAGGCCCGTGATCTCTAAGGCACGATGAAGTTTTTCCAGACGCTCTGCTTTGGGCACCCGCCGCACCTTGAGGCCAAACACAACATTTTCCGCGACAGAAAGATGAGGAAACAATGCATAGGACTGGAACACCATCGATAGGTTTCTGTCTGACGCAGCACTTGTCGTCACATCCTTGCCATCGATCAGGATTTTACCCTCATCCGGCAATTCCAATCCAGCCAACAACCGCAAGGTGGTCGATTTGCCACAACCAGACGGGCCCAACAACGCGGTAAAACTGCCCTCTGGGATGTCCAGCGAAATGCCTTCAACGCCCAACTGGCCATTCCAGCGTTTCGCTACTTCCTTAAGCACCACAAATGGGGTCGTTGTCATGTCGCTTCTCCTTCGGCTACGATCAGCCTGTCGTTGATTTGGTCGAGCAGCGGCGCAAAGGCTTGGCTTGGCCGCCGGTCAATAATAGTCGTGTCTATATCTGAGATGTTGTCGCCCAATGCAGGCGCCTGACGCCCAAACTTTGACCAATCAACCACTAGAATGGATTTCTGAGCGTTCTCACGGATCTTTTGGGTCGCGCGGACTTCGGTCGTGTGAAACTCCAAAAGTCCGCCATCGTCCGCAATCCCAGCGGCACCAAACACGGCAAAATCTGAGCGAAAGCGGGCAAAGAAATCCAGCACATCATTTCCGAGAATATCGCGATCTGGTAGACGAAGCTCTCCGCCTGGCAAGATGATCCGGTTCGACATCTCTTCGCTCAATGCCATCGCAGCGCTGAGGTTGTTAGTTATCACAGTCAGCCCTTTGCGACGGCGCAAGGCTTGCGCGACGCTCAATGGCGTTGAGCCGATCGAGATAAAAACCGTCGATCCATCTGGGATCATGCCTGCTGCGGCCTCACCAATAGCACGCTTGCCGACAAGGTTCGTGCCGGCACGTTGATCGAATGGGGTATTTAGAAATTCCTTATTCAGCTCAATACGACCATGCACACGGTGCAACATGTCGCCTTCGCACAACGCATCAATATCGCGGCGGATTGTCTGCATCGAAACATCAAACCGCTCGGCCAAGGCGCCTACGGTCAACGCACCCTGTTCTTGAACAAGAGCCGTTATAGCTTCGCGCCGATTTCGCTTTTTCGATGACATTCCGCCCCCCGAATCTCATTTCTCTCTTAACGTTAGGTCGCAAAAAGCAACAAAACAACAAAAATTTTTGATGATAGCTCCAATTTCGCGGCGATATCGGATTAAAAATGTTGTTTTGGTGTTTACGCAGCCCATCCCAGCAAATACCCTTGGGCCAAGAAGTTTACGAAAATACTGCTAAAAAGATCGGGGACAGCATGCTTACGACACAAACAATTTTTGATAGATATCAAGAAGTTCGTATTCGTTTTCCCGAAACGACCGCGCTTTCAGAATCGCAAGACATCTCCTCCTTGTTGGACATCGCTGGCGACGTTGATGCTTTTGTTTTTGATGCCTTTGGCGTGTTGAATGTTGGTGAAACTTTGATTCCGGGGGCGGACCTTCGGTTGGACCAACTGCGGGCAAGAGGTTGCGCTATTCGTATTCTAACCAACGCGGCAAGCTATGATCGTAGAGGTGCAATTGCAAAGTTCAAACGGTTAGGGCTCACGCTCGCTGACAACGAAATCATCACCAGCCGCGAGGCCGCACTCGCTCACCTGACCGAAAGCCGTTGGGGCGTCATTACAGCTGACGAGGATTTGCTCACTGACCTACCCCATGACGCAGTGCGTTTGGGTGATAATGAAACAGACTACGAGACAGTCGACAGTTTCCTATTCCTGTCCACAGCGGCATGGACGCCTGAACGTCAGAAGCGCTTAGTGGCTGCCATGCAAAACCGTCCGCGCGACCTTTATATTGGCAACGCTGATTTAGCCGCCCCACGCGACGATGGGTTTTCCGTTGAACCTGGTCACTTCGGTCATTTGATCGCGGACGTTTTTCCCGAAAGGGTCAGGTTCTTTGGAAAGCCGTTCCCCGAGGTTTATGACCTCATTGAATCGACGCTACCTGGCGTCCCAGCGAACCGAATTGCGATGTGTGGAGATACACTGCACACTGATATCTTAGGGGCCGCTGCCCGGGGTTGGCGGACCGTTCTCGTCACTCAGGACGGGCTATTTGCCGGTTTCGATACTGAAACATTTTCACGAAGGTCCAACCTTTTTGCGGACTGGCGGCTTGGTAGGATCTGAACCTTTGAGCCCGGCTGGAAGTAACTTGAGACCGTCTAATGCAACTTAAGCTCCGACGCTGCGAAACGACGAATAGCGACTGCATAGATCTGTCGCAATCCATCGAAACCAGCCATTCGTGCGTCCGCAGCTAAGGTCCGGAAAGTCCTGCAGAGCGGTCATTGGTGTGTCCCGCAGCGAATGGCCGCTTTAAGTTGATTTATAGGTCCTGACCTTAAACCTAAGTGGTCAGTTTTCTGCCCACATATCTTAACTTGAAACCCTTCTCCCGCTGCTACCCGCCCACACAGACCATGCCATTCGCAGCAATCAGCGATGAGAGTGGAAGACGGCCCGCGCCAACGGGGATGAGGGCAGCAGGCCATCTTCGGGTAAGCAAAAGCCGCGTTGATCGCGTCGTTACCCGGCTGAAGGAACAAAAGTGGATATGCAAGCAAGGCCGCAAATGGGTGCCAACTTCACAAGGAATCGAGGTGCTGAAACAGGCGGGTGAAGGCCATGAGAGTGACGACTGAATTTTGTCCCGCTTGCTGTCCCACCAGCACCCCCTTGGGACAGCACTTTGGGACAACTAAGGAGTGGGACAAGAGCGGGACACCAACGGGACACTGAGGAAGAATAACTATATATTTCAATTGATTGATCTGTCCCGGAAATTGTCCCGTAATGTCCCGTCCCATTTCAAATGTATCTCTGTCCCACTGCCCCCATACCTTAGTATGGGGCAGGAGGGACAAACATCAGACAAAGCCAAAACGACCAAGCCAATGGAGCCGCAGACATCGCACTTTCTTGGCTGGGTATCTTGGAATCATTCTAAGTTACTTGATACATTGCCTAAGAACTGATAGACTATCAATTGTAGAAGGGCTTAAAGCCACGCAAAACATAGTCTACGTTAATAACAGATCAAAATTTGTCACCGGATTAGTCACCAGATATGCCCAAACTAGACGCCATTCCCGATAAGTTTGCCGCTGGTTATCTTGACCAGTTGGATGGACGCACGGCTATTGCTGCTTCAATGCGTTCGCGCTTTCTTGAGGTCTGTAATGATCTTGGGGGCGAGGCAACACTATCCTAAATGCAGCGCAGCCTAGTTGAGCGAGCATTGTGGCAGGAGTTCTGGATTGTTCAGCAAGAGCGGCTCTTGGCTGCTGGCGATTCTGCTACTGACGTTGGACGCATGACGCAGGCCGCAAATAGTCTGTTGGGCCTTTATCGCACACTAGGCATCGAACGCAGACAGAAAGACGTCACTACGCTGGCCAGCTACATCGCAAGCAAGGCCAGCGCATGACAGTCACAATCCGCGATGCAATGACAGACCCGGCGTTGTTCGGTGATACCTTTGGCGGTCAATCATTCACAGCTTGGCGGGCGCTTCTGAGCGGCTTCTATGGCTTGCCGATGACTGACGCCGAGGCCGATATAATTAACGACATCACAGCGCGCACAGGCGCGTCGACACAGGCACAAGACGAACTGTGGCTAGTGGTTGGACGGCGTGGCGGTAAGAGCCAAGCAGCGGCGCTTATAGCGGCATTTGAAGCGGCGTTCCAAGATCATCGCGACAAGCTGGCACCGGGTGAATGGGCGACAGTCATGCTCTTGGCTGCTGATCGAAATCAGGCAAGAACACTGCTGCGATATGTTCGCGGCTTGTTCGAGCATCCCATGCTGAAGCCATTGGTGGAACGCGACACCGCAGCAGGTCTTGAACTGGTCAATAGAACCGCAATCGAGGTGCATACAGCATCGCACAAGGCTGTGCGCGGCTATACGTTATCCGCTGTAGTGCTGGACGAGGTGGCTTTCTGGATGTCCGAGGGTGCATCACCTGACGTTGAAGTGGTCGCGGCATTGCGTCCAGCTTTGGCAACACTTGGCGGCAAGCTGATTGCCATATCTAGCCCCTATGCCCGTCGCGGCGTTCTGTGGAACACGCACAAAGCGCACTTCGGTAAACAAGGCCGGGTGCTGGTGGCACAAGCCCCTAGCCGTACGATGAACCCGACTTTACCGCAGCGAGTTGTCGATGACGCCATGAAAGATGATGCGGCGCGCGCATCGGCAGAATACATGGCGCTATTCCGCAGCGACATCGAGCAATTCTTGGCTGTCGATGTTGTGGAAGCTGCGCAGCGCGGAAAGCCGCTGGAACTGCCGAAGCAGGCGGGCGTTCAATATAGAGCGTTCTGCGATATGTCCGGCGGTGGCGCTGATGAACACGCTTTATCAATTGCCCATGCTGACGGTCAGCAGATTACCGTTGATCTTGTTCATGGACGCAAAGGCGATCCTGAAGCTGCTGTTGCTGCGTTCTGTGCCACGCTGAAGGCTTATGGGATCAGAAGTGTTTGTGGCGACCGCTATGCAGGCGCTTGGGTTCCATCCGCATTCCAGCGGCATGGCGTGACATATGAGGCATCGGCGGCCAACCGCAGCGAACTCTATGCATCTTTCGCCCCTGCCTTGAATGCAGGGCAAGTTGAACTGCCGCCATGCGACGTCATGGCCAAACAATTCTCAGCACTTGAACGCCGCACGACACGCGGCGGACGGGACCAGATTGACCACGCACCGGGTGCGCACGACAACCGCGCAAATGCGGTTGCGGGTGCAGTCAACTTGGCGCTCAAGCGCAAGGCTATGCCGCGCATACGTCTCCTTTAATGAAACGATACTAGGGAGAATCTGGTAGCAACGCGCCTTCGTTACAACGGGATGTTGGTCAAATGGATGGCCAGCGTAAACGCGTAAGTAACTAGCTCCGTGTTTCTAGGGTTTGGTCCTGCAAAACTTCT
>Ga0075467_10003769_pt1 | contig 11519 bp, 10 predicted proteins | sample DEB08_DNA_9_FD_75067 | JGI IMG/M metagenome (GOLD analysis project Ga0075467, IMG submission 75067) | Aqueous microbial communities from the Delaware River and Bay under freshwater to marine salinity gradient to study organic matter... | ecosystem: Environmental > Aquatic > Marine > Coastal ...
AGACAATTTATATGACGACGGACAGATAGTCAGACAAAAAAGAGAGCCGGTCTAAGACCGACTCTCTTCGCTCTCACCGATTAAGGAGAGATCAGAGTTGTTGTTCACGAGCGTCGATACGGCATTGAAGCCAGTGCAGTATTTCATCCTCAATCCATCCCACGCGGTTGACGCCCAGCTGTACCCTTTTGGGGAATTGGCCTGCGGCTTCCAGACGGGCAATGTGTTGAGGTGAATAAAGTACCATTTCCTTTACCTGACATTTTGACAACAGTTTCATCACGAATACTCCTCATGTTTAGGAGCATCGCGATGCCCCGGGGGTTAAGCCCTAGGGACAAGTGAAAATAACAGAAAATTTTTGAATTGTGAATTGTATTAAGTATAGTCAGGAAAATTTTAGAAACACTGATGACTTACGGCCCTTAGCCGACCTTTATGCTATTGATGGAGCAACCTTTCGCCTCCCCAGACCGGACATTCGTGCAAGCCGCTTAATTTTGGTGACAGCTTCTCTAACCTTTGGATTGATTTCCAATAGTGACATTTCGGCTATTAATTGCCGTTCGTCTAAGCACCAAGAATTGCCATTATGAGAAGAACGTAGACACATTTGTTAAAAGGACACTCCTTTCAAGGAGAGCGGACCTGGGATCAATGGCATCGACCGCACTTCGGACCTGATGGCCGGGTCTTGCGATCGTCAATACAAAACACCTGGAAGCCAATTGGCAATGCCGGGGATCATCCAGATGATGAACATTCCCAAAACCTGCAAGCCAATAAATGGCGTGACGCCTGCATAAATCTGACCGGTTGTGATTTCCTTGGGCGCAGCACCCCGCAAGTAGAATAATGAAAATCCAAAGGGCGGTGTCAGAAACGATGTCTGCAGATTGATAGCAATGAGGATGGCAAGCCAATACGGATCATGCCCCATCAAGATGAGAACAGGTGTAATTAGTGGCAAAAGAATTACAGTGATCTCGACAAAATCGAGAAAGAAGCCAAGAACGAAAATCAGCGCCATGCAGAATAGAAGCGCGCCTTGAGGCCCACCGGGCATAAGTTTCAAAAACTCGGCAATACGCTCTTCACCACCCAGCCCCACGAACACCAATGAAAAAATGCTTGCTGTAACAATAGTTGCAAAAATCATTGATGTGACGGTCATAGTCTGCGTCATTGCCGGTAAAAGAATGCCTGTTCGCCAAGCACGCGCCAAAGATACAATGATCGCTGCAACCGAGATGATCGCCAATAGAGTGTAAGTGCCGCCTAAAACGAAATCACCTGCCGTAAGATCATTACGTTGAAATCGTACAGGCGCTATGCCCGCTGCGATTCCAAGCAGAAACAAAGCTGCAGCACCAATCAATATGAGCCTGACTGGCCCGCCACTGCGATGCCCAGCCATCAGCAATGCACCGATAGCGCCGACAGACGCTGCTTCTGTCGGTGTGGCAATCCCGCCAAGAATTGCTCCGAGTACAGCAATAATTAGCAAGATTGGAGGGACGACCGTCGTAAAGATCTTCTCCCGGGATGGTTTTTCTCCCAGATCACTGGCTGCTGGTGCATCGCCCGGGATGAGCCAAGCGCGAACCAGAATATAAATCATGTAGAGCGAGACAAGCATGAAGCCTGGAAGCAAAGCACCGGCAAAAACCTGACCAACCGAAATGGTTTCAATATTGAACTTGCCTTCAGCATATTGTGCTTGCTGATAAGCGTTCGACATCACATCCGACAAGATGATGAGAAGCGTCGATGGCGGAATGATCTGGCCCAAAGTGCCAGACGTACAAACAATGCCGGAAGCGAATTTGGGATTGTAACCGCTGCGCAACATAGTTGGCAGCGCAATAAGGCCCATGGCAATAACGGTCGCGCCGACAATGCCGGTTGAAGCTGCCAACATGGCACCGACGATTACAACCGAAAGCCCCAGGCCACCGCGTAAGCCCCCAAATAACTGCGCCATGGTTTCAAGCAGATCTTCAGCAATTCGGCTTTTTTCAAGCACAACCCCCATGAACACAAAAAGCGGAATGGCGATCAATACAGTATTAGTAAGAACACCAAATACCCGTTGCCCAAGCGCACCCAATAAGCTGATATCCATCGTACCTGTGAGCCAGCCTAGAAACGCAAAAATAATAGCAACGCCTGAAATACTGAATGAAACCGGGAAGCCAAGAAGGATACAGCCGATCAAAGCTGCAAACATCAAAAGATCAAGAGGAAGGCTCATTGCGCATCTCCCTGCTTGATCTCACGGCGGCGCAACATACTAGCCAACAAACAAGAGATTGATTGAATGATGAGCAGCGCACAAAATGCGGGTATAAGCGATTTGAGGAGGAAGGAGGCTGGAATACCGCCCACGGAAATCGGGCCTTCAAGAATTTTCCAGGCATTGGCCACCGACGGCCAGGACCAGTAAGCAAGCACTAGCATGGACGGGATTAGCAAAACCAGATGTCCAAAAATATCGATTGCCGAGCGGCGCAGCGGACTAGATTTTGCATAGAAGATATCGACCCGCACATGTTGGTCCATCAACAGCGTAAAGCCTGCACCGAGCATAAAGAGTGTGGAATGGAGATAAAGAACGCTTTCATTTACCGCAACGCTGCTAAAACCAAACACATAACGGAAGAGAACAATGGCAAACTGGATCAGAACCATGAGCAACGCAGCCCATCGAACAACTTTCCCGACATTGCGGTTAACCGCGTCCAGCGCATCTATCAATTTCTGCATAATCCCCTCCCAAGGAAAATGACCGGCAGCAAGATCACTGCCGGTCAAATTTGCACTTAGTAAGACAAGGCTTTCGCACGAGCATTCATTTGACCGTTGTCTGCGTAAACCATGTAACGACCTACTGAATCGCGGTAGGAAACAAAGCTCTCAGCGATACGCTTGACAAGTTCATCGTCGTCTCCACGCAGATCAGAAATAACTTCCTCACCAGCTTTACCCATGGCAACTACAATGTCTTCAGGGAGTTCCCTAACCATGACGCCCTCGTCAGCAACCATTTTTTGTAAAGCTAAAGCGCTCTTGGTTGTGTATTCGGTCCAAACCGTATTGTAGAGGCTCTCGCAGGCTAGACTAACAGCGGCTTTAAGATCATCCGGCAAATCGCCATATGCTTTTGCGTTAACTGCACACTCTTCAGCAGAAGACGGTTCACCAACCCCAGGCCAATAATAGTTTTTCGCAACCTGATGGAAGCCCAATGCGCTATCTGTCCATGGTCCAATAAACTCACCGGCATCCAGAGCGCCAGACTGAAGGGCCTGGAACATATCACGCCCACCCATCGCCTGAACTGCCATCCCGAGTTTGGAACACATTTCAGAAGCAAGGCCTGTAGTACGGAATTTAAGACCCTTGAGGTCTTCCACTGATTTTAGTTCATTTTTAAACCAACCCTGCCATTGCGGGCCAGAGTTTCCGCAAAGAAACGGCTTCAAGCCAAAGCGGCCGTACATTTCGTCATAGAGTGCTTGTCCACCTCCATGGGTCAGCCAGCCGACCTGTTCGTCTGCACGCAAGCCAAATGGTTGGGATCCAAACATCAAGATGCCTTTGGACTTGGAACCCCAATAAGCTGGCACAGCGTGATACAGTTCAGCAGTTCCTTCAGACACAGCATCGAACACGCCGCGACCAGGAACCAATTCACCAGCGGCAAAAAGTTTCACTTCGATACGACCACCGGAAAGTGCGGTTATGCGGTCTGCCAGCATTTGGGCTGCAACGCCAGGACCCGGCAGATTTTTCGGCCATGCGGTAACCATTTTCCATTGGCGAATGTCCTGGGCAATTGCCGGTTTGGCTAGCCCAACTGTTGACACTGCTGCAGCTCCTGCAAGTCCACTTGTGATAAATTGACGACGTTTCATTTTAGTACTCCTCCTGTTTAAAAGTCTCAGTCAAGAATGGCGGGCAAGTTCAGCCCGTGCTCGCGTGCGCAATCCAGCGCAATTTCGTATCCAGCATCAGCATGGCGCCAGACGCCGGAAGCCGGGTCGTTCCAAAGAACGCGTTCAATCCGTTTTGCTGCGGCTTCTGTGCCGTCAGCACAGATCACCACCCCGGAATGCTGGGAAAAGCCCATGCCTACACCGCCGCCATGATGGATAGAAACCCATGTGGCTCCTGAGGCGGTGTTCACCAATGCATTGAGTAATGGCCAATCAGATACCGCGTCAGAGCCATCTTTCATGGCTTCGGTTTCACGGTTGGGCGAAGCGACTGAGCCTGAATCCAGATGATCACGGCCAATGACAACGGGCGCTTTGAGTTCTCCCGATGCGACCATTTCATTGAAGGCCAAACCAGCCCTATGGCGATCACCCAAGCCAATCCAGCAAATGCGCGCGGGAAGACCTTGAAAGGCAATACGGTCACGGGCCATATCCAGCCAGTTGTGTAAGTGCTCATTGTCCGGGAACAATTCCTTCATCTTGGCATCGGTCTTGTAGATATCTTCGGGATCACCGGACAAAGCGCACCAGCGGAACGGACCTATGCCGCGGCAAAACAGTGGACGGATATAGGCGGGAACAAAGCCCGGAAAGGCAAAGGCGTTTTCCAATCCTTCATCTTTGGCGACCTGACGAATATTGTTCCCATAATCGAGCGTGGGAACGCCTGCGTTCCAGAAATCCACCATCGCTTTGACATGGATTTTCATGCTGGCACGAGACGCCTTTTCTACCGCCTTGGGATCGCTTTCACGTTTCTCGCGCCACTCGGCCATGGTCCAGCCCTGGGGCAAATAACCGTTGATCGGATCATGAGCGCTGGTCTGATCGGTTACAATGTCCGGACGAACGCCGCGCTTGAACAGTTCTGGAAAGACATCAGCTGCATTGCCCAAGAGCGCAACAGACTTGGCTTCACCTGCTTTCGTCCATCTGTCAATTATTGCCAGTGCTTCGTCGAGACTGTCGGTTTTTTCGTCCACATAGCGGGTACGCAGCCGGAAATCGATGCTTTCGGGATTGCACTCGACAGCAAGGCAACAAGCCCCTGCCATTACAGCAGCCAATGGCTGAGCGCCGCCCATACCGCCAAGTCCGCCGGTTAAAATCCACTTACCTTTCAGGTCACCATTATAATGCTGGCGACCTGCTTCAGCGAAAGTTTCAAACGTACCTTGAACAATGCCCTGTGTACCGATGTATATCCATGAACCTGCAGTCATCTGGCCATACATGGCCAGGCCTTTCTTATCGAGCTCATTGAAGTGATCCCAATTGGCCCAGTGTGGCACCAAATTAGAGTTGGCAATCAGGACACGCGGCGCATCAACATGGGTTTTGACTACAGCAACAGGTTTGCCAGATTGCACTACCAGTGTTTCGTCCTCATTGAGTTTCTTCAATGTGGCTACAATCGTATCAAAATCTTTCCAGGTGCGCGCTGCCCGTCCAATACCACCATAAACAACCAACTCATGGGGATTTTCCGCCACATCCGGATGAAGATTGTTCATCAACATCCGCATCGGCGCTTCGGTCATCCAGCTTTTGCAGGTGATTTCCGGTCCGGTTGGCGGATAAATATCGCGCTGATTATGTCGCGGATTGATTGGTTTGTTCATAATGTTCCTCCCATGGAATTTTCAGTCGGAAGTGTGCGATTTGGCAGATTGCTGTTTGAAATAGCTTCAAGAATTGTTTTGAGATGCAGCCGAAGATACTCGGCTTTCTCCTCGTCATATTCGAAGGGCAAAGTCTCAGTTTTCAAATGCGTGGATTGTGCGAGTTCCATCTGGATGGCATGAAAGCCATCTTCAGTCCGCCCATAATGGCGCGTTGTCCAACCACCCTTGAAACGGCCATTCAAAACTGATGAATACCCATCGGCCTTCTTGCAAAGTTGAACGGCAACTTGTTCAATTTCCGGGGCACAGGTCGCGCCGTTATTGGTGCCTATATTGAAATCAGGCAAAGTGCCTTCAAACAGGAATGGGATGTTGGAGCGGATTGAATGGCAATCATAAAGGATCACATACCCATGGGCGGCTCGAACCCGTTCCATTTCTGCTACAAGCGCCGAATGATAAGGGGCATGAAAATTCTTGCGCCTTTCTTCAATCTCTAAATCTGATGGCTCATTGATCCAAAGCGGTTCACCATCAAAATCGGTCAATGGAACCAGACCTGTCGTGTTTTGCCCCGGATAGAGACTTGCACCGGAGGGATCGCGATTGGCATCAATCACATAACGATGAAACATCGCCCGCACGGTTGTCGCCTGCGGCACAAGGCCATCGTAGAGTTTTTCAATATGCCAATCGGTATCAGAAAGCGTTTTTCCAAGGGGTGTCAGACGCTCAAAAATTTCCTTTGGAACATAGGTTCCTGTGTGTGGAAGTCCCAAAACGAGCGGGCTATCGCCTTGATAAATCTCGACTGGCATCATAGCGCAACCTCGTCAATTGAGGCTGGTAGACCAGCCGCATTGGAGATGCTTCCAGCCCTGACCATTTTCGCCATACTCTCGATGTCACCGGCTAGGAAACGGTCTTGCTTGATCGCCGGAACCGATTTTCGGATACAATCCAGTGCCTCTTGCAAAGCAGGACTTGTCTGAAGAGGCTCCCGGAATTCTACACCCTGTGCGGCGCACAAAAATTCCACGCCGATGATTGCATTCAAATTGGCATTCATCCGTAGCAGTCGCCTCGCTCCATGGGCAGCCATGGAAACATGGTCTTCCTGATTAGCGGAAGTTGGCGTTGAATCCGTTGAGCAAGGATTGGCGAGATGTTTGTTCTCGCTCATCAAAGCAGCGGTGGTGACTTCGGCAATCATCAGACCGGAGTTGAGTCCCGGTTCCGGTGTCAGAAAGGGTGGCAAGTCATGGGACAAAGTCGGATCGACCATCAGCGCCACACGACGTTGAGCAATTGACCCGATCTCGGCTACTGCAAGCGCAATCTGATCGGCTGCAAAAGCCACAGGCTCCGCATGAAAATTACCGCCGGAAACAATTTGTCCGGTTTCGACCAGCACCAGTGGATTGTCAGAAACAGCATTGGCCTCAATTTCCAGAGTGCGCCCTGCAAAGTCGAGAAGGTCAAGCGCTGCGCCGGTGACCTGCGGTTGGCAACGAATGCAATACGGATCCTGTACGCGCGTATCACCATCGCGGTGACTTTCGCGAATTTCCGAACCCTCCATCAAGCCGCGCATGGCGCGGGCAACACGGATTTGCCCCTGATGGCCACGCAAGGTATGGATTTCATCAATCAGCGGCGCTGTTGAGCCCATGATTGCATCGGTCGATAGGGAAGCGGAAACCACACACTCAAGTGCATTACGTTTTGCTTCAAACAATCCTACGAGAGCGCAGGCGGTAGAAAATTGTGTGCCATTGATTAGACCAAGTCCTTCTTTTGGCCCTAATGTCAAAGGCTCAAGACCGGCATTTAGCAATGCATCGGCAGAAGACAGGCGCGCACCTTCATAGAATGCCTCGCCTTCCCCAATCATTGCCGCAGCCATATGAGCCAAAGGCGCAAGATCGCCGGAAGCCCCAACGGACCCTTGCACCGGAACGACTGGTGTCACGCCATTTTCCAGCATGGCTTCAATTTGCCTGATCGTCGAAACCGAAACGCCTGACGCGCCTCGACCCAGCGACAACAATTTCAATACCATCATCAGGCGGGTCGTTGCGATATCGAGCGCCTCGCCTACGCCGCAACAATGGGACAAGATCAAATTGCGCTGAAGCGTTGTAGTATCCGAAGATTTTATTTTGATGCTGGCCAGTTTACCAAACCCGGTATTGACGCCGTAAACAGCTTCATCACCTGCGGCAGCTTTTGCCACCAGTTCAGCCGCTTTTTCAATTCCCGCAAACGCGTTATCTGCAAGTCTTGCAGATAACTGCCCGCGCCAGATTTGCTCCAGTTGGGATAAAGTTACTGAGCCGGGTGTAAGAGTGATCATGTCATCGCTCCTGCTAATATCCGCTTGTACAGCGGATTAAAGCCAATACGATAAGAAAGCTCAGCGGGCGTTTCCACATCCCAGATCACCAGATCAGCACGTAACCCGGCAGAAATTGTTCCACGATCTTTCAGGCCCAGCGCCTTGGCGCCATTAAGCGTTACCCCGTTCAATGCTTCTTCTGGGGTCATGCGAAAAAGCGTGCAAGCCATGTTCATGGTCAAAAGCAAAGAAGTAATTGGCGAAGAACCGGGATTGCAATCGGTCGCAAGCGCCATCGGCACTTTGTGTTTTCTGAATGCTTCAATGGGCGGGAGTTGCGTTTCACGCAGGGTATAAAAAGCGCCTGGAAGAATTACTGCTACAGAACCGGATATTGCCAAGGCTAGGGCATCTCCGTCATTGGCATGTTCCAAATGATCAGCAGAAAGCGCGCCAAATTCCGCAGCCAATTGTGCTCCACCTAGATTGGAAAGCTGTTCAGCGTGAAGTTTGATCGGCAAGCCAAGTGACTCGGCTTTTTCAAAAACTTTGCGAATTTGCTTTGGCTGGAAAGCGATGCCTTCACAAAACCCGTCCACGGCATCAACCAGACCTTCCTTGTGTGCCATTATCAAAGCGGGCAAGCACACCTCATCGATGTAAGCATCTGACTGATTTTTGTATTCCGCTGGAACCGCGTGGGCGCCAAGAAAACTGGTTCGTATTGTGATTTTCCTTTGCACAGCAATGGAACGCGCCACGCGCAGCATCTTCAATTCGGTATCAATGTCGAGGCCGTAGCCGGATTTGATCTCCAGGGTAGTCACACCTTCTGCAATCAAAGCATCTACCCGCTTGAGCGCATCTTTGAGCAAAACTGTTTCATTAGCCTTGCGAGTGGCTGTGACGGTGGAGACAATGCCGCCTCCTGCCCGTGCGACTTCTTCATAACTCGCTCCATTCAAGCGCATCTCGAACTCATTGGCACGATTTCCACCGAAAACGATATGCGTGTGGCAGTCCACCAGACCCGGTGTGATCAAGCGGCCTTCACAATCTACGCTATCGCCTGCCTTTGCTTCTTGGGGAATATCGTTTTGGCTGCCGACCCACTGAATGGTCTCGCCTTCAATCCACACAGCACCATTGTAGACCAACCCATAGGGCGATCCGTTTTGCATGGTTGCTATTGTGGCATTTGTCAGAAGCATAAATTTACCATTGTTATGTCTGCGTTAATTGTTTATATGTCTATACATAATAATGAGTCAAGAAAAACTTTCAGGATTATTAACATGGCAGTCATTTGGGCAGAAAAGGCGCTTTTGGGCGATGGATGGGCAGAAAATGTCAGGGTTGAGAGCGCCGAAGTCGGTCTGATCAAATCGGTTCTTCCCAATCAAAAACCAGACGGAGAACGCGTTGGTGTGCTATTACCAGCACCTGTAAATGTACACAGCCACTCATTCCAAAGGGCAATGGCTGGTCTTACAGAACGCAAGGGGCTTGATCCAAAAGACTCATTTTGGACTTGGCGGCAATTGATGTTCCGTTTTCTCGATCGTCTTACACCAGACCATATTGAGGGCATTGCCGCCTTCGTTCAGATGGAAATGCTGGAGGCTGGCTATACCACAAATGTAGAGTTCCACTATCTGCACCACCAACCAGGCGGAGTGCCCTATTCCAATCTGGCAGAAATGTCCGAGCGAATCTGTGCAGCAGCCTCACTGACTGGGATAGGCCTGACCCTATTGCCTGTTCATTATCAGTTTGGGGGGTGTGACAAGCGCCCGCTCACGGCCGGACAAATTCGCTTTGGGAATGACTTTGAAAGATTTGTTGCGCTACATGAAAAAGTAGGAGAAGCCATTTTAGCTCTTCCAAAAGATGCACGATTGGGTCTCGCCCCGCACAGCATGCGGGCAGTTGCGCCAGAAGATTTGAACAAAGCCTATCAGTTGGCAGGCAATGGTCCCATTCACATGCATCTGGCAGAACAAATCGCCGAAGTCGATGAAGTGGTTGCCCATCATGGCGCTAGGCCGGTCGAATGGTTTCTTGATAATTGTAATGCAAATGCAAAATGGTGCCTAATTCACTGTACCCAGATGGAACCCCACGAAACTGAGGGCCTTGCAATATCAGGTGCTATTGCTGGCCTTTGCCCCATAACCGAGTCGAGCCTTGGGGACGGCATATTCGATGGCAATCGATGGCTTGATGTTGGCGGCAAAATCGCCATTGGCTCCGATTCGAATATCCGCATATCGCTCAGCGAAGAGTTACGCACACTCGACTATTCCCAACGTCTGCGCGACCATTCCCGCGCCGCCCTTGCAACACAAAGTCAATCCACTGGACGACGTCTTTTCGAAGCAACCAACCAAGGCGGGGCAATTGCAGCTGGCAGAAACTGTGGAAAAATTGCGGAAGGACATTATGCGGACTTGATGGCACTGGATGCAGACAGTGTGCACCTGGCTGGCAAGACTGGGGACACCATTCTTGATTCCTATATTTTTGCAGGTGATGATAAATTGATAACAGATGTGTGGTCAGCGGGCCGTCACATGGTTATGAATGGCATTCATAAGAATCATGAAGAAATCACTTCCCGCTTCAAATCGATCATGCGGGAGCTTGGAGACGCAATTTGAGCGATCTATCGTTCAGAAATTGGCAATCGGTTCAGGACGAAGTCTTGAGACGAATTAATTCACGCTTGTGGAAGCCAGGCGATTTAATTCCAAACGAAGCGGAGCTCGCGACAGAGTTCGGCTGCGCAAGGGCAACCGTTAACCGCGCCCTGCAAAACCTTGCCGATTCTGGATTACTCGACAGACGCAGAAAAGCCGGCACAAGGGTAACGCTGCATCCGATCCGGAAGGCCACTCTGGACATCCCCGTCATTCGCCGCGAAATTGAAGGCAAGGGACATACCTATCTTTACTCCTTGATCAGCTCACAAACCGTCATCCCACCTCAAGGCATTATAGGGCGCATGCAACTCAAGCCCGATGATAGATTGCTGCATCTGGTTTGTGTTCACATGGCAGACGGCAAACCTTATGTCTTTGAAAATCGCTGGATCAATCCACGGGTAGTGCCTGAGGTGTCTGGTGTGAGATTCATTGATCAAAGTCCCAACGAATGGTTGGTAGAGAACATTCCATTCAGTTCAGGCGACATTACCTTTTCCGCATTGAGCGCGACAAAATTCGAATCCGGTATCCTAGCCTGTAAGGAAAGTGAAGGTCTTTTCGTCATTGATCGGAGTACATGGCGTGGCGGAGAAGCTATTACATCAGTGCGTTTGATCTTTGCGCCTGGTTATCAAATGCATACTGATATTTGATATCACTACCTTCTCAACTAAATCTATGGTCGACAGTTTCATAATGGAGCTTATGCGACCGTGCCAAAATCAATTGGCCTCATCATGGTAAGTTCGGCCCTTAGCAGACCTTCGACCGCCGCTCGCGCCTGACCAGAAAGCTGACCTTCATCGCAGCGCAAAATAAGTTTGACGTGAATGGCCGCTCAGCGGACAAA
>Ga0075467_10003770_pt1 | contig 11516 bp, 8 predicted proteins | sample DEB08_DNA_9_FD_75067 | JGI IMG/M metagenome (GOLD analysis project Ga0075467, IMG submission 75067) | Aqueous microbial communities from the Delaware River and Bay under freshwater to marine salinity gradient to study organic matter... | ecosystem: Environmental > Aquatic > Marine > Coastal ...
AAACATTCTTCAATGAAATCAGAGGTGTTTTTAAAAGGAACAACAATGCTTATTAGCTGATTTTGCATTGCTATTCCGTTAGTGCCTGTATCAAAATTTTAGCAGACTTTACGTTGCTTGTTTTACCAGCATCAGTCCAAACTAAATAAATTTCATCATTATTAACTACCATTCGTGGAAATCCACTTGATCTGCTATTTGCTGTTTCAGAAACCACAAAAGGAACAGAAATATTGCCATTTTTATTTACATGATGCAATAAAATTTCAGATTCACCTTCTTTACTATTCATAGAACTTAATATGGCAGAGCCATCACTTAGTATTTCAAGGTCTAATCGTCCCATAGTTGTTTCTTGAGTAACAGTTAAAGGTCTTCCAAATGTGTTTCCACTATCGTCAGAAAATGCAATTTTCACTTGAGGTAAATTATCTGCAGCAGTAAACCAAGTAACTACAACAAAATTATCTTTTGTCGAGATTGAAGGACCATTAACAGGACAGCCTGCTATTTTCCAATTGTCATTTGAGATTGGTTTTGGATCTGTCCAATTACCATTTACTTGCTTGACATAGTAAGTGTCTCTAATTTCATCTTCAGAGCGATCTCGATATACAACAATTGGACCTTCATTAGTCATAGCAACATCAGTTTGGCAACAATCGCAAACGCGATTATCTAGCAAATATTCTTGAAGAAGTTCACCTTTATTATTAAAAGCGCCACTTCTTAATGACATCTGCTTTTGAATGGTTGAATCGGTTTCTGCATAAGCATTTTGTCTACCATCTAGCCAAACCGCTAAATAACTATCATTGGCTAATGCCATTTTACTAACAAAACCATGTTCGGTATTTGTATTGTCTGTATGAGGTTTGAAAGATGTATTCCAATTCTCACCATTATCAATAGATTGAATCAATTTCACATCATAGGCATAGGTGTCATCTGCACTTTTCTGTAAATAATGTGCTACTAAATTTAATTCACCGAAAGAAGTGATAGAAGGGAAGTCAGCCCAATTTACAAACCAATCGTTTCCTTTAGCAATTGTTTTTGCTGACGACCATTCACCATTATTAAGTTGAGAAAATTTCAAATAGCTTAAAGTGTCCTCACTTATTTCAATCCAACTCAAATAAATTGCTCCATTTTCAGATTTATGAAGACTAGGTTCAGAACTACTAATCCCAGCAGTAGGAACAGAAAGAGCCTTTACAGGCTCTATAGGTTCTGACTTACAAGAATTTAATAATAGTAAGCTTCCAACATATAAGTATATCAGAAGCTTCTTGTTTATATTAATACTTAGCTGGTTTTCCATTTGCTGAAGATTTTATTAAAAACTCTCTTATGTCCTCGTTTGCTTTTATTAAATCTTCATTTCGTAAATACATCATGTGTCCACTTCTGTATCCTTTAAATTCCATACGATCTTTCATTTTACCGCTAGGATCAATTTGTGATAATGTGTATTTAGCCGTAAAAAATGTAGTTGCACCATCATAATATCCAGATTGATTAAGTACATGTAAATATGGATTTGTTGCCATTGCTTTGCGTAAATCATCTCTAGTAGTGTTGTCACTATTGTCCCAAGGACGAACAGGGCCAAACATGTTGTATTTAATGTCTGTATCAAATTTTAACTCGTTCTTAATATAATGATTAATTGCAGGAGCAAAAGAGTGTAACCAAGAGGTTAATTCTGCACTATAATCTGGGCTCATTCCTGCTTCCATTCGGTCGATACCTAAATATCTAGAGTCCAAGCGACCAATAGTTTGCCCTGTTTTATCACGTAATAATTCTTTCCAGAAAAATTGATTTGGTACTACTAAGTTATGTTGCAAAATCACCTTTTTGCTCATTCCTGTATACTGCGAATACTTTTCAGCAACACTATTGCGTTCTGTATCAGAAATGAAACCTCCTTTAGCAATTGCTGGCATTAAGGTATTAATGGCATAATTTTCAACTTCCGGTATTATATCTAATAAATCTTTACTTTGTAAGTTAGAAGGCAACATTTTATGATACCAAGCTGTAGCAGCTTTATAAGGTAAATCTAGTGCTGAATATTCTGGTTGTCCATCAGTATTGTAAGCGTTATAATCTGCAGGTGAAACCATAATCACACCATTTAAATACATCCATTGAGAACTTTGTAATTCGTTAGATAAACCCATTACACGTGTTCCACCATAACTTTCACCAATAATATATTTTGGCGATTCCCATCTATTGTGACGAGACACAAATGTGTTAACCCATTCTGCTAAATATTTAATGTCTGCATTAATTCCGAAGAATTCTTTTTTGTCAGGCATTTTACCATCTTTATCAGGAACCATGCGTGAATAACCTGTATTTACAGGATTTACGAATACTATATCTGCAACGTCAATGATTGAATTTGGATTACTCTTATAACCATAAGGTTGTACAGGATAACCTTCGTCATCAATATTTAAAATGCGTGGTCCTGTATAAGCAACATGCATCCAAACTGATGCAGAACCCGGTCCTCCATTAAAAGAAATAATTAATGGTCTGCTAGCTCTATCTTTTACGTTATTTCTTGTGTAGTAAGTGTAGTATAATGTGGCATGTGGATCACCATTAGTATCCCAAACTGGCTGCATACCAGTTTCGGCTGTATAGGAGAAACTTTGACCTTTAACTGTAGTATTATGAGTAGTAATTACCATAGTATCTATAGGAATTGTTCTGCTTTGCGCATAAGAACTTAGAACTCCTACAAACATAAGGAGAGAAAAGAATTTTTTCATTGTGGTTGGTTTTTTAGTTAAAGCTTTAAAGGTACTTAAAGGCTTTTAATTTTTATGTTAAAATTTTTCAAAAACTCCGAGTCCAAATAGGGCAAAATCATACTTAACAGGATCTTTAACATCTAGATTTCTTAATGATGAATCTAACTCAGCTAAAGCTTTTGCATCATTTTGTGTTCTGGTAAGCAAACCTAATTTTCTGGCTACGTTCCCAGAATGAACATCCAATGGACATGATAGTTGGCTAGGAGAGAGGCTTTTCCAAATACCAAAGTCAACTCCATTGTTGTCCTTTCTAGCCATCCACCTGAGAAACATATTGATGCGTTTAGCTGCCGAATTTTTTATCGGATCACTCACATGTTTTTGAGTTCTTGTTTGATGCGGAATTTCAAAAAAAACTTTTTTAAACTGATTTATACTTTCTTGCATCGAATTTGGTTTTGCATGTTTTGCAAATACAGCTTCTAATCCATGATGATTTTTGTATATGTGTTGTAAACTTTTGATAAACTGAATAAAGTCACCACCATTAAAAGTACGATGTACAAAAGGACGTAAGCTTTCCAAATCATTATCTTTATGATTCATGACAAAGTCATACGGTGATTGCTCCAATAACTGCATCATCTTATTAGCATTGTTAATGATGCTTTTTCTATTTCCCCAAGCTATTGTTGCTGTTAGGAAACCAGCTATTTCAATATCTTCTTTAGTTGAAAACTGATGCGGAATTTGAATAGGATCGCTCTCTATGAACTTAGTGTTATTGTATTGCTCAACTTTGGAGTCAAGGAATTCTTTAAGTTCTGTACAGTTTAAAAAGTGAATAATTTTATTGATTTTATATATCTAGCTGACAATTATTCCATCAACCATGGTCAATTTTCTATCAGCCATATTAGCTAATTCTGTGTTGTGAGTTACGATAACAAAGGTTTGGCCAAATTCATCACGTAGTTTAAAAAACAGGTTGTGTAAGTTTTCGGCAGATTCGCTATCTAAGTTACCAGAAGGTTCATCGGCAAAAATTACTTTTGGATTATTTATAAGTGCTCTAGCAACAGCAACACGTTGTTGTTCACCACCAGAAAGCTCATTAGGTTTATGAGAGTGTCTATCTGATAAACCTAAGAAATCAAGTAATTCCTTGCCTCTTTTTTCTGCTTCAAGTTTTACTATACCTTTAATAAATGCAGGCAAGCAAACATTTTCTAAGGCTGTAAATTCTGGTAATATTTGATGAAACTGAAAGATAAAACCAAGCGTTTCATTTCTAAACTTTGCTAATTGTTTGTCAGTTAAATTAATGATAGATGTGTCATTAACTTTTAGTTCAGATTGTTCTTTAGTTGAAGCATTGTCGAGCGTTCCGAGAATATGAAGCAAGGTCGTTTTTCCTGCTCCTGAAGCACCTACAATAGATACTATTTCGCCTTGTTTAATATTAAGATTTACACCTTTTAATACATGTAAGTCGCCAAAATATTTATGAATGTTTGTTGCTTGAATCATTTAATTTCTTCTGAAGTAAAAATACAGAATTGTAAGGTATTCTTTTAAGAATTTTTAAAACTTATTATTAGCATGAAATTTAAGGTATGCTATTTTGAGCATCATTCTTTTTAAACATACGTTTTAAAGAATTATAATCTAAGAAATAAACCATTTTTACTGAAAATGTGTGCTGTATATCTTGATCAAACAAATCACCTAAACTCTGACTAAAAGAATCTCGTGATTCAGAAGTGGAGTTGAATAGTTGGTTTCTATATAAAGCGACTAATTGGCTTCCAGGTGCAAATTGCCATTCGTAGCTTAAATCAAAATTCCAGATATTGAAGTTTCTGTTTGGGTCCAGATCTAAATTAGTAATGGTGTATCCATCATCCAATGACTGAGAACCATCTTGTTCTAATAAATAAAGGTTTTCTCTGTTTGCAGCTGTTGACCAATAATTTCTAAACGAGAGTCTTAATGTATTTAAAGGATTGAAATTATATGTTCCTGAAATAGAATTTTCAATGGTTTTTTGATCTCTTTCTGCGAAAATGATTTCGTCATTATCTAATCTTGTTACATAACCACGACTCCCTAATTTTCTTTCATAAGTAATATCGTACTCCAAAGTGAATTTGTCGTTAAAACGAAAATTTGGACCTAACCTTATTTGATATTCCTTAAAATCTCTATCTTTATCAAATAGGGTTGCATAACTAAAATTACCACTAGTAGAAAAAGCTTTGTTGCTATTGGTGAAAATATATGTTCTACCGCTAACCCAGTTATTAAACGTATAAAACCTATCGTTTTCTTGATCTCTTGGTTCAAAATAATCGCGTTGCTCTCCCAATGAAGTTTCAATATTACCACCAAATGAAATGAGACTTCTTGTTCTAGCATTAACATTTACCTGAATACTATTTCCAGTGTAGTCATTGTTACTATGTCTCCAATTAAGTTTATTTTCAACTCTCACACTGAAACTATTTAAAAAACCCGTTGGTTCAAATATTTGATACCTAAAGTTTGCTTCAAGGTTTTTGAAATTATTTCTAGTAGCAAACCCTAAATCGTTCACATTATATTTATCATCTCTTATACTACCTTCTAAACCATATTGGAAAGTCCCACTTACTTTTCTTAATCTAAAACCGGCATCGAAACCTGTTGAGTTATCTCCTACAAGATTTAGATGACTCATTTTTCCTTGACCACTAAAATTGTACCTATTGGTTTTATCTGTTAAGTCAAAAAGTAAAGCAGTAGCATTTGCGTCCCTAAAATGACCCTCTCTCAATACATTGGTATTAATTAGAGTTACTGATGAATTTTGATTAAACCGTTGGTCTAATACAATGATATTGTAATTTGAAAAAGGTTCTGTCACGCGTTCTCTAAAAGTAACAGTCGAGTCAATTTTTTCGTCATTGCTATCAAGAGTATACTTTGTATTTTTAATACTCGCAATAGTTTTTTCAGTAATGGCATTAAATACTCCAATTCCTAAACCATGTTTATTTCTTCCTGAAACCTTAATAGCATTAAGCATCTTTACACTACTTGGATTTTCTAGGACTTCTTCAACTTCATCAATCTCATCAACTAAGTCATCGTAAACATTGCCTCGTTCAACAGGTGAGCTCCCAATTCTTCGGGAATAGAATAAATCTCCCTTACTAAACAGGTTGACGCCTTCTTTAAAAAATTGACGTTGCTCATCAAAGCGTTGTTCAAAAGGACCTAAATTTAGTTCTACTTTATCAAAGGCAGCTTGACTAAAATCTGGAATTAAGGTTACATCTAGAGTAAAACTTTCAGTGATACCATATTTAACATCCATTCCGAATCCAATATTACTTACTGTTTCTTCATTTTTTTGAGAAATGGAGGTGAATGAAGTGAAAGGATAAAACATTAAACGTGTAGGAGGCGTAATATATTTGAGACCTTTAAGAAGGCCATCGTAAATTCCTTGACTTCCCACAGTTCTGTCAATAGGACTCCAACTATAATCAAGTCCTTCTTTTCTAAATTTTCTATAAAATTGTATTCCCCAAACTGGATTTTTTTCATTTGCAAAGCGTAGCGCTGCATAAGGTATTTTCATTTCTACAATCCAACCATCATCTACGTGTTTTACAGCACTATCCCAAACAGCATTCCAACCTCTATCACCTCGCGGACCACCTCCACCACCTCTGCTATTCGAGCCACCAATAATATCTACTTGTGTTCCAGAACTTAATACATAAAATTTAATATCATTCTGGGCATCATTGTTAGGATTGAATGTTACACCAAAATAATCAGCTTGACCAAAATCATCTCTTGGAGAAAACACTTTAAATATTTCTTCTGTTTTTTCATGTAAGTAAGCAGCAATATAAATGGCTTGGTCATCGTATGCCATTCTTACTTCAGTTTTTTGATGAGGCTTAGCAGGAGTTCCCATTTCTGGATCATATTGTACAAAGTCAGTTGCTATTTCAACGTCTTCCCATATAGCATCATTTAATACACCATCAATTTTTGGTACATCATCAGTTTTAGTTATGTTCAATGTTTTTTTCGCCTGCGCATTCATAATTGTTGCAGCAAATAGAATGCATATAGGAATAAGAAATTTTTTCATTGCTTACTGATGGTTGGTACAGTTTTTTTTTGTTTTCAGTTTTGAGTTATCCCCAAACTGAAAATTTTTTCAAATCTAATATTAGTATTTCATGGATTGTCCTAAGTAAATGTTAAACCTTTACATGGAATGAGTTAAAATTATAATAGTGTTACAACAACAATGTTGTAACACTATTATTTATAATTTGATTAATTAACTACGTTTTTTAAAGACGTTTTTAATGTTATTATAATCAATATAATATACCATTCTTAAGGAGAAAATATGTTCAATGGGTTGGTCTAATAGCGTTCCTAAACTACTAAAGTACCCTTCTCTAGACATATTATCGTAGTTAAATAGTGAGTTTCTGTATAATGCTGTTAATTGGCTACCTGGAGCAAATTGCCATGAATATCTGAAATCTAAATTCCACGTATTAAAGTTTGTATTAGGATTAAAACCAATATTATCAACATCGTACCCTGTTGTATTTATCGTACTTCCATCGTTTTGCAAAGTATACAAATTATGGTCGTATGTTACAGTAGACCAATAATTTCTGAAAGTCAATGATAAACCGTGAAAAGAATTGAAGTTATATGTTCCTGAAATGCTATTTTCAATAGTTTTTTGTTTGCGTTGTCCAAAAATAATATCATCGTTTACCTTTGTAACATAACCGCGACCACCAATACCTTGATTATATTGATATGAATAACTCATGCTGAACTTATCTGTAAAACGAATTCTTGGGTCTACAGCAAAAAAGTGTACAAAGACATCACGATCTTTGTCAAAAAGTGTCGCGAAACCTTGACGCGTCATAAAAGAGAATTTTTTTGCTCGGTTTGTTCCAATCCAAGCATTAACATTAAGGTTATTCTTAAAAGTAAAATAACGGCCTTCTGTTCTGGGTTCCCAAAAATCGTATTGCTTTCCAATGTTCCAATTTAAATTTCCTCCAAAATTGAATAGCTTCTTTGTCTGAGCATTAAAATTAATTCCAATATTTTTACCTGTATATATGCTAGGTTTAAATAAACGTTCATAGTTAATATTCATACTTAAATTTAAATTATTTAGGTTTTTTGTTGGTTTAAATGTGCGATAAGATATATATGATCGAAAATTGCTAAAATTATTTTGGTTTTGAATTCCCATGTCATTTATGTCGAACTTCGTATCTGCCATTTCGTAATCAAAGCCGAATCTATAGTTGCCGCTTATTTTATTAAACCCAAGACCACCACTAACACCAGTAGTAATTTCGTCTATACCTTTATAATTTACATTACTAACCTTAATTGCACCTTCATAATTATAAGTGTTTTTTTTGTTGTTAATATTAAACAGACCTGCTGTTACATTGGCATCTCTAAAATCGCCATCACGGATTACATTTGTATTAACTAAACTAATTGATGAATTGCCATTAAATTGTTTGTCTACTACTAGAATATTATAATTGGCAAGCGGTTCTACAATTTCTTTTCTTGTATTTTGTGTAAGGTTATCTTCAATAGTTGCCTCTGTTTTTTCCGTAATAGCATTAAAAAAAGCAACACCTAATCCATCTTTAGTTCTTCCTGATAGTTTTAAAGCGTTTAATACTTTGACACTGTTTGGGGAATTTGTTACTACCTCATTAGGACTAAGAATTGGATAAGCAGTTGGACTATTGCCAATACGCCTAGAATAAAATAAATTACCTTTATTAAATAAATCAACACCTTCAGTAAAAAATTGCCGTTGTTCAGAAAACTGTTGCTCAAATGGGCCAAGATTTAGTTGTACATTGTCAAAACCAGCTTGACTAAAATCTGGAACGAGGGTTGCATCTAGAGTGAAATTTTCTGTAATTCCATACTTTACATCCATACCAAAGCTAAAGTCACTATCATTTTCACCATCATAGGATCTTGTTATGGCTGAAGTAAATGGGAAAAACGCTAATCTAGTAGGAGGTGAGATATTTTCAATACCACGAATTTCACCATGCATTTGTCCAATTTTTTTTCCATTTGAAATATCAATAGGATTCCATGTATATTGCCTATTATCTCTCATGTGTCTGCGATGAAAATTTATACCCCAAGTTTGCACACCTTTGTTTGAAAAGCGTAAAGCAGAATAAGGTATTTTTATTTCGACAATCCAACCATCATCTACAATTTTTACAGCACTATCCCATACTGCATTCCAACCCCAATCTTCATTACCATCACTTGTTACCAATGCATCACCTTGTGTTCCAGTACTAAATACTAAAAACTCAGAATCGTTTTGGCCATCATTATTTGGATTGATAGATATTAAGAAAAAATCTGCTTGCCCAAAATTATCACGTGTTGTAAACTGTGACATAATGTTTTCAGGCTTATCATGTATATATGCTGCAAAATATACAGCGTTATCATCATAACTAACTTGCACAACGGTTCTTTCTCCATCAATTTCATCAATTCCCATTGCTGGCCTGAATTGAACAAAATCTGTAGCTTTTCCTGCTTCCTGCCAAACTTGATCGTCAAGAATAGCATCAACTTTTGGTGGATTTATTGTCTTTTTAAGGTCTAAGAATTTTTTTTCTTGTGCTTGTAGTGAATTAAAAAGTAATGCAACACAAAGAAATAGATAGTAGCGGTTCATTTTTTGATTGATTTGATTGATGATTTTAATAAAGACCTGAAAAAAACTTGATTGTTACAGCCTTGCACAGATCTAGCTTGCATTTTTATGCAGAACTCATAGCCAAACGTTAAAAAAACATTAAATTGTTAAATTTTAGTAAGAACAATTACAATCAAAAGACTAATATTTTTTACTTATTTTAGATTCTTTAAAAATGGGTATAATTTTTAATATGTAAATAAATGCCATATAAAAAATTTGAAGAATACAACATCAAAGTAACTGATGATGTTAAAAATAGATATAAGAATATTATAGAAGATCTTGGTGAAGATACTACACGCGAAGGTTTAGCTAAAACTCCGGAGCGTGCAGCAAAAGCAATGCAATTTCTTACTCAGGGCTATGAGCAAGATGCGGAGAAAATATTAAAAAGTGCTATGTTTAAGGAATCTTATGATGAAATGGTAATTGTAAAGGATATTGAACTTTACTCATTGTGCGAGCATCATATTTTACCATTTTTCGGGAAAGCACATATTGCCTATATTCCTGATGGACATATTGTTGGTTTGAGTAAAATACCTCGAATTGTTGATGTGTTTGCACGACGTTTGCAAGTGCAAGAACGACTCACAGAACAAATTTTAAACTGTATAGATAAGACCCTTAAACCTCAAGGTGTGGCTGTAGTTATTGAGGCATCTCACATGTGTATGATGATGCGTGGTGTACAAAAGCAAAATTCGGTCACAACAACTTCAGGATTTAGAGGTGCTTTTAAAAATATTGAAACCAGAACTGAGTTTTTAAAATTAATAAGTCAAAAATTGTCTTGATAAATTTGGTACATTTCTTGCTATATTATTAGTAAACAACACAATATGAATTTTGAAAATACTAGTAAATATAAAATGTTAGCATTAAGCTTAATGTTTGATGCTATTGGTTTTATAACGTTTATTGATATTATTTGGGCTCCAGTTTCGGCTTATTTAATGACAAAAATGTACAAAGGACAAATTGGAAAAATAGCTGGAACGATTTCTTTTATTGAAGAAATCATTCCAGGTTTAGATATTATTCCAACATTTACTATCACATGGTTCTATGTACATGTAATGAGAAGTAAAGCAAAAGAAACTATTATTGAGGTTTAATTATGTATTACAGATTATAAGATAAACCTATTGTGAAGTTCCTTCCAATATTAGCTATACCATCTGCTTTTAATCGTGATAAATGATCTACATATTCTTTATTAGTAATATTATTTACCGAAAAATTAAAGCTTAATTCATTTTTGAATAATTCTGTCTTTCCACCAAATCCTGCATTAAGCAGACTATAACCTTCTGTCATTGTTTCAAATTGGCTTATATTATTCTGCTCTAATTTAGTTATGTAAGTAACAAAGGCATAACCTTGAGTAATACTTTTGTTATTAAACTCGACACGAACAGTATTACTGATTGTATTTGCTGGAATTAATGGTAAATAATCATCGTTGCCTTGTTTTCCAGTAACTGTTTCAAAGCTACTTTCAAAATGCAACCAATCTATTGGATGTGGATGTAAATGAAATCCAAATTCACCACCATAAAGATTCGCATCGTCTTGTAGATATACATAAACAGGATCTTCATCTACAACATCACCATTTGGAGATAAGAATATATAATTATTTACTATATTATAAAACGCGTTGGCAAAAACCTCAATGTGTTCATTTTTGAATTCTAAAGACAAATCTGATTGAAAATTTTGCTCACTAACTAGGTTCGAATTTCCAATTTCATATCTATTGGTGCCTTCATGTGTTCCATCTGAAGCCAATTCAGCAAGGTTAGGCGCTCTAAAACCTGTCGCTAAATTTAAGCGCGCAACTATTTTTTCAGAGAGATTTGTTTTTACACCAGCAGCACCATTTATGCTATTGAATGACTTATTGAAACCTTCATTAAGATTAATAG
>Ga0075467_10003771_pt1 | contig 11516 bp, 9 predicted proteins | sample DEB08_DNA_9_FD_75067 | JGI IMG/M metagenome (GOLD analysis project Ga0075467, IMG submission 75067) | Aqueous microbial communities from the Delaware River and Bay under freshwater to marine salinity gradient to study organic matter... | ecosystem: Environmental > Aquatic > Marine > Coastal ...
CGCCAAGCCCATTTAGGCCCGGCGATCTCACGATGAAACCGAACAAATGGGCCCGCGTGGCCGACCGTGATGTGCCGGTCGGTTGGACCGTCACACTTGAAAACTGCGACCTTGAAATCGACGTCCACGCGGTTTACCCGCAAAGCTGGATGCCCACGATTGTCCCCTATTGGGAGGGTCCGGTTCAGGTGACCGGCACACATTCCGGGCGCGGCTACCTTGAAATGACGGGCTATGAGTGACGCATTAAAAACCCTTAACGGCACTTTGGCAGCGGTCTGGTCACGACTTGAAGCCGGCGCAACCGACACAAACGCGCCAGCGAACCTACCGGTTCTGGCCACGTCCTCGGCAAAGCGCGGTCCGGCTGCGCGTATTGTCGTGCTTCGTGGGGTGGACCGGGCTGCGTCTATGCTTACAATGTTCACCCATGCTGGTGCGACAAAAGTCGCTGATCTTAAGAATGATGAGCGCGCCGAGCTGCTAATCTGGGATGCCCCCGAACGCTTTCAGATCCGCCTTTCTGTGACGATCGAATTGATCGAAGTAGATGCAGCGACCTGGCAATTGCTTGGCCCCGGAACCCGTCTGAACTATGCCGTTGATCCAAGCCCCGGAACGCCTATTGATAAGCCCGAGGACGCATGGCACGCCACACCCGAGTTACATCAGATGCTTAAGCTTCAAACCACCATCCACCGCATCGAGACCCTGCACATCGCGCCCGATGGGCTTCGCCGCGCCGTCTTTGAAGGTGACACTTCACAATGGATTGCGCCCTGAACCCTCGCCAAGGCGTTGAAGTCGCGCTAGGCCAATCGCATGATAATGCATAGCCCAACTCCCCTCGTGCGAGAGGTCGTCCTGATCGGCGGCGGGCATGCGCATGCGCTGCTTTTACGTCAATGGGGCATGAACCCGGTTCCGGGCGCGCGCTTAACGCTGATTAACCCGGCCGCAACCGCGCCCTATACCGGCATGTTGCCTGGTTTCGTGGCAGGTCACTATACTCGCGAAGCCCTCGAAATTGATCTAGTAAGGCTGGCGCGTTATGCGGGGGCGCGCATGGTTTTCGGATATGTCACCGGCATTGATCGAGACGCCAAACGCCTGTCAGTCGAAGGTCGCCCAGATGTGGCCTATGACATTGCATCGCTGGACATCGGCATCACATCAGACATGCCAGAAATTCCGGGCTTCACAGATCACGCTATCGCGGCCAAACCGCTTGGTCCTTTCGCCGCGCGCTGGCAAGCCTTTGTCGAAAATGAACACAAGGGCCCTGTTACAGTGATAGGGGGCGGCGTCGGTGGCGTCGAACTCGCGCTTGCGATCAACCATCGACTTACGTGTTTAGGCACGCCCAACCCAGTGACCGTGGTCGAAGCGAACACTTTGCTGGCCGGAACTTCGCAAGCAACAGCGGAAAAACTGCGCAGTGCGCTGCAAGCCGCGGGCATCCAAATCATCGAAGGCACCGCCCCGATCGAGGTCCACTCTGACCACATCGTTTTAACCGGTGGACAGCGTGTTTCTTCAAACTTTACGGTCGGCGCGGCGGGCGCGCGCCCGTTTCCTTGGCTGGCTGAGACGGGGCTGGACCTGACCAACGGCTATGTCACCGTCGATGCAACATTAAGGTCTGTTAATGACCCAAGCCTCTATGCGGTCGGTGATTGCGCGCACCTTTCCCACGCCCCACGCCCCAAAGCCGGTGTTTTTGCCGTACGTGCCGCCCCCATTCTTACTGCTAACCTTCGCGCAGATCTAACGGGGTCAGCGCCAAAGCATTTCGAGCCACAATCGCAATATCTGAAGCTTATTTCTTTGGGGCGAAGGTCAGCGGTGGCAGATAAGTTCGGCCGCGCAGTCGCAGGTGATTGGGCCTGGATATGGAAAGACCGCATTGACCGCCGCTTCCTGGACCGGCTGAACAATCCACCGCAAATGCCCGGCCCTACTGCCCCCAAAGGCGCGGCGAAGGGCGTTTCAGATGCCTTGGGCGACACGCCGATGTGCGGTGGGTGCGGCGCAAAAGTAGGCGCCTCTATATTGGACGAGGCGCTATCCGCTCTCGACACTCCGCAAAGCCCGAATATCATCACAGCAACCGGGGATGACGCCGCCGTCATTAACTTTGGTAAACAGCAACAAGTCCTTTCCACAGACCACCTGCGCGCGTTTTGGGACGACCCCTATGTGATGACCCGGATCGCCGCGTTGCACGCGATGGGCGATGTTTGGGCAATGGGTGCGACACCACATGCTATGCTGGCGCAAATCACCTTGCCGCGAATGTCCGAACGGCTTCAGGCGGATCACCTGCGCGAAATCCTCACCGCCGTGACAGAAATCAGCCGCGAAACAGGCGCGGCCCTTGTCGGCGGTCACACAACGCAAGGCGCGGAATTGACCCTTGGGTTTACCGTTACGGGAACCCTCACCGCGGCGGCAAAGACCTTCGACAAGGCCCAAAACGGCGACGTCCTAATCCTAACGCGCCCGATTGGCTCAGGCACTTTGATGGCTGCTGAGATGGCTGGGAAAGCAGCTGGCGGTGACGTGGCGCATGTCTTGCAGGTGATGGCGACTTCGCCTGTGATGTCCGCTGAAATTCTCGCTAAAACGGCAAATGCGATGACCGATGTCACAGGGTTCGGATTGGCCGGGCATGCCCTGAGAATGGCGGCCGCCGCGGGTCTCACCGCGCAGATCGACAGTACAAAGGTCCCGCTTTATCCCGGAGCAAAACGTCTTGCCAAACATGGTATCGCTTCGACGATCGCGCCTGCAAACCGTGCCGCGCTTGGGATCGCATTGCCCGTAACGCCTGCCGCCACGCTTTTGGTTGACCCACAAACTGCCGGAGGGTTTCTTGCGGCGGTTCCATCAAAATCAGTCGGTAAGACATTGAAATTTCTGCGAGATAGTGGAACTGATGCGGTTCGAATCGGCAATCTCAAGGCGTGGACGGGCCATCCGCTGGAAGTGTCATAACGGCCTGTGCCACCTGATCGGCCAGCCCCTCAAGCCCGGCCTCGTCCAACACGTCCGCCGAAAATGACGCAAGCGCCTCTGCCCCGATCCGCTCGCGCACTTTGGCGTACCGTCCATCATAATGCGTTTCGATCAACGAAGCTGCGACGTCGGTAAACTTGCCGTCCTTCACAGCCGTTTTCCAAACCTGAACTTGTGTATGACCGCGCAAACCTACAAGACGATCCAGCCGATCAACAAACTCTTCCAGGTCAACGGACCCATCCGCGTAGGTCCGCGCCAAGAACGCTGCACGCGCCGCAACAGGCGCGGAAACCACGATGCGTGGCGCAGCCCGCATCGCCTCAAACAGCTTTGGCGGCACATTCAACGCGCCTATACGACTTGATTCCGCTTCCACCACCACAGGCCGCTCAGGGTCCAGCGCCGCAATCGCCACATAAAGCGCTGTCTCGAACGCCTTTTGCGAAGGCTGCGGCCCAAATCCGCCCAAAACCGACCCTCGATGATCAGCAAGTCCCTCAAGATCCAGAAATTGCACGCCGCGAACCGCCAAACGGTGCAGAATATCCGTCTTTCCGGTTCCGGTGTTGCCATCCAGCAGGATGATCCGTGGACCCATCGCCCGCTCGTAAAGTGCATCCACCACCTGACGGCGAAAGCTTTGATATCCCCCCTCAAGCACTTCGACCCGCCAGCCGATTTGTCCAAGGATCGCCGCAAAAGATCCGGAACGCTGCCCGCCGCGCCAGCAGTATACCAATGGCCGCCAGCTCCCGGCCGTTTCAGCCAAAGGCCCCTGCAAATGGGCCGCCGCGTTTTTGGCCACTAGGGCCGCGCCGATCTTTCGGGCCTTGAACGGACTGACACGTGTATAGATCGTACCGACCTCGGCACGCTCGTCGTCCGATAAGACCGGAAGAGAGATCGCACCGGGCAAATGATCTTCGGCAAATTCAGCAGGCGAGCGGACGTCGACAATTGTGTCGAAGTCTGCAGCGTTAAGACCCGCCAGTGTGGTGAATATAAAAGGCATGGGGCCTCCCTAGACCTTCACGACCTCTCTGGAAAGCACTGCATTCGCCATCGCGCGCCCACTTTGAAAGCCATGTTCGGCGCGGCCTCCAAGCGTCCAGTCGCCACCAACCAGCAAGCGATTACCGGCATCACCTACAAATGGCCGCCCCAAAGGCTGATCGGCAAAGGCATACCGCCATCTGTGCGCTTCCAGATAGCGGACTTGCGGCAGTGTCAGACCATAGGCATCACCAAACGCCTCAATGATCGAGCACGCAACTATCGCCCGGTCGGCAAAAAGCTGGTCGCAGGCGAATTCAGGTCTCATATGGATCACCCAAGCCTCGCGAGGATCATTCCGCAAAGGCTTCGAGGCCATCCGATCCGCTCGTAAAACTTCCCCGCGTCCTTCGGATTTACCCTCCAAAGCCAGTGGTTCGCTGAATTCAACAAGACAGGACCAGATCGGCTGCATCCGCACTTTTTCAATCTCTGCTGCAATCTCTCGGGCAACGGGCGCAACCAACGTCCGCGCCTGCGGCGCGGGCGCGGTGACCAAAACCGTATCGAATGGCGCAACCAAGCGACCATCAGCAAAGTGCAAACCCAAGCCCCCGCTTTCACCATCGATGGCAGTCACTTCTGCTCCCTGATGAATGTCCAATTTAGAAATCAATTGATCAAAAATGGATCGCATCCCCGGTGCGCCGAAATTTGATCCACACTCCCCCACGATTGCGCCCAGGGCCGCAAGAAAGTCGCGAAACTCCTGGCTTTCCGCCTGCAGTTCGGGTGCGCCGTGATCAAAGACGCCATTTGGGGTCCGCCGGGTCGCAATACGCCCGCCAGCGCCTCGCCCTTTATCAAAAACGTGAACCTCACGTCCTGACTTGACCAGGTGATCGGCGGCCGTCAAACCGGTTATGCCCGCGCCAATTATGGCGATCCCCAAAGAGTGTTCCACACGGTTCATCCAGATTTTAAAATACCTATATAATTTAAGGATAGACCAAAGTCGATTTGCTCCAAGCCCCTCCTTTTTGGGATCAACACCGTGAAACCCATGCGCTTCAACTTCGCTTTTTCCCTCGTTCTCGCAGCCCTTCCGGTGCCTGCGTTGGCCGATTGTGTTGTTTTGCTGCATGGCCTCGCACGCGGGCCTGCCTCGATGAAGGTGATCGACGCAGCACTTGAGACTGCAGGCTACAAGACGATCAACCAAGGCTATGCCTCAACGTCAGTGCCGTTTGATCAATTGGTCGAACAAGCGCTAGACAAACCGGTCGAAGCTTGCGGGGACGACATCACTCATTTCGTCACCCATTCCATGGGCGGCATCCTGGTGCGGGCGTGGCTCGAAGAAAATCGACCCAAAAACATGGGCCGCGCCGTTCTGCTTGGCCCCCCCAACAATGGCTCAGAACTTGTTGATATCTTTGGTGATCTTGGCGCGTTTCGCTGGCTGAACGGCCCGGCGGGGCTGGCCCTTGGAACCAACGACGCCAGCGCACCAAACCGCCTTGGCCTGCCCCGGTTCGAAGTCGGTGTCATAGCCGGAAATCAATCCCTCAATCCGGTCTATTCCTTTCTGATCGACGGGCCGGACGACGGCAAAGTATCGGTCGCATCCACCCGCCTTCCGGGGCTTGCCGATCATATCGTCCTGCCGGTCACTCATACTTTCATGATGAACGACCCGCTAGTTATTCGCCAAACGCTCGAGTTTCTCGCGGTCGGCGCATTCGACCCTTCCGTTGGCTACACCGAATTATTTCAGGAACTTCTGGAATAAGCCGGAAAAAGCGGGCATTTGAGGCATCGAACTGATCTGAAGCCCCGGCCTTAAACGTGCCCTTTCCAAAAGGCAAAGTCGCCACCTTTGCCTTGGCCTGCTTTGGACTACATTCCTCATCGGACGAAGGAGTATGACATGCACATTTTAAGATGCGTTTTGATAGGGTTCCTTATGCTTGGGCCCCAAAGCCTCGCCGCACAGGAGCGCGCCGCAGCAGTCGGCGTGCAACAACTCGAAGCGCGTGTGCTGTCTGAAACGGTGCCGGTTTTTGCCGAAGTCACAACATCGCGTGATGGGGCTGTTGCCGGGCGCATCGCGGGCAACGTCGAACGTGTGAACGTGCTGGCAGGCGACCGGGTCGAGGCCGGTGATTTGCTGGTCGAACTAAGCCGCGAACTTTTGTCCATTCGCGTGGATCAATCACAGGCACAAATCGCCGAAGCGCAGGCCGGCACCGCAACGGCGCGCGCGCGGCTTGATCAGGTGCAAATCCCGTTCGAGCGCACCGCGGCTCTGCGCGGCACCGCGACCTTCAGTCAGGGCCGCTTTGACGACCTTCAGGCAGATCTTTTCGAGGCCCGCTCACAACTTGCCGAGGCCGAAGCCCGTGAAATATCTGCGCAATCGCGTCTTGCCGAAACCGAGTACCAGTTGGAACGCACCAGCGTCACGGCTCCGTTTTCCGGCGTTATTCTGGAAGTATCGACCATCCCCGGTGCTTTCATTCAGGCCGGAACGCCCGTCGTGCGGATGCTGGACACAAGCGCCTTCGAGGTGAAAGCCAACGTCCCTGCCCGCTATGTTGATTTCCTCACTCAAGGCGATGAAGTCACCGCCGATACCGAAAACGGCGTGCAAATCATGCTCTCTTTGCGTGCGGTTTTGCCAGTCGAGAACCCCTCAACCCGCACCCGGACCGCGCTTTTCACCACGATTGACGCAATGGACGCGAACCTTGTCGCCGTGGGCCAGTCCTTGACCGTGAACGTGCCTGTGGGCGAAGCCCGCGAAGTTCTGTCCGTGCCAAAAGACGCGCTTGTTCAGGCCCGTGGCGGCTGGACGGTCTTCGTGGCGGCAAACGACAAAGCCGAACCGCGCACCGTGACCATCGGCGCGCCTCTTGGGAACAGCTACGAGGTGTTGGACGGCCTTCAGGCCGGCGATCTCGTTGTCGTGCGCGGCAACGAGCGTCTGCGTCCGGGACAAGATATCGCACCTTCGGTCGTGGAGACAAATTGATGAACCTGATCCGCTACGCCATTGACCGGCCCGTTGCCGTGATTGCGGCCGTTTTAATTGCCGTCCTGTTCGGCACGATTTCACTGTCGCGCATCCCCGTGCAGCTTGCGCCCGACGTGCGCAAACCGATTGTCGTGGTGGAGACAAGTTGGCCCGGCGCCGCCCCAACCGAAATCGAACGCGAGATCGTCAATCCGCAGGAAGAAACCCTGCGCGGCCTCGATGGTCTTGAAATCATGACCTCGCGCTCGCGCACGGGGCAAGCGACGGTCACGCTTGAATTCGGCGTTGGCACCGACATGAGCCAGTCGCTGCTCTTAATCTCAAACCGCCTTGATCGCGTTGGCGGCTACCCGGATGAAGCAAGCCAGCCAACGCTCAATACTTCCGGCTCGGACGACAGCCCCATCGCTTGGGTGTTGTTGACAGCAGCCGAGGGAAACACGCGCGCCATGCCCACTTACGGCGACTTTCTTGAAGACGTCGTGAAGGACCGGGTCGAGCGCATAGAAGGTGTCTCGGCCGTCAACGTGTTTGGCGGCACGCAGCGCGAATTGCAGGTGGTGATCGACCCGCAACGGCTGTCGCGTTTTGGCCTGACGGTGCCGGAAGTGGTGCGGGTTTTGCGGACCGAAAACATATCAATCTCGGCCGGTGACGTCGACGAAGGCAAACGCCGCTATGTGGTGCGCACCGAAAGCAGCCTAAACACCGAAGGAGCCATTCGCGACGTGGTCCTGCGCTCGGGCGTGGCTCAAGGGTCAAGTGGGCGCGTGCGGGTCAGCGACGTCGCCGAGGTCTCGTTCGCCTACCGTGAAGCCACCAGCCGCCTGCGTTTCAAGGGCGAAGCGGGCCTTGCCTTTAATGTGGTTCGCGAAAGCGGCGCCAATGTCATCAAAGTGATGGAAGAACTGCGCGCGGTTCTCGACGAACTGCAAGCGGGACCGCTGAACGAAGCCGGTCTTGACGCAAAATTGGTCTATGACGAGACCATCTACATCCAGGGCGCCATCGACCTCGTCGTGCAAAACATCTGGATCGGTGCCGCACTTGCCGCACTCATCCTGATGCTGTTTTTGCGTAGTCCGCGCGCGACATTGATCGTCTCGCTTTCGATCCCGGTCTCGATTGTGGCGACATTCGTTGTCATGGCCCTTACCGGACGAACGCTTAACGTCATATCGCTTGCCGGGATCGCCTTTGCGATCGGCATGATCGTGGATGCCGCAATCGTCGTGCTCGAAAATATCTTCCGTCTCCGCGAAGCGGGTCACAACCGCCGCGAGGCCGCATATCTTGGCGCAAAACAGGTCTGGGGCGCCATCCTTGTGTCCGCCCTGACCACGGTGCTGGTCTTTGTGCCGATCCTGATCATGCAACTGGAAGCCGGGCAGTTATTCCGCGACATCGCGGTCGCCATTTCGGTCTCCGTGCTGCTGTCTCTGCTGGTGGCCGTCACGGTCATCCCTGCCCTTTCAAGCCGACTGCTGCGTGCAGACGACCAGAAACCGATGCGCCTTTGGGGCGTCGATCACCTTGCGGCAGGCTTCCGCAACGCTGTCATGGCCTATGTCCGCCTGACCGTGCGTGTACGCTCGGTGGGCATCGTCATGGTTGCGTTAATCGCGGGGGGTGCGGCCTTGGCGACATGGACTTTTCTGCCGCGCCTTGAATACCTGCCCGAAGGAAACCGAAACCTCGTCTTCGGCCTCATCATCCCACCACCAGGCTACAACCTTGAAACCACAGAAACTATTGCGCAACGGATCGAAGGCGTCGCTAAGCCCCTTTGGGACGCCGCCCCCGCGCCGGCCCTGGAAGACGGCACGCCAACGATTGAAAACTTCTTCTTCGTGGCAACTCCCGGGAACTCATTTGTCGGAGCCGCCGCTGTCGACGGTCAACGCGCAGGCGATCTGATTCCCGTCCTTAGTCGTCCGATTTTTGCCGAACCCGGAACCTTCGGCTTCATGACCCAGCCATCGCTGTTTGGCCGGGGCGTCGGCGGCGGTCGCACGATTGAACTGAACGTCTCAGGGCAAGACCTCGACGTCATCCTTGGTGTCGCAGGACGCGCCGCCGGACTTGTCTCGCAGCTTTTGCCGCGCTCGGAAGGTCACCAGTTCCGCCCGATCCCCGGCCTTGAACTTGGCGCGCCCGAAGTGCGCCTTATACCGGATCGCTTGCGTCTTGCAGACGCGGGCCTCGACAGTTCTGCCCTTGCGGCCACCGTCGACGCCTTCAACGATGGTCTGCGCGTGGCGCAAATCACTATTGGGTCGGATCGTGTTGACCTTGTGTTGAAAGGCGACCCCTCGGTTACCGCCGCCGCGCGCACGCAGGACGTCGGGAACTACCCCGTGGTAACACCCAGCGGGCAGATCGTGCCCGTTTCAGCGCTGGCCGAGATCTTGCTGACGGCAGGTCCCACCGAAATCCGACACCGCGAACGTCTGCGCACTGTCACGCTTGAAGTACGCCCCTCAAACGACCTGCCATTGGAACAAGCCGTCGAGCTTCTCGAAACCGAAGTCGTCGCCGTGCTTCAAGCACAAGGCCTGCCCAGCGACATTCGCCTCAGCGTGTCCGGCACCGCAGACCAGCTTAGCCAGACATGGTCGGCCATTCAGATCAACCTTGTCGTGGCACTTATCATCGTGTTCCTCGTCATGGCGATCCTGTTTGAAAGCTTCGTGCTGCCGCTGGTGATCATGATCGCTGTGCCAGTTGCGGCGGCCGGCGGCGTCGGCGGGCTCGCACTTTTGAACACTTACCAGACGCAACCGCTTGATATGCTGACACTTCTCGGATTCATCATTCTGGTTGGCATCGTGGTAAACAACGCCATCCTGATCGTGCACCAAACGCTATACCACCTGCGCGAAGACAAAATGGAACCGATTGACGCGATAGAAGAGGCCACGCGAAACCGTATCCGCCCGATCTTCATGTCCACGCTGACCAGCGTCATGGGCATGCTCCCGCTGATCATTTTCTCCGGCGAAGGTTCCGAGCTTTACCGAGGCCTAGGCGCAGTCGTCGTCGGTGGCCTGTCGATGTCAGCCTTCCTCACACTTTTGACCGTGCCGCCACTTTTGCGCCTGACAATCCGCAAGCCGGTCGACGAGACCGATGCAGACGTTCCGTCAGCCATCAAAGCACGCGTTACAAATTGAGGAAATCGTAGCGCGGATTGCCGGTGTCTTGGCGGTCTATCCTGACGAAACTGAGATAACAGCCGACCTAGCGTCCAACCGCATTGCGCTCGCCGATTGGTCCTTGGCCAAGGCCGTCGGCTAGAGGATGGTGCCAGTCTCTCTGCAGACGTTCGCAAAGCCGACAAGCTGCGTGCTTGGCTGTTGAATGTCACTCAAAACAGACCCGGTGGCATTGTCACGTTAACTCGACGAACTTGTTGAATCCAGGATAACAGGAAGGGATGAAAAAGATTTGCTATACCCGTCACCGGTTCCCACCAGCAATCATCCATCGGGCGATTTGGCTCTATTTTCGATTTCCGCTGAGTTTTCGGGATGTGGAAGAAATGCTGGCAGAACGTGGCATTGAGGTCAGCTTTGAGACCGTGCGTCGATGGGTTTTGAAATTCGGCCCTGCGATTGCCGCCAACGTCAGGTCCCGCAGATTTCAACCTTCGGAAACCTGGCATCTTGATAAGGTTTTTGTCCGCATTGGTGGCAAGCGGACGTATTTATGGCTTGCCGTAGACGAAGAGGGCGAAGTTCTTGAAGTCCTGGCCCAATCTCGCCGAAACAAAGGTGCGGCCCTTAAACTTATGCGGAAACTCCCGAAAAAGCAGGGCTACATTCCGGATAAGATTGTCACCGATAAATTGGGGTCATATTCCGCGGCGCTTCGAGAACTTGGCCTGGAGCACCTTCATGTCACAGCCGGTCGATTGAACAATCGGGCCGAAGTATCACACCCATTGCCCGGCAGTGGTTTGTTTGCAAAGCCATCAGAGGAGGCCTACGCGCCGACGAGAACGTCGAATGGGGAGGTTCAAATCGCCCGGATCGATGCAACGTTTGCTGTCCGTCCACGATGCCATCTACAATCATTTCAATGTGCAACGTCCTCTGATCTCTCGCCAAACTCTTCGTCAAACGCGCGCCGAGGCATTCGCCGAATGGCATCAAATTGTTGCTGCTTGATCTGGGGTAAGGTCGGCATTTTTGGTTCATCTGAGTTAACGTGAAAAAGCCCCGCCAGGCAAATAATCTCGCGGCGCGTTTTGAAATAGCGAAATGGATCAGGCTTGGTCATGTCCAGACGCTACAAATCCGCCCTGCCCGCCTCAAGCTAATTTGCTCTGACAGTACCGTTCTGAACGCAAATTAGGGGGGACGCCCCCTGATCACCCGCCGTCGGCCTCGAATCCGGCCTTTTCAATGGCCGCAATCGCGCAGGCTTCATCGTTGTTGGACGTGTCACCGGTGATGCCGACAGC
>Ga0075467_10003772_pt1 | contig 11514 bp, 4 predicted proteins | sample DEB08_DNA_9_FD_75067 | JGI IMG/M metagenome (GOLD analysis project Ga0075467, IMG submission 75067) | Aqueous microbial communities from the Delaware River and Bay under freshwater to marine salinity gradient to study organic matter... | ecosystem: Environmental > Aquatic > Marine > Coastal ...
ATGCGCAAAATATTTCTAAAGACAGACAATCATATCGAAGGAAGATATTTCGCTGAATTGACAAAAATTGTGCTGGCCCGTCATGAGCAGGGAAAGGGGCATAGCTCAGGTGCAGAAATGCGCCTATCAATTTATGGTATGGAACGAAAGGAGTGGCTGCAGTTGGCAAAGTGGGTACTAAGGGATTGGAAAACTGGTGACTTTCCTGGCAATATGCTTTCATCTCACAACAGGTGGCTTGTGCAGGTGCCTAGGCTGTGGCGAGTATACCACAAAAAAGGAAAAGGAACAGTATCCTTTCAAGACATGCTGGAGAACCTTTTTGGTCCCTTATTCGAGGCTACACTTTTCCCTGACAAACACCCCGAAGTTGCCGAGTTGCTGAAACACATTGTCGGGTTCGACTCAGTAGACGACGAGGGCAGTCTTGAGGTGGGTAGTATGATTTGCTCACATGTTTTAGTCTCGTTTGTGTTTTGTTCCTCACATCCGCACTGCTTACCTTCGAAACAGGCTCCACTGTCATGCTGCCTACCCTCTGTATGGAAACGAGAGGACAATCCTGCATATTGTTGGCAGGTAAGTCATCTACTGTTATCGGAGTTGCCTTTGCACACGACCTTCAAATACTCACATGTTCTTGCGACTACCTCTATCATCGCACAGCTTTACTATCTGTGGGCCAACATCGAAGTATTGAATAAGCTCCGACAGACAAAGGGGTTGAACACCTTTGCCTTTCGGCCACACGCTGGAGAGACTGGAGACTCAATGCATTTAGCTGCGACATACATGCTCTGTAGGAGCATCAACCACGGTATCAACCTGGATAAACAAGTGTCACTTCAGTACTTGTATTACCTTGATCAAGTAGGTCTATCAGTTAGGCAAGTTGTGTATGCTTCCCGATTTTGCTTGCCTTGTTTCTCCGTCAACTACGCCTCACTAACTTCATTTATTGCGTTATACACACAGTCCACTTTCCAACAACTTTCTCTTTCGAAAAATCAAGTCCAATCCGTTCCCAAAGCTATTCAAGAGGTATGTGTAGTTTCATGCTGCTCTACTCTTTATTTGCGATGCATATTCTAATCCTAACAGTTTTGACATTACAGAGGAATGAACGTAGCCCTCTCTACAGACGATCCATTGTTGTTCCATATGTCAGATGATGCTCTTCTTGAAGAGGTAAGTTGTGAATACGTCCCGATTTTGCTTGCCTTGTTTGCCCGTTAACAACGTCTCACTAACTTCAATTACGCGTTACACGCACACAGTTCTCGGTGGCAAGGGCCAGTTTTGACTTGTCGATGACAGACATTTCGGAAATTGCAAGGAATTCAGTATTGCAGTCCGGGTTCGAGGACCACCTCAAAGCAGAATGGCTGGGCGAAAATTATAAGAAAGGGGTAACACATTGTGATGAAAACAAAACCCATGTTCCGCTAATCCGGGCTAAATTCCGTGCTGAACACCTTGCGCTGGAGCATTCGATGGTGCTGCTTCTTGCAAGAGGAAAGGGGAAGACAGTACTCAAGGATATGATGCACACGTTTGGGGAAGCGAGAAATGCTAATCGTAGTATCCTTTTCGAGAACATGACCGATGTACCAAGCTTTCCTGAACAGAATCAGCTTTAGAAATAGAGGTTTGGATTTGAATAATATAAGCTTGTTTACACAGCTAACCCTAACTTCTGAAGCTCTGATTCGTTCACATACTTCTTTAGATCAGCTTGCGTATTCAACACAACAACACGTGTCTGTGTAATCGGCGAGAGTGCGAAGCTGGATATACGTCGTTTCGGGAAAGCTTTGGAAGGCACAATCAATGCCTTATTTAGGCGTTCCGGGTAATGAAACGACAATAGCTCGTACATCTGCTGCACCAATTGAAAATTTGAATGGATATGGTAGTCTGCAGTCGTCAAGTCGATTTCGGGAGCTTGAGAACCAATATCATCCTCATCACCACCATCATCTGCTAAAGATTCATCTGGGTGCTCCTGAGATGGTGTTGCGGCCTTTTTCTTTCTGTTGGATTTTTTATTGGCTCTTTCAATTTCCTTTGACGAGCGACCGGTTAAAATAATGACAGTGACTTTAACAAGGCCACTACTTGAACTGAAGAATGTCTCCAGCCTATGAAGAATCATCAGCATAGTTGATCTGACGTTTCCAGCCCAATGGGCGGGGAGCGAGTTTCTAAAGACAAATATTGGGTTGTTCTGTTGGTCTTTCCCTTGTTGAAAGAATTGTAAAGAGTCTAATTCCACTCTACACAATCTTTGATCAATAGGGAAGGTAGCAAACCGCCAAGTCTGCGACTTGATTATCCTCGCAACTGCAGCATTTAAATCACACTCACATGCGATGACAAAACGCTCTATGTCTGCTCTCGTGAGATTCAACCGCACCAGTTTATTTTCAGTGCGATTTTCTTCCCTAGCAGGAACACGAACTCCATCAAGAATCTCGTAAATGATATCAATTTCATCGCTGTACAGTTCGTCTTGATTCTCGCCCGATGCCCCTCCGACGCTTGGTTTCTTTGAGGGTATTCCAAATCGAAAAACCTTACTCCAGAAACTTACATCAGAAGCTCCTTCAACTTCGTGATCGGCAGAAAGAGAAGTGTCTTCTTCAACTGTTTCACTCTCGAGACTGGGCATGTAACTCGATGGGATAGCGCTCTGTTGACTGTCAACATTGACCATGCGTATAACAGAGAGCACCCTCCCTTGCGCATTATCTGCATTCACTGCAACCGCATAATCAATAGAACATGTCCCTACAGTGATGGAACGTAGTAGAAGACTTGTGGCTGTTGATTTGTTCATGTGTGCATTCACCGCTACGTAATTGGTTGGTGAAGTGTTTTCTCGCAATGACCCACCAAAGTGATTCAGCTTTGTCACATTTGACATCAGCACACCAGGAAACACAATGCGGCTGTTTCTCTCCGCACCAGTATCAACTTTCTTTCCTCCCAAAAAAGTAACAGTGACAAACTGTATGGCAACTTTTGCCAACGACGACCAGCTGTGACCAGGCGCTAAGCTTAACCTGAGCTCAAATCTTTTGTTACGCTCTTTTGCAGAGCTATTAATGAAGTTGTTCATCTGAAGATTTGCATATACTTGCATATTAGGAAAGCACGTAAAAAAACAACATAGGCAAAAGCATTCATCTACTCACTGTGTCATCAAACGATTCATCAGCTCCAATTGGTAACGACCGCACAAGGAGAAAATATGTAGCCAAATTGAGCTCATCATTATGATATGACACAACGATGAAATGGAGATCAGGGTGGCGCGTCACAATCTGTTTAAGACTTGGAATCGTCTCAATTGGGTCTTTGCCGGGGCAAAGCCAAAACTTTTCTCTCTCCTCACTAGTTGGAGGGGTTACAAATCTGTGCCAGCCTACAAGCTGATAGCCTTGAGAAGGAAAAGCAGCAGGTTCGTAACATTCGTTTCTAACACCAACATCCCGCACTAAGTTGTCTCTCTCGTTATCGTAGGCAAGCCTTGTCATTTTTCGCGATATTTGCGTGGGACTCTCCTTCATTTCTGTGTCACCTTTTTCATTGTCTTCGTCCAGTGTTCCTTCCTCAAGCGAGGTTTGATCTTGATCCATGGGATCTAACTCCCACCCCTCTTGCACAACTGCCTTTGCTCTAGCATATGCTCTGACATAGAGTGCGGCACTACCAACTCTAAGTTGCAGCGCAGAAGCAATGCGCAACCGCAATTGGTGTAACTCAACTCCACTAAATTTGCAGTCTCTTTCCAGCGATGTCTCCGATGCAACACACGTGCTAAAATGTGGAACAGCCGGCGAGTCCTTTGGAAGAGGAGGCACAAAAAGTGACAAAAAATCGCGTATGCCCAATAAAGCCCTACGACGTTGATAGTGCTCGTAAAGCTCCTTTCTCTTTTGCACCTCTTCGTTTCCATCATTGTTTGAACCACTTTTATTCTTTTCCTCTTCTTTACTTTCGACGTTTTTGTTACTAGCCGCTGCAGCAATAATATCGTCATCTTTGTCTGACTGCATGAGAGAATATAGTCGATACTGGCGTAATCCCGCATTTACAACTGCGACGTCGTTCAAGCAGCGCCACGCATCGTCAAGTGCAACTCCTGGAGATACAAAGCGAGGGACAACTTTGGCCGTGTTGCCCTTCTTCATCTTCATCTTTTTCTTTGCATTGTGGTCTTTGTTCTCTGTTGTGGGGAAATGCGCATATGAATTAGCTTGGAGAGTCTCAAGTGTTTCATAAAGCTGTTGGATCTCTTTACCACTCGTGCGTAGGGCCATCACAATACGTTGAAATTCAGCTGCATCACGAGGAGTGCGAAATACGAATTCATCGTTACAAACTTCAGTCGGCGCAGCATTGATTTCATCTGCATCGATGGTTTCATCGATTCTAGCCCCTACAATATTTGACTCATCACAGAGTTCAGCGGCATTTTCGTTCCTTTCTCTCTTAGTTGATGCCACAAATGATGCCGTCGAGATACTATTTCGAGCTAGAGGAGTAGAATTGGATCCTTTCCACCATTCTTTCATCTCGGCTGCATCTGCTAGATCTTCGCGATTTTCTAATAACAACGAGGGCCTACGAAAAGATTTACGCGACTTTTGTGGCGGCGACTCAATTTCTTCCACAGGTTGAGTCAAGTTTCCCACAGCTGTTAGTTCCTTCTCCTTTCCCATTGGTACTCTCTTCAAATTCGATTCATCCTTAGGCGAGCACGATAAAATCTCAATCACTCCTCCATATCGATTTGGTGACAGCGCAGACACTGATATCAAATCATCTAATTTGAGAACGGTTTTTGGTGCTGCTTCAAAATGTCGAGGACTCCAAACTTCTTCCTTATCATCCGCTTCGAACTCATCATCATCCGCGTCTTCTTCATCATCAATATCATCTTCAACAACAAGCTTTTTAGTGCTGATGTTGATTCCGGTTGGTTTTAAGATTCTGCTAGTGTTGCTAGCATCATCAGATAATGATGCTATAGTACTTGAGTCAGCTTGTTTTTTGTTGTTGTTCTTCATACCATGCTGGCTAGGTTTATCCTTCTCCTTCTTCTTGTATTTTTTCCCTCGTTTTGGCACATACACTTCCAACGTCATCTCTTGCAAATTCACCACTAGTAATCTCTTTGCACCAATTGGGACAAACTTTCTGACTTTGCCTGTTGTCAAGAAATCCAATGTCCCAACCAAATCAACTTTTGGTATTTCCTTGTCAACGGAGGGCGGTGCGTAGACGTGAAAGCTGAAGGAAGTTCCCGTATGCCCGATCGGTTGTGGAAGATGTAGAGGGCTGCCACCAATTATATCCTCACTATCAAATATTGACGCCGCCCTGCCATCTTCGTGGTCACCCTTATTTTGTACAGAACCTTCTTTGAGAACACCAACTTCATTCTTTTTTGAAGCCAAGCGCAAAATTGCAACAATGAATGATGCCGCGATGAAAAGAACCACCGAGCTTGAGATGACAAATCCCAAAACCATTAAAGGGACCAGCATCGTTGTTTCATTACTATACAGCTACTAGAGACAGAGTTGTATTATCGCGCTGCTGCCTTCCTCCACCGGTGAAGTGAAAGATCCGAGAGCGAGAGGCGAGAGGGAGCGGGAGAGGGCACACGGCAGTCTTCGCAAGTTTTTAGTTCATAGACCCCGCAATGTCGTACCAGCGAAGCTGAAGCGACAATCCACGAGTTCCTACGTTGAAGTTGAGCCTATCCAGCTAAAATAGCCGGAGGGTTCATTGCTTCAGGCCACTTCTGCAGGAAACACACTGACAAAAGCAGCACAGCCTCAAACGACGTTCAACGCTACCACCAGCGGAGTTGTGGAGGGAGTACACCCCATCATCGTCCTCCTTCATCTGTGACTGCGGATAATAATTACACTATCATAGCTGCCGCATCATGCCCAAGGGGAAGAAGTTCTTCACGGCAGCACTGGCTGTTGCAAAAATCAAGAAAACTGCCAAGGCCTCAGTGAAAAAAAAGGAATTGAAAAAACAACCGTCATCGTCTGCAAGTGAATACTCGGACGGCAGCAGCGAGTACAGTAGCAGCGAGTACACCAGTGGTGACGAAGATAGTGAGGGGGGAAGCTCCTACACTAGCGGAAGCGATCAGGAAAAAAAAATAACAAAACCGCCGCCACGCAAAAAGGAAGTGCCCGTGCCAAAAAACAAACCGTCAATAGCTGCGTATGATGATGACGACTCTTCAGATTCTAGCTTCTCCAATGGCTGCGGAGAATATCGCCGGCGAGAGGATTTAACTCCCGATTCATCAGTAGCCAGCGGCAGCGACGATGAGTCGGGGTCAAGTTATGAGTCAGGATCAGAGTATAGTTCATCACAGCATTCATCATCAGGAGAGGAATCAGATTCAGATCATTCCTCTGAAAATGACAAACCTCAGAATGGCAACAAATCAATGATGGAGAAAGACACCATCAATGCAAATAAACCGAAAGTGTCAGACTCAGAGAAGAATGCCGACAAGTCAAAGAAGAAATCGTTTTTCACAAAAAGGCTGTCCTTTTCAGGAGACGACAAGAATTCAGCAGCTGCTGCTTCCAAACTTAGAAGACCAAGTTCGGATTCACGTGGCAGTGAAGCTAGCAGGTCCAGTAAAGCAAGCAAATCCAGCAAGGGTAGCAAGAGCAGCAAGGGCAGCAAAGTAAGTGAGACAAGCAAAGTAAGCGAGTCAAGCAAGAAGAAGAAACTATCTTTTGGGGCAGTTGCGGGAAAATTAAAGAAAGCAAAAGGAAAATCAAGAAAAGGAAGCACCGATGCGTTTGATGAGGAGGATGATGAAGGATCGTCAAGCGACGAAGGAAGCAGTTCCAGTGAATACAGCTACCCTAGCAGAACCAGCAAGGGCAGCAGTAAAATCAGCGAGCGTAGCAAGTCAAGCACCAAATACGCAGACGAGGATTCGCTTGCTTCCTCGAAGCATTCTCGCAAAAGTAAATCAAGTGACACTAGTAGGACAAGCAAAGCAAGCAAGAGCAGCAAAACTAGTGAATCAAAAAACAAACAGAATGGTGCTACCAACCCTTCTCTATTCGATGAGGACCAACTTTCAATGATGCGCCGTGGAGCGGGAAGTGGTGGAGGAGCTGGTCGAGGGAGGGGGGCACAGGCGGGAGGCAAACCTCCTCTTGGTCGAACCACCAAAACGGGGCGGCAAGCAAAGATGGAACAAGAAGAAGATGATGATGAATCTGAAGCTGAAGACACTTTTGGCTCATTGTTACAAAAGGCTCAAAGCATAAGAGATCTAAATACTACAGGCGGCGCAGCCAAGAACAAAAATGTTGGACCCGACGCAATGAAAACTTACAAAGACAGTGCAGAACTTTCCCACTCATTCAAGACGCAGTCGCTCAAAAATGCTAATGCAAATTTGAACACAAGTTTTACTGAGGAGAAGCAGAATGCTGCATATGATGAGAAGGGTACGAGCTCATCAAGGTTTGCGGCAATGATGAAAGATTTGAAGTCTTCGTCAGAAAATACAAAGCCAAATCCAACTCCCAGCAGCACATCTTCTGACGTTGATGACGAGGGTGACGATGTGCATGTATTTCAGGCACCAAAAATAGTATCCGACGATGATATTCCCGTTGAACAGGGTGAAAATGGTGGATCCAAAGGCGAGAATATTGCGGAAGACCGAAGAAGTAGATTCCGAACCCGTTCAGAATCAATGAAGAAGCTACTGAAAAGCAAATGCAACAATGAGGAATCCTCGGTAAGCACGGAGAGTGAAGAAGGAAGCGATGTGGAAGTAGATGACGAAGAATCTGATGAAGAAAGCATCGAAGGTAATCCTGGGGAGTCTTATGGAGCAGAATATTCTGGACAACAGCTGCAGGCAGGATCAGAGAGCTTTCCTGATGACAGTTCAGAAGAGTACTCAACCGAGGAGGAGGACGAGTATTATGAAGAGCAAGCGATGACGATTCTTACCCCAATAACGGAAGCAGATAATGAGACAGTTGCGTCCACAATCAAGCACAAATCGACTAACGACGACGATTCAGTGGAAAAATTCAACTCCTTAATATCTCCAAAGGCATCTATTGATATGGGCGAGCAAAAGGCTGGTGAGAGAGAAGAATCTTATCACTCTTCCGAAGACGCTAGCAAATCCTTAAGCAGTTCAAGCAGTAGTGATAATGTCAGCAACAACAATTGCCAAAAGGGAGAAATCAGCCAAAGCAACGGGCACCACGAACCAGTCATAATAGATGGAGTCGATAAAAAGTATCAACAGAACGGAATGTCCAACCAAATGAGCGCCACACATGTCAGTATGCCAGACGTTGAACGTCTAAGTATGTCGGAGGTGATTGCTCGTGTCAAATCAAATGACCCAAATTTCACAGCCATCAACTTGGACGAATCCGATCTTAACGATTTCAATGCAACAAGACTTTTCTTCTCACTCAATGGGAATGAACATATCACGCACATATCTCTAGCGCATAACTGTCTGGGAGATGGCAGCGCAGCTTCTTTGTCTCACATACTTCGTGAAAACAAGAAAATAATATACTTATGTCTGAGAGGCAATAAAATTTGTGACAAGGGTGCTCGGACAATGGGCGATGCCATGAGAGAAAATAGAACATTGACCCATCTCGATTTACAGGACAATTATATAAGCCAAGATCTCTTAGAATCGGTCGAAAGAAGAGTGTACGTGCCAACACCAACGCACATCTCCCAATCGCCCAATACCGACAGGACGGAGGTCGAGGATTCTTCATACAACACTAGTCGCAGTGCTCAATCTTCGTTTGACTCGAGTGCTCGAGAAAAGGCTGAAAAAAATCACTCAATTGACAAGAGTCTCCTTAATATAGACGAAAGCGTCTGCGCTTCTGCAGCGAAAGACAACGGCAAGATGTTCGAGACTGTTATTGCTGCAGCAACGAAGTCGGACGAAAGATCTGTTGACGAGGATGCTTTGTTACTAGCATTATCACTTTCATTATGCAGTCTGGATTCTGAATGGGCACTAAATTCAGCAGGAGGAACCAAAACTCTTGGTAATAGAAAAAGAATCGCACCGTGGAATACAGCCGAGCTTTATTGCAAAGAACGAGAGTCTGTCACGGAATCCATGGACAGCGATATCTCGGGACTTGATTCGGAAGAAAGAGGAGTAGAGAGGAACAAATTAAATTGGCTGCAGTCATTCAAAAAGGCAGACCCGCGGTGGCAAATCCGGAAATGTTTCAATGACATATCCCTTTTTGGGGGCGTGTTGAATGATATGAGTGAAGCAAGCGCTAACGAAGGATCTTCAATTTTCACTGTATGGCGGCCCACTAGCGCAGTAGCTATTGCTAAGATGATGCGCGGAGAAGGTGTTGGAAAAGGACTCGAAATTAAAGGCAAATCTGCTAAGGAAGGTGTCTTATCTGGCTTTATCCCCTTTTTGCAAATCCACGAGGAGGAACACAAGAACAAAATCCGAGCAATTGGCAAGGGAGACCGGACAAAAATATTCTTCAACAAGGAATCATGTAGGGATGAGGTGGGAGAGTTTCTCGGCAATGTTGCCAAAGAAATGACGCTTAGTTTTACGAAGGCTAAATTCGCCATGGCGAGATCAAACTATGGTTGCGATCCCGAGGCAGCCCTCGGAGAGGAACATTATGCTTGGAAAGCAATGCGCGCTGAACTGGATAATCCGAAGGTGACAAAGATTGATGATTATGCTCCCCAAGTATTTGGCATTGAAGTGTCGTGCAGAGTCCTATGGAAGGGCCTTGTGGAGAGAAAAGATATTTCCAGATCCCCAGACTCGAAATTATACACAGGGCGAGAATCTCAACCTGCCTTTCAGGATATGAACTTTTCAGCGCTGAGGCTGAAAACGATCGATGGCCCACTTCCTGTATTATACCAATGTGCAGATGAAGATCCATTTGATGCTCGAATGATGGTGATGGCGTACGAAGAAGAGGGAAAAGTTCTGCCCGTCGTTTCTGACTTCGACTGTTTCTTGATGGGAACAAGTAAATTTCATTATTCTGACCCTATGCCGACAGAACAAATTGAACTCTTGGATTGGTGCGTGTCTCAGATAGAATGGATTCTAGAGAGTCATACACAGCCTGAGTCTTGGACTAGTCGTTGGTTGGAAGTAATGAAATTTGCGGCGCAAAATAATTTCTACCCATCGATGCCAAAGTTTGGATTTGGCGACCCTACGTCTTACTCCATGATTGAAGCTTCTGTGACACGCTCAGCAAAAAGTTGCGGGGCAGTTCGTCATGGAGCTGAATGCTTCAATTATTACTTCCCACAAGAAGTAGATGAACACTTCCTCGTTGTTTATCCCGGCAACAAGATATGGAAGTATGTCAGCACAAAAGAGCTACAGAGCATCCTCCGCGAAAGAATACGAGAGGGCTACACATTTCCTCTCAATCCCAAATGGCTGCTCTGTGATCCAGGTTGGATTACTCTCTTCAAGGAACTTCTTCAGAGCAACGAGCCTAGTGTACGGCATTCTATTGATCAGTGGCTCCCACGCGATTCTGGCTTAAGAGAGCGCATTCTAGATATTAGCAAAAGATTTCCAAATGGGTTTAAGTCGGAAGACAATGCAATGTCACAAAGTGGATGTATGGCAGAACACGAGTATGAGCGATATCTTGTGGTACAAAGAGCGAAGCAAAAGATTAAAAGTTTCGTCTATTGGAAAGATCTATTGAGGGACGTTCGTGAACGTGCTTCATCAGACGCTAATACGAATTGCCTCGATGCGCTTGAGTCCCTTGAATTTCTAGGAGACAATAGGAAGAAATTGGCTAAAGTGAAGAGCAGCAAGCTTGAAGGCAAGACACTGGAAGCAATCCAGAAGCAGTCGTTTTTCGTCTAAGGATAAATCGACTCTGAATTCATATTGATCTTGTTTACCCCAAATAATTTAATAACAGAATAAGTTGATGTAACTGTGTGTAGGTGGATGGTAGCGTCCTATTTACTCCTATAACACACTGCCCAAGGTGACGCAGAAAGCCTGCTTTCCTGATTGGAAGAAAATATGGGCTATTCTTGAATACCGCTTTTCTCCCTGCACTCTTGTAGACAAGGCTTCTGTATTTTCCTGCCGTAAACACAAAAACATCGGCGGTGTGAACCGCTTCCAACAAGACTCCTTATCTTTGAATGCAATACAACGCCGCCAACTTCCAACGGAACATTGTTTGGACGCCGAGTAAATTGCACAAGTAGTGAGTACAATTCTAAAGGCCAAAATGGCAAGGCGAAAGAACAAGAGCCGCCGAAGCAGCTCCTCTGCCGATAACGGCGGAAGCTTTGGAAAAAGAGTAAGCATCCAGCCGTCGTCGAATAATTCAGGGAGTAATAATGTATTTCAAATGGATCGCATCCTATGCAGAGCATACTCCCTTGACTCCAACATCTCGGATCTATCAG
>Ga0075467_10003774_pt1 | contig 11513 bp, 13 predicted proteins | sample DEB08_DNA_9_FD_75067 | JGI IMG/M metagenome (GOLD analysis project Ga0075467, IMG submission 75067) | Aqueous microbial communities from the Delaware River and Bay under freshwater to marine salinity gradient to study organic matter... | ecosystem: Environmental > Aquatic > Marine > Coastal ...
AAGAGCCATTCAGTTTTTCTCACCGGGTATACCGCAAGTTTATTATGTGGGTTTATTAGCTGAAAAAAATGCGATGGGATTATTATCACAATCAAATGTTGGGAGAGATATAAATCGTCCTTACGTTGATATTAGTGGTATTAATAAAGCATTAGAAAAATCATTGACTAAAGCCTTAATGAAGCTCATTCAATTTCGTAACAGCTGCTCTGCATTTAACGGCGATTTTGAGGTCACTAATGAACAATCTACGTTGAAAATGTCATGGAAAAATAATAAAGACAGCACAACATTAGTGGTAGATTTGGTTGACAATAAGGCATTAATTGAAGTTAATGAAAATAGTAATGAAAGTATTATTAGTTTAAATAGCTTGTTAGACGAAGCTTAATTTACATTAACATATGGTGCTATCTGAGTTTTCAATATTCATACGCTCTAGAGTAATGTTATTTAGAGAATAAATAGATTGAAAGTCAACCCTGTGATTTCTAAATATTTTAAAAAATGATGATAATAGGTAGACATGACAGATAGAAAAGTTTGGACGCTTAAAAGTGTTGCTAAAGAACTCGGTGTTTCAAATGCAACAGTATCTAATGCATTTAACCGACCCGATCAACTATCTAAAAAGCGTCGAGAGGACATCCTTGAATCATGTGAAAAAATAGGTTATTCAGGTCCAAATAAAGCAGCCCAATCGTTAAGAAAAGGCCACTCTAATATTGTTGCTTTAGTACTACCAGACAGCATTGAATATATGATAGCGGATCCCGTAGCAAGTGCTTTTGTTAAAGGAGTCTCATCAGTTTTAGAAAAAAGCAAAGTCAATTTATTATTATTTTCCGGAAACTCAGATCATATCAATGCTGTTGCTGACTTTGTTGACGGTTTTATTTGTTACGGTAGCCCACGCAATGCTCAATTAATTGAGCAATTAAGAACGACAACGAAAAAAGTGGTTACTGCCGATTTTGATATAGATAGAAAAGCATCTGTTGGTATTGATAATGAACAAGCTGCTTACGAAATAGCTAAAACTGCAATAAAATCAAAAGATGACGACATTGCTATTCTTGGTTTGAGATTACTCGAATCCAACGTAACTTGCCGTGTATACGACTTACCGAATGCAGACTTTCAATTTTCCATTGCTCACCAACGTTTACGTGGGTACAACAGAGCAATTGAAGAATTAGAAGTGAATCTAAGAATAGATAGGGTATGGAATATACCTGAAAGTAAACTTCTTACTGCATTAATTGCTGTTAGAGAAGCGCTTACATCAACCCCTCGTCCAAATGTTTTGCTTTGCATGAGTGACCTTATTGCTTTAGCGGCCATAAAAGAAATAAACGCAATGGGACTTAAGATACCTAACGATATAAGGGTGGTTGGTTTTGACGGAATAGATGAGGCTCTCCATTCTAACCCGCCATTAACAACGGTACATCAAAATAGTGAGAAAAAGGGTATACAAGCTGCAGAATTTTTTATCAATAGATCAACTGAATCTGTGTTAATTCCTTTCCATATACAACATGGAGGGAGCGTTTAAACTCAAAGGAGTATTTTTACTTTTTAAACACTCCAGGCCCGTATTTTATCTGTAAAGTGACACAAGAGTATTGACTAAAATTAGTGAGAAAATCATAAAGTACTACCGTTTTGGCTACTACTTTATGATAATAAAAACTATTGTAAACTAAATCATTAATCCCATTAATCCCATTAATCCTCTACTCTAACACCCCAAATAACATGCTGTTCGGCATGAATTATTTGGACCCAAAGCAGATCGCCAGGCTCAGCATCAAAATCATCAGACAAATAGACTTTGCCGTTAACTTCTGGTGCATCCATATATGAACGCCCTACAATACCAAGATCATTCACTTCATCAACGAGAATGAGATACTCTAAACCGATGCGCGCTTGTAATTTAGCCGCACTGATTTTGTCTTGCACTGTCATAAACCGTTGTTGTCTATCTTCCATGACTTCGTCTGATACATAATCGGGTAAGGTATTAGCGACAGCACCTTCAACAGGCGAGTATTTAAAACAACCAACACGGTCCAATGTGCAGAGTGCTCAAAATCAATCGCAGTGGTTTTTTATGCGTGGCTCAAACAGCCGTTGAGTAACCGAGCTATCGAAGACAGTCGCTTACTGACGCGGATAAAAGAGTTTTACGTTGCCAGTGGCGGAAAGTATGGCAGTCCTTGGATCCACCGTGACCTTCGTGAAGTGGGTGAACCTTGTAGTGTTAATCGCGTGGCGAAAATCATGCGCCAGAACAGCCTTAGAGCGCAAATTGGTTACAAGCGCAGATATATCAAAGGCAGCACGCTATCTCGAATTGCAGATAACATATTGGAGCGCGACTTTGCTCCAAATAGCCCTAATACAGCGTGGGTGAGCGATATTACCTACGTTCGCACCTATGAAGGTTTTTTGTACTTGGCGATCGTTATCGATTTATTTTCTCGCAGACTTGTCGGTTGGTCTATGGACAAAAACATGGATAAGCACCTTGTCATTGGGGCTTTATTGATGGCCGTTTATCAACGACGACCTACAGGCCTTGTGTTGGTGCATAGCGATCAGGGAAGCCAATACGGCAGTAGTGATTACCTTGCTTTCATGAAAGAGCATAACCTAGCGCCTTCCATGAGTTGCCGCGGAAATTGCCATGATAATGCGGTTGCTGAAAGCTTCTTTGCGACATTTAAAAAACGCGTAACAAGAAAGAAGATATATTCGACAATGGACGAAGCGAAGACAGAGATATTTAACTTTATAGAAATGTTTTATAATCCTAAAAAGCGCCATTCGCATACAGGCGGTGTATCACCTGCTAAATTCGAGGAAGCGTATTTTTTGGAACAACAGACTGTCTAGTGAAACTGGGAAGTCCACTGTTAAATTAAAAGAGTTACAGTCCGAATTTGCTTTAAGCCGGAGGTACTTGATTACCCTCTCACTTTCGAGAACAGTCTTGGGATTTGATAAGCTGCGCTTAGCGCAATAAACGCAATAACACTGGCTGATGCAGCAATGACAAATAGTCTTGCCAGGATACTCAATCCATATAACACTTCTTCAATCAGTGATATGTTTAAAAACGTCATTCCAACGATAATAAGTGTGCTTAACAGTACCATCAGAAAGAGACCTCTAACTGCGACCCGTAAGTCTTTAAATGCCGAAAAGCCCTCGCCCAGACCTCCTGGACCGGCAAATAAATCGAAAACAGCAATATTTTTCATGACTTCCCAAATCCTTCTGTTATCGCATTCATGTTTTGGAAATCACTTTATGTATGGACTTATTAAGAATGACGTTGAACATGGCCAAAATGGAGCAAAAGCTAATACCTTTCAAACAAGTCCCCGACCTCACAATCAAACAGCTCACAAAGCTTGTCGACCGCATCAATGTCAATTTTTTTAGCAGTTTCCTTATATAGCAAAGTCACGGTATTTCTGTGCAGTCCAGTCTCCCTCGCTACGTCCATTATCTTCATTTTATTTTCGCCCATTAATCGGGCTAAGTGGCACTTTATCATCGCATATCGCCTTAATCGGTACTTTAATGTCACTCCAAATGACAAAAAGTCATTTACTTGTACATGTATGCATGTCAATATGCCCTTCCGGATGACAAAAAACATGTTTAGAAAACTTTTCGTCATTAATAATACACTGTAGTAAGGAGAAATCAATGAGTAGTAACTCTAATGTGTACTTAACAACCTCAGAATTATCCCAACGGATAAAATATGACACCCGCACTATCCGCGAACGTCTCAAAGACTCAGTTCTTATTGAAGGCATTCACTATATTCGCCCATTTGGTGGTCGCAAGATCCTATATATTTGGGATGCAATTCAAAAAGACATGGTCAAGTTTTCTAAAAACACTATGGCAATACCAATGACAAGAGGGGGTGTTGCTCATGGCTAGTATTAACGTTCGTAAAGAAACTGGCAAATTGTACTTAGATTTTCGCTTCCGCAATATTCGCTGTCGCGAGCAAACGGAGTTAACTGATACGCCCGCAAATCGTAAAAAGCTACAAAAAATACTCGACCGCATTGAGGCGGAGATTTTGCTAGGTCAGTTTGACTTCGCAGCAATGTTTCCAAATAGCAAAACGGTGAACAAGTTAAAAGCGACCGCGCAAGCCATAGATGCAAGTCATGGAATGACGGCGTCAATGGATGAATTTACGGAATTGTGGTTATCTGAAAGTCGGGTGCAATGGCGTAAAACCCATACTAATTCTGTTGTCCAAATTATAGAAAATCGTATTATTCCGTTTTTCGGTGATATTCCTGTCGACCAAATTACGAAGCAGCAGGTGCTAGCTTTCAGGATGCATGTCTGTGACGTGAAGAAGAAAAGTGGCAAGTCGCTTGCGCCTTCAACGATTAACCGTCATATGAAGATTCTGCGGGCAATCATAATAGAGGCGGCTGACCGTTTCGGCTTTATAAGTGGTTATCGCGGGGTAAAGCCATTAAAGGTCCCAAAGACTGATATTCAGCCTTTTACTATAGACGAAATCGCGTTGATTTTAGATAACGTGCGTGAAGATTTTTATGAGTACTTTCTTATCCGGTTTTTCACAGGTATGCGTACGGGGGAAATTGACGGCTTGAAGTGGAAGTACGTTGACTTCAAAAACCGCTGTATTCTCGTTAGAGAGACCATTGTAGATGGCGAGGAATCTTATACTAAAACCGACGCTAGCCAGCGAAATATTCAAATGAGTGAACCTGTGTATCAAGCATTTCTTACAATGAAATTGAGAACTGGCGACTATACATATGTATTTGTGAATAATGTGGGTAAACCACTCCGGCACGACAACGTTACAAAGCGCGTCTGGTATCCATTGCTAAAGTTTCTTGGCTTACCCAAGCGAAACCCATACCAAATGCGCCACACCGCAGCGACATTGTGGTTGTCATCGGGTGAAAACCCAGAGTGGATTGCGAATCAATTAGGGCATTCAAATACGGAAATGTTGTTTAGAGTTTACTCACGCTACGTGCCTAATTTGACCCGCCAAGACGGTTCAGCCGCAAACAAAATGTTTGCGAACGTAGTGGGAGGTTAACGAATGAGAAATCAGATTAGCCTTAGTCATCAACCTTTGTTGATGTATGCATCAAGCTTTACTCGATTTAAAGGTACCTACTACTTGGTTGGATGTTCAGATAGGCTGGACTCTCAACAAAACCAAGTCAAAATCCTCTTGATTTCTGATGCGTCATGCACCCTGACACTTTATTGTCGTGATCAATCATGCATTTTAGAGGATTTGAAACCTGAATCTCTCGTTGACATAGAAGTTGCGTTAGATATGTCAGGTAGTAAACCATATTTTAGATGCAAAATGATTCAGAACGCTGACAAAGGTATCAATATGGTCAGAAATATTTATCAATTGCCGGTGGCGCGCTGCCCATATCCTGATGTTCTGCATGCCATGATTGGTTTAATTGAACAAATCAAGACAACTGAACTACGCGAGTTTCTAGACAATGTGATATCACAGCCCGACATTGGTATTCGATTTGTACAGTGCCCTGCAAGTTTAAATCACCATCACAATAATCTTGGCGGGTTACTTAAACACTCTTATGAGGTTGCTTTGAGTTTTTATTTAGATAAATCCCTTAGCCACGCAGATAGAGACATAGGTATTGTGTCGGCCTTGTTACACGATATTGGTAAAACGCTTACTTTGACGCCTGACTTGACCCGCGCTGATCTTGGCTATTCTGTTGATCATGACGATTTAACGCTAGAGATTTGTTCTGCGGCACTCAAGATTTTGTCGTCAAAACACAAAGGTTTAGCGAATCAGTTGAGACACAATTGGACATGTGTGTCGCCAACCGCAAAGTATGAGTTTAGAGCAAAAACTAAAACCGCAAAGATGCTAAAAGTCTATGACCGCGGCAGTGCGCTCCTTCAAACAAATAATTTAAATTAAAGTAATTAATTTAATTAAAGGAATAAACATGGCACGACATCCAGAAGTGAAAGAAAAAGATATCATAGAGGCCGGCGTAGCAATTGAGCAAAAGGGCAAAATGGCGAATCCCGGCGCTATCCGCGCACAACTCGGCTTTAAAGGCGGCTTAATACGTATTCGCGATGTATGGGAGAAGCACCAAGCAAAAGCAAATGGCAGCGAAACTACAGATGCGCATCACCTTGTATTGGAAGATTTGCCCACGGAAATAGCTGACGCTACTGAACAGCTTATCCATCAGCAGAAATCTCAATTAGAGCGTTTGGTGGTTTGTGCATTTCAGCGCTGTCAGTCATTGTTTGATAAGCGCTTGGACGACCACTTATCGAAACACGACCAGCAAATGATGTTTTATCGGGAATACGAGACAAGTGCTGACATCTCTATTCATCGTCTCGAAGACGACCTGAAGGACATGCAGTCTGAGCTCAAGGAGTTAGCAGAGCAGAATGCGAAGCTACTTATCGAGAATGCAAAATTCGCAGGGCAAGTCGCGGCGTTTGAGAAGGCGCTGCCTAGACATGATGATTCGAAGCCCTTGCCAAATAAATCATCATAGCCACTGCCGCACCACCTAATGGTGTTCCTGAATAACTCACTTAATACCTAATCAATATGGCTTACCAGCAACCGGCAAGGTCAACACACATTCTTTTTTTCATGGAGTATTTATGAATTTGAACATCACTACCGCATTCGACACCGCTGCGAAATCGCATGGGCAGCAAACTAGAAAATATGATGGCTCGAGCTATACCGTGCACCTCAATGAAGTTTTCAATCTATTAGCATATGCTGGTGTTGAGGACGAACAGGTATTAATTGCCGGTATTCTTTACGACACATTAGAAGACACTTCCCTTACCGCGAAAGATATCGAAACTCAATTTGGCAATAATGTGTTATCGATAGTACTTAGCCTAACAGATGATAAATCTCTTAGTTTGGCGTCTCGTAAAGCGCTCGCAATCGAAAAGGCGAAAACACTGCCTGCTGCCGCGCTTACAATAAAACTTGCAGCCCTCATCAGCAATATGAGTGCAATTCCAGGAAGTTGGCATACAAATAAAATAGCTGTGTACATAGACCATTGCCGAGCAGTATTAAACGCAGTGCAACAAAACCCGCGGGCCAATAGCGTATCGCAAAACTTGGTGGCATTGGCTGACTTCTTTTACAAAGGACAAACTAGTGGATGTCAAGAATATAGCAATTTGTGTGAGTTGGCTGAGCAAGGCTTATTGTATTGGAACGAAGATGGCCTGCATTTTGTGATCGCCAATCATTTAGAGAGCTCAAATGAGGCAAGTAAGTTAGCCAGCGGCACTATCGCGGAAGCCTTTCATTTGGAATTACTTAGGGGGCTCACGGTTAGCAATGTGTTACCAAAAATGATGTCACTTACATGGGAGCAATTTTCTGGTTCTGATGAACCGCTAATATATGGGACGGCTTCGCGGGTTCAGTGTCAGAGAGTGCTTTTGAAAACAAGCTAAGAGCAGAAGGGAAGCCAGGATAACAAGGACGTTGTGTTAATTTACAGTATGATACTTGGTATTTACCAACATAAATGGAGCGCTGCATTACCTTTTGCGTGCAGTCGAACAGGATGGTGACGAAATTGACAGGCCAGTTTTTGAGATTTTCACAACAAACTGATTCAAAGTATTCGTCATCTGGCCAAGGTGGTTTTAATGGCATGAACACACACCAATTGGGTCACTGGAATTATATTGAACCCACGCTGGATTCATGCATAAAACTAGCGAGAGACTGTTCGAAAGGTACACAAATTAGTGATGTTTCTGCAGGTTTAATGTTACATCCAAGTTTTTGCAACATTCTACTCGCGTCAGTGGAGTCAGTATTGCGAAAACATGTAGTAAAAATAGAGCAGACAGGGTCGACTTACTCACCACTGGTTTCAGAACAAGCAACTAGATACTCTACCCCAAAAGTGAATGATGGGTATGAGTTTAATGACATGTTGCGAATAGCCAACAAACTTATCGAGCTAAACAAACAGAATGCGTTAGATGACTCTCTCACTAGGCCTTTTTTACAATCATCGCGAAGCCATAGCTATGTTATCTATAGTGATATTGCAGAGCTATTGCGTACAGTTGAATTTTATAAAACCATCGTCGGAGTTAAGCGGTTTTATGTTGTCATTGAACCACTATTTAATGATGTCGTTAGCACTAAAAGCAAACAAATAATAAAACTGTTGGGCAAGGACAACGTACACGAAGCTGGCACACGCGCCCATCAAAGGGAGTTATTTCCAGATGGTAGATATAAATTACATGTCAAGCATGTAAATAGTAGTCAAGTGATGGCTAACCGCGAATTGGATTCCGGTGTTAATAAATACAGCACTAATACTCTTAAAGTTGCGTTGTTTTGGACTGAAGTGTTTTGCGACTCTATGAAGTTATGGAGTGACCATGTTGACCGAATTAGGCAGCCTGATTTGTTTAATTAGACCGTGATAATCTCTTGGTAATCATATTATTAAAAATTAGTATAGCGTTGCATTGACCAATTGAACTCACACTCGATTTGAGCCTGTCAAATTGCCCAAATAGAGATTTAGTGATACTTTCATTGCGACAAAATAGCGTTGTAACTTAACCAATAGTTTTCCTTGATTCTTTACCTATAAACTAGCCCACTCTTAGATTCGCTCTCCTCCTTGAGTAAATTAAATTCTTATCCCCTCTTGATAGAATAACTAAAATAAGCACACGGCAGGACTAAAAATTGGGGGGAATCCCCCCAATTTTTATTGCTTCTAGGTGACCATTTCCGTGGCGACTTTAATAAAAGTAGTTAATCGTTGTAGAATGGTATCATTGTTTATATAGTCTATATCCCTTGTCATATAGGGATATACGTTGGTCACCGTTTAAAACCATTTATCGTCATCTGGCAGGGCTGGCCTCCGAAGCCGAGGGTCGCGCGTTCGAATCGCGCCGGGTGCACCACTTTTCTAATTATTTGGTTCTAAATAATTTTATCTTGTTACGAAAAATATATTAAGCAGATTTTCAACTTAGATGTCTGGTTAAGCTATTGAGCAAAGCGTCGTATTAGCTCTATTTTTAGGAACAAGGCACCGATGTGATAAATCCCCCTTCCGGCATTGTTAAAAAACAACGGTAAAGGTAAAATAGCAAACAGAAAAACACAGGCAACGTCTAGTTGAATTGTATGCACAAGGTTAACTTTATATTTTATGGACCATTTTGAGCTATTGGGGGTCACCAGAGCCTCCTCGACCACCGAAATTAAAAAATCGTATCGAAAACTGGCCAATCAATATCATCCCGATAGAAATGATGCAGCAGAGGCAAAAGAACAGTTTCAATTAATCCAAAAGGCGTACGAAGTCATTGTCGATCCTCAAAAGCGCTCTTTATACATTAAGAGCCATTACACTATTATCACCGACCCAAGAGAAATCGCAGATTCTTTTTGGCACAATGCCTTGCTATAGGAAGCCATTAAATGTCATTTGAAACACCCATACCTTCTTATCTATCTGATGACTTTTCTATGTATTTAGAAAATATGGAGTCGTTGACCGACCCAGAAAACCCTGAACTGTTGAGTAATTATTTAAAGGTTTTGTCAGCTCAATTAACTTCAAACAGCTCGGTTTTTAATGGCCTAGTCGACCAATTGGCCATGGCCATTACCCGCAGCGTCAGAATAGATTCAAAAAATCTCGCTAAGATAGATGTCTCTCAGCAACCCGCATGGGATGACGTTAAACCTTTTGTGGGTGTACATGCTGATGCCAGAGCCACGATTACAGAATTAATGAATCATTCACAGGATGAGTTGAAAACGGCAGTGCTGATCATTCATTTTTATAATACTTATGATGCCACTCCTTTACCTGCTTTACCCCAGGACGTGGAAGTTGACGATGACACAGAACAACCCTATGCAACCTACGGCTATGATGAATAATATTAAATTATTTTTGAGGAATTCCAATTGACTAGTAAAGCACTGATTCTCGCCACCGATATTACGGAACAAGCCCAACAAAGCGGCAGACGTGCGGGTACCTCCTTAGAACAAATTGCATCGGAGCAGGGCGATAACGCGATGTTAGCGGTATTTGCTGAAATGGATATCTTAACCGTGGCTAAAATTGTGCGCGAGCATGATGCCACTATACCCTCTATTGCGACTTGGCTGATGGATGCGGATTCCATTAAAAAATTATTAAATGTCGAACCTTCGTATTGGCAAAATTTGGATGAAGAGTCGTTATTTTGTGCACAAACCGAAGCCCACAGTTTGCTCGCACAAATATTTCTGTCTTATGAAGATGATGAAAAACAACGAGAAATCCTCAAGGCTATTGTTGGAGATGATTTTGGCTTGTTATATTTATCACTGCCTTTTATTGGTCATGATTTTTCTGAGCTCGAATACGATGAAGAACCCGTGTCTGGCAGCATTGAAGAATTGCTTTTGAAAATAAAAAATCTTGATGAAGAATCATATCGTGAAGTGATGACTGTGAGCACTAGTGGTACCTTGGACAATATAGAGGCAGCCTGAAAAAACAATGCCAATAAACAAAGAGTGACGGCTGTGGAAATGGATACAGACGATATGTTTGCCCCTCTGTAAGGTAATAAGGACGATATCATGAAAATAGCAGAGTTGAGGAACAAACCCTTCATCCTTTTGATGTTAAAAGACGGACTGGCTGACGGTTATTTTTCTGAAGCATTTGTGCATAAGACTAAGCAACAATTGTCTGATATGTCGCTACGGATCGCTTCTGACAATTTATCTATTATTTATGCTGATCACATTAAAAAAGCCTGTGAAATAGTCCTAGGGATCATCAATCTAGGGTTGTTAAGTCATTGTGATAATAGTACCGAAAAAGCAAAAGAGATTATCAAGACCCAAGGTATTGTGTATTGTTTTAGAGCGGGTTGGGCAAAATATGCTGGCATAAAAGATATTTCAGCTGAATATTTTAAACAAATTAAACTTTCTACTTACGCATTAGCAGCCAACGACACTTCTGATATCACAAGCATACATGCTGATTTAGTCAAAAAAGGCCAAGACAGCTTAAAGTTATTAAACTTGTACAGAAGTATCTCGTCAAAATATGCTGCCAACGTAGTCATACATGAAACAGATGAAGACTACCTAAAGTTTGAGCTACAAAAACTGCTCAATTCAGCTATTGCACTGCTGCTTATCGACTCCCAGCAGAATACTTTTAACCATGAACGCTACAACCAACTGATAACTTATCTGTGTAATACAGATGTACAGCTTGCGCTCGAAAAATTTGCGGTATGTGTGTCAACCTTTTCTGAAAATCAGTCCGTGAGCATAAGAAATTTTCTTGAAGAGTCGTCTTTATTGGATTTTCATGAATTTAAGACCATCATTACCTCACAAAAAAACATGGCTG
>Ga0075467_10003777_pt1 | contig 11504 bp, 12 predicted proteins | sample DEB08_DNA_9_FD_75067 | JGI IMG/M metagenome (GOLD analysis project Ga0075467, IMG submission 75067) | Aqueous microbial communities from the Delaware River and Bay under freshwater to marine salinity gradient to study organic matter... | ecosystem: Environmental > Aquatic > Marine > Coastal ...
CGACGGAGTGCAAAAATCCTTTACGTTCTCTGAGCCGCTTGAATTCCGTATGGTGCAGCCTCGTCTAGGGGGCCAGTAGTCACGTCAGGGCCATGACTATGAATTGGTCCATGGCGACTTTTAACTTAAGCCCTTAAGCTGAGAATCGTTACTCAGATGTCCAAGTGTGCCAAAATCTAAGCAAGAGTGAACCGGCACATCTGCGGTGAATTTCGGTCGTCTCGACTGCTATTTTTCCGCCGAAATCATCGATCAATCATCATTAAAAGAACGGCAGCTTAGTCCCACCTAGCAGACCTTAGCCCTGCACAAAAAACCTAGCTCAACACCCGCGCTTCATCCATCAACATCACAGGTATTCCATTGCGGATCGGAAAGGCAACATTCGCGCTCTTGCTAACAAGTTCCTGCTTTTCTGCATCATAGACTAGCGTGGCTTGGGTCATCGGACATACCAGCGCCTCGAGCATTTTTGGGTCGAACTGTGTCTCGCTCATTGCATGACCTCATCACTTGATCCGCCGCGCAGGGCGTATTCGATCAATGTCATGAGCGTTTCACGGCGCGTGGTCAAGGATGGTGCTTCTAGCAGGGCCTGTTTATCCTCCGGTGCAAACGGGCAAAGCATGGACAAGGAATTGATCAGCAATTCATCCTCTGCCTCGCCAAGACTTTCCCAATCTGTGGAAAGCCCTTCTTCGGTCAGAAACCTGCCCAATGCATCCATGAAAGCAGGACGGTCAAACGTGTCGTCTGTTTCAACGGGTCCAAGATCGTTTTCAAACCCCTGCCAACTGACCTTGCAGCGACGGTAGGGCGTGAAGCCTTCAACCTCTTCGACGATCCGAAAGCGCGATGCACCAGACATGGTGATCATATAGCGCCCGTCTTCTGTTTCGGAAAAGGCAGTGACCTTACCCGCACAGCCGATTGCATGCAGCTTGCTGCCGCCACCGCCTGGTGCCTCGTAGGGTTGGACCATGCCGATCAAACGCGACGACGTTTTCAGTACGTCATCAAGCATGGCCAAATAACGCGGCTCGAACAGGTGCAACGGCAAACGCGAACGCGGCAAAAGCAGCGCGCCCGGCAGGGGGAACACTGGGATCGTGTCCGGCATGTCAGTCTTTGAAATCATGCTATGCAAGATAGGCCGAACGGCGCATCAGGCAAATATCAAAGATGAGAGTTTCCGACGGCCATTCAGCACAATCGGGTCTTTGGCCTCGCGTGCGTCGAAAATCTTGAAAAGCTGCGCCTTGGCTGCGGCTTCATTCCATTCACGATCACGGCGGAAAAGCTCGAGCAGTTCTGCAACAGCTTCTTCGACCTTTCCATTCGCATGCAAAGCGATGGCCAGATCAAACCGTGCCTGATGATCATCGGGCGCGGCATCGACTGTGGCCTGCAATTCAGCGACGGGACCAGCGTTTTGCGCCTCACGCGCTAGCATGATTTGCGCGTGGACGGCCTCAAGCAGCGGATCGGTTGAAATCTCTGCAGGTGCGCCGTTCAACACAGCCTCTGCCTGATCTATGTCGTCCATTGCCAGATAAGACCGGACCAATCCGGCATATGCAGGCGCATTTTTTGGGTCTTCCTGCAATACTGCGGCAAAGGTTTCGGCGGCATCAGCCGCAGTACCTTCTTGCAACATCTGCTCTGCGGCCTCGATCGCGGCAGTCAAACCTTCATCTTCCGGCTCACCTGCGAGGGCGGCGATCTTTTCGACGAATGCGTCAATCTCGGAAGCAGGCAGCGCACCTTGGAAGCCGTCAACCGGCTTGCCTTGGAAGAATGCGTAAACCGTCGGAATTGACTGGACCTGCAACTGCCCTGCGTAGGCTTGGTTCGCGTCTACGTCGATCTTGACCAGCTTCACGCGACCGCCGGCCTTGGTGACGGCGGCTTCGATTGCAGGCCCAAGCGTTTTGCATGGTCCGCACCACGGCGCCCAGAAATCAACGATCACAGGAACAGTTTGTGATGCTTCGATTACGTCAGCCACAAAGCTCGCGTCTGTACCGTCTTTGATAAGGTCGTCGCTTGGGGCTTTTGGCGTTCCGCCTAATTCGAGCATGGTTTGTCTCCTTCAACTGGTGTTGGCCCTTATATGTGCGTTAAGGCGTGCCGCGCCAAGGGGGCAATCGTGCTTTACCAAATCACATCGGCCACATAACCTGCACGCATGACAAAAACAGTCCTGACATTCGGTGACAGTAACAGCTACGGAACCCCGCCTGCACATGCGCGCGGTGAAAACCGGCGTTTCGGCGCGGATGTCCGTTGGCCCGGCGTTATGCAATCCGCGCTTGGGTCCGATTGGACTGTGCTTGAGCAAAACTTGCCCGGGCGCACAACCTGTTTGGCAGACCCTATCATGGGCCTACATATGGACGGGCAACTGGGGCTGCGGATTGCGCTGGAAAGCCAAGGGCCCATTGATTTGCTTGTGATCATGCTGGGTACGAATGACGCGCAAACGCATCATGCCCGCAGCGCCGACCAGATCGTAGGTGGCTTGGCTTCGCTGCTCGCCATTGCGCGATCAGAACCTTACCAAACGCGGCACGGTGGCTTTGATATTCTGCTGATCGCCCCGCCCCCGATGCTAGAGCAAGGCACCTACCGCGACGCGTTGATGGGCGCGGCAGAAAAATCCCGCGAGTTTGCGCCTTTGATTTCGGTGCTGGCTGCACATTGGGGTATCGCATTCCTTGATGCAGGCACATTGATCGGGACCAGCCCGATTGATGGTGTGCACTTATCAGCCGAAGACCACGCGGTCCTTGGTGCGGCAGTGGCCGAAAAAGTGCGCAATATATGAGCCGCCCCAAGCTTGGCGCAATCGCCGTTGTGCATCACGAAGGGCGGGTCTTGCTGGTTAAACGCCGCAATGAACCCAACGCCAATACGTGGGGTTTTCCGGGCGGGCATGTGGAATTGGGCGAAACCGCACTCGACGCCGCTGCCCGCGAGTTGGCAGAAGAAACCAGCGTGGTCGGCACCCCGCTAAGTTATTTGACGAACATTGATGCGATCACTTGGAATGAAGCTGGGGCAGTCCAGTTCCATTACCTACTGGCAGTGGTTGCTTGCCGATATGAAAGCGGTGTGCCGAAAGCAGCCGATGATGTCAGCGACGCGGGGTGGTTTACGCCTGACGCAATCCAAAACCTGCACCAAAGCCCAAACCTGCAAAAAGTGATCGATCTGTTAGATTTGTAAGAGGGAACTTGGTTCGCCCTATTGGATCACGCCAACCATCGGCCCCAATTGAAAACCGAAATCGCTGCGGCCCAATTCACGGGAAAAAAGTCGCGAGACTTTGCCGTCGAAATAAAGCGCATTGGGCAAATTCAGATAGTCGCGGAACAAGCTACCGAATTCATGAAATGTCACACTGCTGTTTGAAATCGAAAATACGGCGGTGCTCCCATCTTCCGATGTGCCAACCCCGTTGCGAATAAACCGAGACGTGCCGTTAGGCAAAAACCGTGGATGAAGCGCACCGTCAATCACCAACATCGGTCCTGATTGGGTCGCGTCGCGGCAAACAGGCGTTTGATCCAAATAGCGCAATGTCTCATAGATTTGTGCTGTGCCATCGTTGATACAAAACACACCATTGGGCAGCAGGCCAAAATTGCCCGGTCCAGCGTTCGGGATCACGCGCATAACTTCAACGCTATCTTCGACGTAGTAGCCTACGGGACGGCGATCATCGTGATACATCCCCGCGTTCATCGCAAAATCAAGCTGGGTCACCTCAGGCAAGGCCGCGATCCCGCTGAAGCTGCCGATCACGGCATCATCGGCGTCTTTGTAGAACAAGCGCAGGTTCTCTGACGCGGCATCCACGGTGCAAATAGTATAGCTGTTGTCCGCATACACGACGTCTTCGCAGGTTACCGCAACTGCGGGTGCGGCCCAAAACAACAAAAGGGCCAAAAGCCCGCGCATTATTCGTCGATATCCTGACGCACGTGGCGTTCTGCCAACAAGGCGCGGGTGGCATCCATCTGATCGAAGGTGCCGTCAATCTCAAACCGCAATTCAGGCGCAAACTTCATCGTGCCGCCTTTGACAACCAAATGCCGGATTTCGTAGCGATTGCGACGCAACGCTGCCAAAGCTTCTTCTTTGCCTTGTCCGCCCAAAGGCAGAATAAACGCCGTCGCTATGCTCAGGTCCGGTGACATGCGCACTTCGCCGACGGTGATCGACATACGTTCAAGCTCTGCGTCGTGGACATCGCCACGTTGCAGGACTTCGGAAAGGGTGCGACGGATCATTTCGCCCACGCGCAGCATACGCTGTGTAGGGGCTTTGCCGTCTCTGTTTGAATTCTTAGCCATAACGCTCATGTAATCGCAGATTGCCCTATTGCCAAGCTAGCCTTTGCGTCACGCGCGATCCCCCGCTAAGACGGAAGCAAGCACAAAGGAACCGACCAATGACAGACACACCAGGCATCGTAGTAACCGGCGCATCCGGCCGGATGGGGCAAATGTTGATCCAGACGATCTTGGCGTCCGACAAATGCCACCTTGTCGGGGCGTTGGAACGGACGGGTCACGATTGGATCGGTCAGGACATTGGTGCGGTTATGGGGGGCCAACCCGTTGGCGTCTTGGTCACTGATGATGCGGTCGAGGTGTTCGCAAAGGCCCAAGCCGTTATCGATTTCACGGCGCCCGATGCGACAGTCGGCTTTGCAGGCTTGGCCGCGCAAGCCCGCGCGGTGCATGTCATAGGCACAACCGGGTTGTCCAACGATGATTTGAAAGCGATCAACGCCGCGGCCCGTCATGCGCCTATCGTTCGGGCGGGAAATATGTCGTTGGGCGTGAACTTGCTGGTGCAGCTAACCAAAAAAGTCGCAGCCGCGCTTGATGAAGATTTTGACATCGAAGTGATCGAGGCGCACCACAACAAAAAAGTCGATGCGCCGTCCGGCACAGCACTGATGCTGGGCGAGGCCGCCGCCGAAGGGCGCGGTGTGAAGCTGGCAGACGTCAGCGATAGCGGGCGCGACGGCATCACTGGTGCGCGCAAAAAGGGCGATATCGGCTTTAGCGCCATTCGTGGCGGCGATATCGTCGGCGAACATGACGTGATGTTTGCTGCAGCGGGCGAACGGATCGTGCTGCGCCATATCGCCACCGACCGCGCAGTCTTTGCACGCGGTGCGCTCAAGGCAGCACTGTGGGGCCAAGACAAAGCCCCCGGCGAATACGATATGTTGGATGTTCTGGGTATCTGACGGCCAAGACTGAACCAAAACGCATCACGGCGCGTACAAAGGGTACTTAACGCTATCCGGAGTGCCTGATGAAACACATTGCCCTAGCTTTGATCTTTGCTTTTGCCGCTGCGCCCGCGGTCGCGGATGGCTATGCACCTGTGAAAGACAAAAACACGTTTGTGTCGCTGATCGAAGGCAAAGAGCTACGAAACTTTCTTTATGGCGTCCGTCTAAACGTCATGGAAGGCGGCACAATTGCAGGATCTGCTATCGGCTGGGAAATTGTGGGCAACTGGACCTGGCAAGATGGCTATTTCTGCCGCGAGATGTCTTGGGGCGGCGATCCCATCCCCTATAATTGCCAGTTGGTCGAAGCGCGCGGCGATGATCGTATTCGTTTTACGGTCGATCAGGGTGCAGGCGATAGCGCGTCTTTCCGCCTCCAGTAGTTAGCCGAGACCAGAAGCACCGAACCGCAAAATGACTGGTACGACCAATTCTTCTTCGTCCACCAAATGACGGTCTAGCAGGCGTTCCAGATTGCGCAGTTCATTCTGGAACTTGCCTGCGCCTTCATGCAGCTTGGTCGCATTGTCGCTGCTGTGAATGACGTTGTTTGCACCGCCGACAAAGTCAGACAGCAAGCTATCAAGATCGTGGTGGTCTTTGTCCAGAATATCAAAGCCGCGTTTGATCCGGCGGTCTTTGGTAGCCAGTTTTGGAAAATAATAGGTGTCTTCGATTGTGTGGTGTTCATGCAAACCGTTGACGAACATGCCCCCATATTTGGACAACAATCCGGCATAGCGTTCCGGCGCAATCTTTTTGTCCAAAAGCGCCTCGGTGGCACTTCCCATCTCGCCCATCAAACGACGAAACATCAAATGGCGGTCTAGCCAGAACTTGATCAACCCGTCAAAACCGGGGTCCAGTTCCCACCCGTCGCGCGGGTATTCCTCAAGCAAGACACGCAGCGCATCGGGTAGTTTTTTGCGGTCGACCAATGCGAGACTGCTCATGTTTTTTCCTTCTGGCTGCTCCCGAGGTAACTAGACCATCATGACAGCCTTGCAACGCCATTGACGTGAAATCCCTGAAAGACGCGATCAGGCCTTGAGCCGATGCCACACTGCCAGTGGGCCGATTTCCTGCCAGCCTGTTGCCAGTGCATCTCCTAAATCTTCACCCCGCTCATACCCGACAAGGGGCTTGCCTTGCCCGAACGACGCGCAAAGGGTGGTTACTGCGGGTCTCGCATCAGTACCGAAGCAGTTGGACACTCCAACACAATCCGCAGACAGGTTTGCAATAACGCCAGCATCATAGCCACCTTTGATTTGGCGTCCCCAAATGCGCACATCACCGCGGTTCAATATCTGGTCTGGAAATTGTCTTTGATCCAAAGGTTGGGTCCCGCGCCACGCGTCTTCCCATCGCGACAGTGCGTCTGGCGACGCAATATGCTCCCAATCAGCAACATCGGCCACGGCATCAGGTGCATGTCAAAGCCAAGTCGCATCAAACAACTTTACCAAACCAACATCGCTTAGATCATGGGTGCCACTTGCATCTTTCACAGCAAATCCGCGCTGTCCGATCGTGGGCGCTATTATATCGCGGATTGACGCATCTGGCGCTGTCACAACTGCCCAGCCATGAAACGGCATTGGCGGATCAATTGCGCGAAACCCGTCACCGTCAAGCGTATGACGCAGACCGTGAATGTCCCACATCATCGCATACCAATCCGCATTATTGCGGGCAGCAATAAGCGCACGCGGATCGGGCATCTGACCTAGTAGTCCCGCTCATAGAACAAACCAACGCCCGTTTCGCCATCTTGGTTTACGCTGCCCTTTGCCGTGATCGTGTCTGTAACGTCCAGATTCAGATTGATTTCTGTGTCGCCCTGACTTGTAATCGTTACATCAGTATAGACATTGTCTGACAGGTACTTACCCGCACGCACCGCTGCGTTACCTTCTTCATCCGTTGTGACATCGAAATCATCCAGCCCGATATTCTCGCGCAAGCGGTCCAAAGCACCGCCACCGCGTCCCGCCAACGTACTGATCGCCGAGGCCAGTTGCACCGCTTGCAACGGGCTGATGCTTTGCAAATCACGTCCGAAGATCAGTTGCGACAGAACTTCGTCCTGCGGCAGTTCGGGGACCGAGATAAAGCTCACTTCGGGACTGCCTGCAGGTCCTTCGACCACAATGCTGATGACCGTGCTGTTGTCAGTTTCGGTTGTCGCGACAAGGCGGATGAAGGGTTCAAAATCGCCCTGAAGGCTGGCAACACCTTCGGTCAACTCAAACCGCTGCTGCAAAATGTCGATACGACCGCGCACCAATGAAAAGCGGCCAACAGGGACAACATCGGCAGAGGTGCCACCAATCGTCAGACTGCCACCTAATTCTGCGTCCAAGCCGCGGCCTCGAATGAATATCCGGGATGGGGCATTGATTACGATATCCAGTGGAAAGGCCCGACCGCTACCGCCGCCACTGCTGGGTTCGCTTCCATCCGACAACAATCCTGCCCGTGCTAACGTCTGGCGCACGTCTGCTGGCGCATTAACGTGGGTCACGTCCGGCAACGCGCCTAAGCTGCTGATCGACGAAGAGGGCACTTGCACATCGGTTTGCCCAAGCTCAAGTCGACCTGCTATTCGCGCGCCGCCTTGCAATGGTCCGTTAAGGGTAATCGCACCTGACACTTCGGTTCGGTAAAGTTCAGGGTCTTGCAAAACCACATTGTTAAGCGCGACGGTAATATCCGCTTGGTTCGGGGCAGTCAGTGCCAAGGGGCCGCTGACGGTGATCCCGCCGCCACCCTCAACACGGGTCGACAGATTGATTTGAGCGGTTCCGCTTCGCAATGCAACTTGACCACCAATATCCGTCAAGGCTTGCCCCAAAGTCGGCGCAGCGAGCCGACCATTCGAGAACGTCACTTGCCCGCCAAGTGACGACAACGCAGGCGGGCCGGTCACATTCAAATCAAAGTTGGCAAGCCCGCTTAACCGGCGTGGCTCAAGCGCGGCATTTGCCAGCGCCAAAGGCGCACTGCCGTCCACATCAATCGCCAGATTTCCATCCTGACCAATTTGTCCAACAATCGTCGCCCCAAGGCCACCCGGGCCGGTGCCCGTCGCATCAATACCCCAGTTGCCAGCTTCATCCAGCGAAGCCGCACCCGTTGCGCGGATTGGTCCGCTGATCTGATCGGTCAACACACCGACATCGCGCAAACTGGCGTTAAACCGGCCCTGCCCAAAGCCAGCGGCACCATTCAGCGCACCAACAATCGAAACTTCACGCGTGGAGACTTCCAAAGTGCGCACACCCAAGACACCATCTTGCAGTGCAATGGTCGCATTGATCAGGCCAGTACCCGCCAAAAGTGGGTCAGCAGTCGCGTTTCCAACACGCAAGTCGTCACTGCGCACATTCAACTGTGTTTCAAAGCGCGAGAGATCCGGCAAAATATTACCCGAGGCCTTAAGGTCGATTTTACCACCTAGCGGCTGTCCGACCAACGGCGCGAAAACCGCAAGGCTTTCCACGCTTGCCGCGACCTCGCCTGTGATTTCGCGGTCTTGTGCCACAGAGGCAACGATCGCATCGACGGCAACGTCAGCCCCCGCGCCCAAGATCTGAATTTGCGTGGCGGTAGCATCATCAGGCGCTGGTTGGGCTGCGATATTCAATGTTATTGGCCCAGACAAGCTGGGATCTACCAGACCGGCGTCGTTCAGTCGGAATCTAAAATCGGCCTGATTTGATCCATCAAGCGTCAGTTCCGCGTCCCCGATCAACGACATAGCTGGCGTGCGCAAGTTCAGGTCACTGACCTGCACATCTTCGACGCCTGTCCGCGCAAAACTTCCAGCGATGTTGCCTGCCCCAGCTAGCAAAGGATCAAGGCGTTCAATGCCTGTCACGATGTCTTGGGTCTGGCCGTCAATCGTCACGCTGAACCGTGATCCGTCCGTCAGTAAGACACCATTGCCTTCCAGTGCGACCGATCCGGACAACGGGCGCCCCGCAAGAGTCGCATAGCGGCTTAGGTCACTGACTTGTGTCGACAGTTCGGCGTTGACGGTTTGGCCAAGTTCGGTCGGGTTTACCGTGCCTTCGGTTTTGAAATCAGCGGCTGGACCAGTGCCTTCAAGTGCGAAATCGATCGCGCCATTTTCGCGCTGCACGACATCACCTCTGACGGTGACAGGCCCCGAAAGCCCTTCTACGACCAACCCAACATCCACCAATCGCGCATCAATGCGTGCATCCGCGCCGGTGCTGGTCAAATCTGCTGATGCGCTGACACGTGCCGCATCCGTCTGCACGATCAGGCTTTCAAGTCGCGTGCCTTGGGTGTCGCGTACCGCTTGGGCATTGATCGTTCCGATACCAGCCAAGACGCGGTCAGCCTCCGGAATACCAACGGATAGGTTGTCGGTTTCGCCCGCAAGTTGAATGTCGAACAATCCATCGAGCGGGGTCAGCAAGGCCTGCACATTCAGACTTGCACCACCACCAATGTCTTGCCCGATCAAAGTTGAAAATCTGTCCAGCCCTGCAATTCGTGCATCTAGAACTGCATCTGTTTTGAACCCCGCATCGGGTCCCGCAATCGTACCTTCAAGGCGGGCATCCAGACCTGCACCAGTCAAGGTCAATTTAGAAATGTTGGTCACGCCGCCTTCGAGCCGCGAGGCGGTAAGTTCGCCGCCGACTGTATCGCCAAACGCACGTGCCGCGCCCGCATCGTCCAGTTTTAAGCCAGAAGCCGCATAATCCAACTGTGCCGTCAGCGCACCGGTTTGCGCACCGGCGCCAGCCCGCAGCAAACCGCCACCTTCCAGCGTCAGCGCGTCAATCTTCAGCCCCGGACGTGTAAAGCCCTGCACGGCAATATCGGCCCGCCAATCATCGCCGGCAGACGCAACAAATCCGACGACAAGGTCCAAGCCGTCGACAAATGTCTTCGGGCCTGACAAGGGTAACAGAACGGGTTCTTGCCCCAAGGGGGTGATGCCACCACGCAGATCAATCAGAACAGGCCAACCTTGGCTATCAAGTGCCAAACGACCATCCAACGCCACTCGGCCCGCATCCAGCGCAAGGTTTGGCACGTCGATCCGACCGTCATCTGAACGGATCACCTCTGCGTTCAGGCTGGCATCATCACCAAAGAAACTTTGATAATCGGGGGCAAATAAAGGCGAAATATCACCGGCAATGTCCAACGCGATCCGCTGCGTGTCTTCTGCGCGGGCGAGTGAGAATGTCCCGCTCAAACGGTCCTGACCATCCGTCGCAACCGCCAATGTTGCAGCATAGTCATCCAAAGGTGCAGCCCCTGCGATCTCTAGTGCAATGGCCGGGCGTCCGGGCAAATCCAGAACTCGCGCTGCAATTCCATCTGCGCCTTCTTCAAGCTTCAACAACAGATCCAGCACGCGGGTTTCGTTGATGTAGCTGCCGTTTATTTCAAACACCCCTGTTTTGGCGCCCAAACGCGTGGCGACAATATTCGCCGACCCTTCACCGTCACCAAGCTGTGCATCACCAACTAAAGATACCGACACAGGTTCGCCCAAGAACACCGCACCCAATTCAATCTGCGCGATATCGAGTTGGCCCAATGAAATACTGACAGGCAATTCAGGCAAGGAAAACGGCTGGGCTTCGGGTGCGGGACCGGTGTCTTCGGCCAAAGGCGCGCGGTCAACGATGATGCGCGCGGCACTTAGCTCTTGAACATCGATCGCCCCGCGCAACAGCGCACGCCGGTTCCAGCTTAGCACGATGTCCTCGAGCGTTAGCCAAACACCGTCTGTGTCGGCAACTGTGAGCCGCTCGATTGTGGCTTGCGAACTCAGCGCACCTGCGAAGCCCTCAATTGTCACAGTGCGGCTGTCACCTGACAGGTTTTCTTCGATCAGGTTGGTAAGATAGCCTTTGTCTTCATCCTCTTGGGTTTGGGCCACCGCTGTTAACGGTGCCAAAACCAAAGCACATATGATCAAAAACCGCATCAAAACGCCTGCCCGATACCGATATAAACTTGCAGGCCCGAACCCGCATTGTCACCGCTTGCTTGTGTGCCAAGATCAAGCCGGATCGGTCCAATTCCGGTGTCGTAGCGAATACCAAGACCGGCACCGGCATGCCAGTCACCGCCTTCGCCTGGGGTAGCGGTTCCGCCCACGTGGCCAAAGTCATAAAAACCGACCAGCGATATC
>Ga0075467_10003785_pt1 | contig 11494 bp, 10 predicted proteins | sample DEB08_DNA_9_FD_75067 | JGI IMG/M metagenome (GOLD analysis project Ga0075467, IMG submission 75067) | Aqueous microbial communities from the Delaware River and Bay under freshwater to marine salinity gradient to study organic matter... | ecosystem: Environmental > Aquatic > Marine > Coastal ...
CCGGAACTGGTCGACCTTGCCCGATCGGGAAAGAAGGCGCTCGACACGGACATGCCCGCCATATCCAAGTTCGATGTCCTGCCATCGCGCGGCAAGCAGGCCCGGCCCACGGCCTTTCTGACGGTCCAGGAAGGGTGCGACAAATTCTGTACCTATTGCGTGGTTCCCTATACCCGCGGCACCGAAATCTCCCGGCCATGGACCGATTTGCTGGACGAGGCCAGGGCACTGGTCGACGGCGGGGCGCGGGAAATCACGCTGCTGGGCCAGAATGTCAACGCCTGGTCCGGCGAAGACGACAAGGGGCAAAGCCAGGGACTGGACGGGCTGATCCGGGCGCTTGACAAGATTCCGGACCTGAAGCGCATCCGCTACATGACCAGCCACCCCAATGACATGACCGAAGGCCTGATCGCGGCCCATGGCGAGGTTGCGAAGCTCATGCCCTTTCTCCACCTGCCGGTGCAGTCGGGCAGTGACCGCATCCTCAAGGCGATGAACCGGTCGCACAGCGCGCAGAGCTATCTCGACATTCTGGGAAGAATGCGGGACGTGCGGCCGGATATTGCCCTTTCGGGCGATTTCATCGTCGGCTTCCCGGGCGAAACCGATCAGGATTTCGAAGAAACGCTGCAGATTGTCCGCGACGCCAATTATTCGCAGGCTTTCTCCTTCAAATATTCGCCCCGCCCGGGTACGCCCGCCGCGATGATGGACGAACAGATCGCTCCGGAGATTATGGACGAGCGGCTGCAGCGACTGCAGGCATTGCTGAACGAGCAGCAATATGCGTTCAACCAGCAGACCGTCGGCCGCAAGACCGACATCTTGCTCGAGCGTCAGGGCAAGCTGGAAGGCCAGTTGATCGGCAAGACGCCCTGGCTGCAATCGGTGCATATCATCTCCCCCGACCTCGAAATTGGCGATCTCGTCGATATTGACGTTACCCAGGCCGGCCCCAACAGCCTAACCGGCCAGATCAAAGAAAGACTTGCTGCCTGATGGTCCAAAAAACAAAAGCCGGAACGGCTGGAAAGCTCGTGACACTGGATCTCGAATTCGAAGATCCGCAGATTTTGGGCGATCTGTTCGGTGAATATGACCGGAATATTGTCGCAATTGAAAACCGGCTTGGCGTCTATATCGCGGCACGCGGAACGAAGTTGAAAATCGAAGGCGAGGAAGAAGCCGTGACCCAGGCGCGGGATGTCCTGAACGGCATCTACAACCGGCTGGAACAGGGTCAGGAAATCGACAACGGAGCGGTCGAAGCGATCATCGCCATGGCTGCCGACCCCCGAATCGCGAAGGTCGCGAGACAATCGACAAGCGCTACGACCGACAAGAAAAATGATGTCGCCGACGCGCCCAAGGTGATGATCCGGACCCGCAAGAAGACGATTTTTCCCCGCTCGGTCCGGCAGGCCCATTATATGGAGGCGCTCGCCCGCGACGACATGATTTTCGCCCTCGGTCCTGCAGGGACCGGCAAAACCTATCTGGCGGTGGCGCAGGCCGTTTCCCAGCTGGTCAGTGGTTCCGTCGATCGCCTGATTCTGTCCCGTCCTGCAGTGGAAGCCGGGGAAAAAATCGGCTTTCTGCCCGGCGACCTGAAGGAAAAGGTCGATCCCTTTCTCCGTCCCTTATACGATGCGCTTTACGATACGCTGCCCGCCGAACAGGTGGAACGGCGCATCGAGAGCGGCGAGATTGAAATCGCGCCCATTGCCTTCATGCGTGGCCGGACCCTGTCCGACGCCTTTGTCATTCTCGACGAAGCCCAGAATACCACGGCCGCCCAGATGAAAATGTTCCTGACCCGCTTCGGCATGAACAGCCGGATGGTGATCTGCGGCGATCCCAAGCAGGTGGATTTGCCGAAGGAAGCGGTGTCCGGGCTGGCCGACGCCGTGACCAAACTCGAGGGAATCGAGGGGGTAAGCTCGGTCCAATTTGGCGCCAGTGACGTTGTCCGCCATCCGCTGGTCGGGAAAATTGTCGAGGCCTATGAAGGCAAAGATGCTCCAGACTGAACTGACCGCATCTCCCCAATGGGGAAAGGAAGAGGACTGGGCGGGCCTGGCTGCTCGGGCGGCCAGGGCCGCGATCACTGCTTCCTCCCGTGCCGATCTGTTGTCCCGGAATTTTGCGATGGAGGTGAGCATCAAGCTTTCCGACGACAGCGAAGTCCATTCCCTGAACAAGGCCTATCGCGGCAAGGACAAGCCAACCAATGTCCTGTCCTTTCCCCAGATCCAGCCTGATCTGCTCGATACGCTGGCAAATACCGACGATGGCGAGGCTCTGCTCGGGGATATCATCCTGGCCTATGAGACCTGCCGCGACGAATCGTCCGCCAAGGGCATTTCATTTTCCGATCATATTTCACATTTGATTGTGCACGGGTCGCTGCATTTGCTAGGATATGATCATGAAAACGACATTGATGCAGGATTGATGGAAAATTGCGAGATCAATGCATTGGCAACGCTTGGCATTGCCAATCCTTACGCAGAACAAGCGCAAAGCAGGTAATCAGACAATAGAATGAACGACGTTGAAAATGACAGTGGCACGGGCAACGCCCGCAGCAACGGCCAATCCAGGGAAGAAGAAGAACCCGGGCGAATATGGCGGAGCCTGAAGGCTCTGCTGTTCGGCAACACCGATGACCACAGCCTGCGCGCGCAGATCGAGGAAGTCATCGATGACCATGAAAGCGATGCCGAAGGCGATCCCAGGAATCAGCAGGATGTGTCGTCACTGGAACTGGAGATGTTGCGCAACATGCTGCATTTCAGCGAGCACCGGGTTGACGATATCGCGGTGCCGCGGGCCGATATCATCGCCATCGAGGAAAGCTCTCCATTCAGCGACTTTGTCGACATATTTTCCGAGCATGGTCACAGCCGGATCCCGGTCTACCGGGACAATCTCGACAATATTATCGGTATGATCCACATCAAGGATATTTTCGCGATCGTCGCCAAGGGCGGCCCATTCCCGGACGATATCACACCGTTTCTCCGGCAGCCCCGCTTTGTTCCGGAATCGATGGGCGTGCTCGATCTGCTCGCCGAAATGCGGGCGACGCGGACCCATCTGGCGATCATTTTTGACGAATATAATGGCACCGAAGGCCTTGTCACGATCGAGGATATTGTCGAGGAAATCACCGGCGAGATCGAGGACGAGCATGACGACGAACCGGTCCCCCTGCTGGTCAAGCTCGACGATGGCAGCTGGGAGGCGGATGCCCGCGCGGAACTGGATGATGTCGGCGACACGATCGACCGGGCGCTCGAAGAAATTGATGAGGATGTCGACACGATCGGCGGCCTGTGTTTCGTGCTGGCGGGGCATATTCCCACGGTCGGCGAGCGGCTGGAACATCCGAGCGGCTGGATATTGGAGATTACCGAGGCCGACGATCGACGCGTCACCCGCCTGCGGCTCCACCCGCCCGCCGAGGTTCATGACAAATAGCCGGGTCAGCCGTCTGCCAGCTGCGCTGCCCGCAGGCGCCAGACCTCGGCCAGTAACGGATTGGCGGAAAGCAGCTTAAGCTCGGCAGCCCTTCCCTTGTGCTGGCCGCCGACAAGCAAGCGGAACAAGCGATCCAACGGCCAGTCGGGCAATGGCCGGTCCTGCTGTACCAGTTCGTCTCCTGCCCTTACCCGCCCCGTTTCCAGGACCCGGAAATAGCTCCCTGACTTTCCGGTCCGGACCACGCTTTTCAGCACGTCGGGCCTGGCGAAATGGTGATTGAGCTTCCAGCAGGGCTGTCTGGCATGGCTGCACTGGATCAGCGCCTCCCCGACGCGGAAAATATCGCCAAGACAGAGCCGGGACTCGGTCAATCCGTGGCAGCTAAAATTTTCGCCAAATGCGCCTGGACGTTCCAGTACAACGACATCGGGATATTTTTCCTGCCAGAAGCTGTAATGTTCAAGCGGATATAGATGCACGGCCTTGTCCCGCCCGCCGTGATGCACCGGATCGGCCACCCGATTGCCTTCCAGACCCTCAAAACCCAGCATCACCGGCTGATCAGCCGCCGTCTTGGCAATCGCGCTCATTTCGCCCGCATCGCCAAAGGCTTTGGGGGTGCCGATCAGCAGATATTCGAGCGCGGTCCGGATCATCCTGGTCTGCTAGCCGAGCAAGTTCACAATGGCAATTCGCTGCCGACTATGCTTGAAGGCGCTATGGAAATCAGCGATCTCCGCATAGCTCTCTATAGCGGCAATTATAATTTCGTGCGCGATGGCGCCAATCAGGCACTCAACCGGCTGGTTGACTATCTGCTGCGTCAGGGCGCCGCGGTGCGGGTCTATTCGCCAACCACCGATACGCCGGCCTTTGAGCCGACCGGGGACCTGATCAGCGTACCCTCGGTGGCGTTCCCCGGTCGCGGGGAATATCGCTTTCCAACCCGGATTTCGCGCGATGTGCGCCAGGATCTGGAGCGGTTCAATCCCAATATCATGCAGATATCGAGCCCCGACCGGGTCGGCCACAAGATGGTGTCCTGGGCGCGCCGCCAGAATATTCCCGTGCTCGCCTCCGTGCACACGCGATTTGAAACCTATCCCCGTTATTATAATCTGGCATTTCTGGAACCGGTGATCGAAGCCATATTGCGACGCCTCTATCGCCGCTGCGACGCGCTTGTGGCGCCGTCGGAATCGATGGCCCAGGTGCTGCGCGACCAGCGGATGAACTATGATGTCGGCATCTGGTCGCGCGGCGTCGACCGCGAGATATTCCATTCCGGTCGCCGGGACATGCAATGGCGACAGTCGCTCGGCATCGCCGATGACATACCGGTGATCGGATTTCTCGGCCGCCTGGTGATGGAAAAGGGACTGGATGTCTTTTCCGACGCGATCGACGAACTCAAGCGCCGCCACGTGGCGCACAAGGTGCTCGTGATCGGCGAAGGACCCGCGCAACAGTGGTTCCAGGACCGGATTCCCGACGCCATTTTCGCCGGGTTCCAGCAAGGTAGCGATCTCGGCCGGGCGGTGGCCAGCATGGACATGCTGTTCAATCCGTCGATTACAGAGACGTTCGGCAATGTGACGCTGGAAGCCATGGCCTGCGGCCTTCCGGTGGTGGCGGCCAAGGCGACCGGCAGCCAGAGCCTCGTCAAGAACAATGAATCCGGCAAGCTGATCACGCCGGGCGCCGTTCGCGGATTTGCCGACGCGCTGCAAGCCTATTGCGAAAATCTGGAGCTGCGCCATGCCCATGGCTCCGCCGGGGAAAAGCGCGCCGAAGAATATAGCTGGGACCAGATCAACAACGCGGTCGCGCAAACCTATATGCGGCTGGTCCGGCAGCGGCAGGCGGGCCACGGCCCGATCCAGCAAGCCGCCATCCGCTAGCCATGCAGGAGCTGTTTGACGACAAGAATGATCGGCAGCACGAGGCGGAAAACCTGCCGGAAGCGCCCTTGGCCGACCGTTTGCGCCCCCGCCAACTGGCCGATATCGTGGGTCAGGATCATCTTGTTGGCCCGGAAGGCATGATCGGCCGGATGGTTGCCGCAGGCAGACTGTCATCGATGATTCTCTGGGGGCCGCCAGGCACCGGCAAGACCAGCCTGGCGCGATTGTTGGCGCATCAGACCGATCTGCATTTCAAGGCCATCTCCGCAGTATTTTCCGGCGTTGCAGATCTGAAAAAGGTCTTTGCCGAAGCCGAGATGCGTCTGCAATCCGGCAAGGCGACGCTGTTGTTTGTCGACGAGATCCACCGTTTCAATCGTTCGCAGCAGGACAGTTTCCTGCCCTATGTCGAGCGGGGGACCGTGGTGCTGGTCGGTGCCACGACCGAGAACCCGTCCTTCGAGCTGAACGCCGCACTGCTCAGCCGCGCCCAGGTGCTGATTCTCAATCGGCTGGATACCGCCGCCCTGGGCCTGCTGCTGGAGAGGGCTGAACAGCTGGAAGACAAGGCGCTGCCCCTGAGCGCCGACGCCAGGGACGCGCTGATCGCCAGCGCGGACGGGGACGGCCGGTTCCTGCTCAACCAGGCCGAAACCCTGTTCTCGCTGGATATTGATGCGCCGCTGGACCCGCCGCAGCTGGCGAAAACCCTGCACCGCCGAATGCCGGTCTATGACAAGGACCGCGAGGGCCATTATAATCTGATTTCCGCTCTCCACAAAGCCCTGCGCGGATCCGACCCGCAGGCGTCGCTTTACTATCTCGCACGCATGCTGGTGGCCGGAGAAGAACCGCTTTACCTGCTGCGCCGGATCGTCCGCTTTGCCAGCGAGGATATCGGCATGGCTGACCCGCAGGCACTGGTGCAGGCGCTGGCGGCCAAGGATGCCTTTGACTTCCTCGGCAGCCCGGAAGGGGAACTCGCGATCGTGCAGGCCTGCCTCTATTGCGCAACCGCGCCGAAATCCAATGCCGCCTACAAGGCCCAGAAGGCCGCATGGAAATCCGCCAGAGAGACCGGTTCGCTGATGCCGCCGCAGAATATCCTGAACGCCCCGACCAAGCTGATGAAGGACATTGGTTATGGGTCCGGCTACAGCTATGACCACGAGAGCGATGACGGCTTTTCCGGCGACAATTACTGGCCGGAAGACATGGAACCGGAAAAATTCTATCAGCCGGTGGACCGAGGGTTTGAGCACAAGATCCGGGAACGGCTGGAATATTGGGAGAATTTGCGTGCTAAAAAAACTGGCTAGTATTTGCGCCATCGGTGCCCTTTTTTCGACCGGTGCCTTGGCCCAGGACAAGGAAGCAGCGCGCTACGACCGCGCCCTGGCTGCCGGCTACAAGGCCCAGTTCATCTGCTCCGGCCTGTGGAATGGCGGAAAATCCCTGGCCGACATAAAGGCGGACGAGCTGACTGGCATCTACGACAGGATTGCAGATATCGTTCCCACCCTGACCGAAGAAGTGGATGAAACCGAACGGCAAGTCCGTGTCCGCTTTGCCGATGATGCCCCGCCGCGCGCAGCCATCTGGAATCGCAAGAGCGGCTGTACCGCCATGCCAATCGGACTGGGTGGAATAACCGCCGGTCCGCAGACCAAGCGGCGCGAATTTCCTGACGAACGCCCCTGGCCGATGGGAGACCAGGACGCCGTCGCGCCAAAACCGGCCCGATTCACCGGCTTTGAAACCATCGCCGGGCAGGCATTTCAACCACAAGCCTTTGGCGGAAAAACTAGTGCCGTGCTGATCTTGCACAAGGGGAAAATCCAGGCAGAAAAATACAAGACGGGTCATGATCTGCACACCGGGCAACGGACCTGGTCGGTAGCCAAATCGATCGCCGGTACGTTGATTGGCCATTCCGTCGAACAGGGCATGGTTGACGTAACCGCCAGAGCCGGCCTGCCGCAATGGCAGAAATTCGGGGATCCGCGCCAATTTATCACGATCGACAATCTGATGCGCATGGCCAGCGGGCTGACCAGCGATACTGCCGGCAACCGCACCGATGCAATCTATATGGGCGGCACCAGCGCTGGCGAGCAAGCGCCGACATGGCCGCTTCTCCATGCCCCCGGGACAAGATTTCGCTATGCCAATAATGACATATTGCTGGCGGTATTGGCCGCTCAGGCTGGTCATCTGGATAAAAAGTCCAAGCTCGAGACCTACAGGCCCGCCGAACATGATTTCGATCCTTTCGGCTTCTTCCAGAAACTGGGCATGACCCGTACCTATGCGGAGACCGACTGGCAGGACAATTATATCCTCTCCAGCCAGGTCTGGACGACAGCACGCGATCTGGCTCGTCTCGGCATGCTGTATCTCGACAATGGCATGTGGAACGGGGAACGGCTGCTGCCGGAGAACTGGCGGGAATATGTGAGCACCGCTTCCGGGCCGCAGCCGGAGGAAGGAAAATTCGGCTATGGCGCGACCTTCTGGCTGATGAACCAGTCCGATGGGATTCCGAAGGACGCCTTTGCCGGTTTCGGCAATCGCGGCCAATATCTGGTAATCATCCCCTCGCTCGATCTGGTCATCGTCCGCCGGGGCTATGACAGCAGCGCAAATCGATTTGATATCGAAGCCTTTACGCGAGACATCGTGACCGCGGTAACATCGTGACCGGTTCCTACCGCGCAGCCACCTGCACCGCCCTCACCGGGCCGGACTCGATCCAGATTCTGGAGCACAAAGCACGTCCACTGCAAGACGGCGAGGTGCGGATAAAGGTTCATGCCGCCGGGCTCAACTTCCCGGACCTGCTGATGACCCAGGGCAAATATCAGTTCCGCCCCGACCCGCCCTTCGTCCCCGGACTGGAAGCGGCCGGAGAGGTGATCGAGGTCGCACCCGATGTGAGGAGCGTCAAAATTGGCGATCGGGTCATGGCCGGCGGCAAGGGCGGCGCGCTGGCGGAACAGTGGATCGTGGGCAAAGCCGCCCTATCCCCCCTGCCCGCGGCCCTGTCCTTCAGCGAAGGCGCCTGCTGGCAAACCGCCGCATCGACCGCCTGGCATGCCCTGGTCGAACGCGGCCATCTGCAGGCGGGAGAGAATATTCTGGTACTGGGTGCGTCCGGCGGAGTCGGCATGGCCGCCGTCAAGATGGCAAAGCATATCGGCGCGACCGTCATCGGCACCGGCTCCAATGAGGAAAAGCTGGAAGCCATCCATCAGGCGGGAGCCGATCATTTGCTGGACCCGGCAGACCCGGAGCTCGCATCCAGGGTCAAAGCCATGACCGGCGGCAGAGGTGTCGATGTCATCTTCGATCCGGTCGGCGGTGATCTGGCGCTGACGGCAACGCGGGCAATCGCGTGGAACGGCAGATATCTCATCGTCGGTTTTGCCAGCGGCGTCATTCCGTCCTTTCCGGCCAATCATGCGCTGATCAAGACATACAGCCTGATCGGAGTCCGCGCCGGCGAAAGCCCGCGGCGCGATCCAGACCTCGCCAAGCGACAGGGTGCAGCGCTGCAAGAATTGGCGGCCCTTGGCGCCATGCGCCCCCATATTTCCCATCGCTTTTCCCTTACTGAGGCGGCAGCTGGGCTGGCGGTACTGGAACGGCGCGAAGCTATTGGCCGCGTGGTCGTGGAAATGACTGCAAGCTTCTGATCTTTCGTGGTTTTTATAAAGGCTCTTTTCGGTAAAATTATTGATTTCTGTTAATTTGGGGCAGAACATGCTATCCATTTATTTCACGATAAATGAAATAGGGGAAGCTAGATGGATGGAATGCGAATAGGCAATTATGCTCTGGACACAGAGTTGATGATGGCATGGGGCGAGACGCTGGGCATGGCCCTGGTCATTCTCGTTGGCACCTGGTTTCTGGCAAAGGCCGCAAAATGGACCTTTGCCAAGCTTGTCGACAATGTGAAGTTCCTGCAACGTGACACGTCCTCCGGCGCTTCCGTCGGGGAATCGCTCGGCAAGATTGTGTCCTTGCTGATCTGGCTGTTCGGCCTACTCATCATATTGCGTGTTCTCGGACTGGGCGGCGTCGACGCCCCCATCCAGACCCTGCTCAATTCGATCATGGGTTTCGTTCCCAATCTGCTTGGTGCTGCGATCATATTCTTCATCGGGATCGTCGTTGCACGGATTGTCAGGGACCTTGTCGTGACCGCCTTGCAGACGGTCGATTTTGACAAATGGGCCAATCGCGGCGGCATTGATGCGGTTACCGGCAATTCGACGATCAGCAGGACGATCGGAACGATCATCTATGTCCTGATCATCATCCCGGTCGCGATACTGGCGCTCGAAGCCTTGAATCTGGAATCGGTTTCAGGACCGGCCAGCGACATGCTGCGCATGATTCTCGAGGCAATTCCGAATATCATTGGCGCTGCCATCATCCTGGGTATCGGTTATCTGATCAGCAAGTTCGTGGTTCAGATCATCACGGAAATCCTGCCCGGTCTTGGCGTCGATCAGTCCATGGCCGCGCTGGATATTCTGCCGGCAAATACGTCGCTGACCTCCGTGGTTGCGAGAATTGCCCAGGTTGCGATCATGCTGTTCTTTGCCATCGCGGCAATGCGGCTGCTTGGTTTCGCCGAGCTGACATCGATACTGGATCAGGTACTCGAGCTGGGCGGGCGTGTCATTTTCGGCGCAATCGTGATCGCTGTGGGCTTCCTGATCGCCAACTTGCTGTCGAAGATTATCGGTGGTGCCGCCGAAGGCAATATGGCGGCGGCGATTGTCCGCTATGCCACAATCATCCTGTTCACCTTCATGGGCCTGCAGTTCATGGGCGTCGGACAGGAAATCGTGCAAACCGCGTTTACGGCGCTGGTTATCGGTGGCGCGGCAGCTGCTGCACTGGCCTTCGGCTGGGGTGGGCGCCACGTTGCCGGCAAGGTTCTGGAGGACCTGCATGCCAATCCGCCAAAATCGAAGACATCTGCAGCCCGCAAGCCCGCGGCGCAGAAGCCGGCTGCCAAGAAATAGGCGCTGGCCTTCAAAACAAAAAAGGGCGGGTCCGGAAGGACCTGCCCTTTTCTTTTGCCCATATGATCCGCTAGAGACCGGCTGTGCGACACTTCTCCCATTTTGCCTGCGTGGACTGGTCCGGTGCCAAATCGGAACGGCCGCACGGTATAGCGGTAGCCGTGATTGGCCCCGACGGCCCTCCTTCCCTGCTATCCCCGCAGCCGCGCTGGTCCCGCGCAGATATTCTCGCCTGGCTGTTGCAGTTTTCGACCTCCGGTCAGGACATATTGATCGGCTTTGACCTGTCAATGGCCCTGCCATTCGTCGACCATGGCTCCTATTTTCCCGAATGGCAGGATAGCCCCGACGATGCAAAAGCCCTCTGGAATATTGTCGATACCCTGTGCAGCGATGATCCCCATTTGAGCGTCCCGAGCTTTCTCGATCACCGCCAGGCACGTCGCCATTTTCGCCACAGCCGGGACCATGTCGGCGACCTCTTCGGTCAGGGCATAGGTCGCTTGCGCGAAGTCGAGCGCTACCAGCGCGCGACCGGACAGGGCAATAGCGCCAGTTGTTTCAATCTGGTCGGCGCCGCCCAGGTCGGCAAGTCGAGCCTGACCGGCATGCGGTTGCTGCACCGGTTGCGCGGCGTGATTCCGGTCTGGCCTTTCGATCCGGTTCCCGATCATGGTCCGGCCATTGTCGAGATTTATACAACCATCGCGGCCCTGGCAGCAGGCCTGCCAAAAGGCCGGAGCAAGGTCCGCGATCGCGCCGGCCTTGAAAATGCCCTGACCCGGCTGGACACAGCACTGCCGGCACCGCTGTCGCGCTATGATGACCACAGCACCGACGCGCTGATCACCGCTGCCTGGATGAAGCGCGTTGCCGCCGACCGGGCGCTCTGGAGCCCGCCGGCGATGACGGCGGAGATCGCGCAAAAAGAGGGCTGGACCTTTGGCGTGGTTTGACGCTAATAGCGCGCAGCAAATCCAGTCTATGCCGAATTAGCTCAGCTGGTAGAGCAACCGCCTTGTAAGCGGTAGGTCATCCGTTCGAGTCGGATATTCGGCACCA
>Ga0075467_10003789_pt1 | contig 11486 bp, 8 predicted proteins | sample DEB08_DNA_9_FD_75067 | JGI IMG/M metagenome (GOLD analysis project Ga0075467, IMG submission 75067) | Aqueous microbial communities from the Delaware River and Bay under freshwater to marine salinity gradient to study organic matter... | ecosystem: Environmental > Aquatic > Marine > Coastal ...
CATAGACACCTGTAATCCCTCCACTGGCGTCTGCTCCAACACTGCTGTGACCTGTAATGACAACAATGCTTGTACATTGAATGATACATGCGATCCTGCGGTGGGCTGCATTTTTGGACAACCCCAGGCGGATTGCTGTGGAAATGCGGAATGTGAAGCTGATGAAACCGAGACGACGTGCCCTTTGGATTGCGGTACTTCCCTCACGACATCATTTGATACTAGCATAGCTAATAGAGTTGAATTGGTAAGTTGTGTGTGTGATGACATGAGTGGCGCACTTGATAGATGATGTAAATGATGCAATCTCACCACACTTATTCTTTCCGTATTTTATACTGCCACAGGGGCCAATGTTTGACATCGCAACAAAAGCCAAGAACCTCACCATTGCTGGATTTGACTTGAACTGCTACGTTCCCGAGGGTATTGAGTCAAAGGTTTTCGTCTATTCACTACCAGGTGGTAACTATGGTGACAATGGAAATTGGCACACAAAGAGTCGGTGGGATAAGGTATTGGAGACAAGTATCAGTTGTAACGGCTTCGGAACGCCAACTTTTGTAGCGCTTGCAGAAGGGGTAGCAGTACCAAAGAATTCGGTAAGTTTCACAGTGTGATATTTTGAGATCCCTGTCATTCCTTTTCGTTGCCAAATCTTGTCTAGCAACGCTCACTCTGAATCTCTGTCCACGTCCATAGAAACATTCCTTCTTCATCAATATTTATACGGATAGTTCTGCCACAGGATACTGGTTCCATAAATCAATGTATCCTCCATCTGGCAAGACAGCCCGTTACAGTCCACTTGACGAGGACTCATACCTGCAGATCCAAACTGGAAGTGGTAACTATTGCATTTCCGGATTTTGTGCCATGGTAAAAGGTGGAATAGTCACCGAATGTATCAATTGTTTTGCTTTCCTCTTTCGCCATGCTGACCCCCTTTCTCATTCAGATTTCTCCCCGAAGGCCAGCTATTACGATCCACTACGCTACTATTAACGACTCTCCTACGACATCACCGACCATTAGTAGCATGCCTTCAACTCCAGTCCCAACTTTCACTCCCACAACCAAGCCGACTCCTTTGCCTACGACACTGGCCCCAACTCCCGTACCAACCGCCACACCGACTCCTGCGCCAACTTCCACACCGACTGCGACGCCGTCTACCGCGCCCTCGGAATCTCTCGCTCCAACTCCCTTTGAGCCAGTAAGTACACATGATCACAATCGAATTTTATTCCTTACTCTCAATGTATCATTCCTATTCCTAACTCCCTGTGTATCATTCCTGCACTTTGATAGATGCAAGTCACTATCGCGTCTCCTCCTACGAACGGTGCACATATTGTCCCTTCTTACTACTTTGATGTCCAAGGTGGAACGGTTGATTCGATTCTTACTAACATGAAAATCACGACATATGCATCCAGTCAGGCAATCACGGTATTTGCGAAACGAGGCACCGGAAAACAAAGTGAAGGAACCCCATGCGATTGGGAGCTTGTGGCTGAGACAGCCGTCCAATCCACGGGCTACTGGAAGACAATTTATCCCAACTGGACTAATGGCTTCAAACCCGTGGAATTATTTGCTGGGGAAACTATTTCCTTGCATGTGACGTCTACTGGTAGATTGCTGGGCAAATATTCGGGATCGAGTTCTTTGAAATACAATACTGCTTTTATGACGACGCCCTCCACTCACACTTTGCCTGGAACTAAACTCTTTCATGGCTCATACGGGAAAGCCGGAATGTTCAAGAACTACCCTTCATACTATTCTGCACGGTAAGTTTTCTCAAATCTTTGTCCCAAAAATATTGTCCAGAACTAGCTCATCTCATCTGAATTTACTCCTCCATTTAGTACATTTATGGGAGCCTTGGATTTTGAGACTGTTGCTCCTGGCAGTACCATGTCACCTACTTCTGCTCCAACTGCCAAATTCAGTCCCAACCAAGTCGAAAGTACTGGCGCTGACACTCTCACTGAAGCAACATCCCAAGGAATTCAATTTGATATCCATGCTGACAGCAGTGCGATTATCTTGAGGAAGCTTAACATGCTTGTGGAAGCAGGATCACATTTTGTCGAGGTGTGGTATCGTAACGGCTCGTACAAGGGAAGTTCTTCCGGATGTGCTCACCATAACAACTGGTGCAATCAGTGGACGAAAGCTGCTGGAGGCGATATCACCAGCACGGGGGGGTTGACGAGCTCACCTGCATTGTCGATTCTCGTGTCTCCTGGACAAACGATTGGTCTTACAGTCGTCTTCCCTAAGGCAGGCCTTGTTGTCGGTGGCGGTGTCGGTGAAAACAGTTCGGATGGTGTGCTTACCATTGTGGCAGGTGGCGCAGCGGTCACTGACTACTATGGAAATGAGGTGAATTCTATTCATGTTTTGAATGAAGATGAATCTATCAGTTTCAGAGGAGTAATTGATTACGATGTTGCCAACAGCTTCTGTGCCTCGATTAGTGCCCAGAACGAAGTGTTGTCTGATGTTGATGACGATGAACCTGATGTGACTGGTGATGATATCACAAACCCAGACGGGCCTGATGGAGACGGAGACGGCGCAGGGGGGCCCATGGACGGGGATGGACCCATGGACGGTTATGGTGATGGCTTCGACTCTTTGAGCTAGCTGGAGTCAAAGAGAATACAAGACAACAGGTTCATTGCACCCAAGTTCAATTTGCAATGGCGTCCAGGGGAAACTTGTATAGTGTTTGCAAGGGGGAAAGACAAAATTGTACACGTCGAAAGAAGATTTGTTGCTCTCAACTGTTACACACCATGAGCCTTCTTTCGAACATAGGATAAAGTTTTGAGATATTTAAGTACAAGCCCACCAGTTTCTATTCTGCCTATCTACCTCGCAGAATGGATATCGAGCGAGCGGTCTCTGTTTCTTCAACAAGTCAACTGCGGTACTATCTTTCTCCTTTTTGGTACTGCATTCTGACTGGGTTTGAAATGAAAAAAATGAATAATGTCTGGGGTTGTACGGGCACATGGAATTGACCGCGGCATGAAGATATCCGGAAATATATCATACGTCATCTTATACTTTACTGGCTTACGAAGTTCGAGATCAAAAAGGTCTTGTGTCTGCTCATTGCACAAGCCCCCAACAGTGCAACTTCCCTTTGGTAGTTTGGTTATCACGTCCTACTCCATACATTTCAGTTTCAGGTGCCATGTGACCTTCCGATGGGTAACATTATCCATAGCCAGAGCGTACACAGTACTGAATGATAGTGTCTCGTTCACTGTTACATTCGAGTATGTTGCATTCTCCCAGCTTGTCGAGTGTCATCTATAACAAGCTTTACTACTTTCCTTGTCACTTTCACATTGGGGGCCAATGTAGAAGGATGAACAGCTCCCCTTTGGAATGGACATGATTTTGTGAGTAAGTGGGGACTCGTCCTTGGGCACCAGGCCACTTACCACCGATGCAGAGGAATTATTGCTTACACCGTTGAGATCCCATTCATATTCATACCCCACTTCATCAATACGAGTAGCACCAATATGATGAGATTCATTGTCTTGATTGCGCTACATCTACATATCACCAAATTTGAACCGAGTCGAATAGCCAACTATCAATTCCACGCACAAGCTTTCCGTCGTAAATGATGGACTAAAACGGAGGGAAGATGCTGGTATCCCACTCAATCATCATCTCGGCACAGCTGCCGCATTCACGCCATGGATGAAATATATAGGGTAAAAGTGCTGTACAATGGCCTGTTTAGGGGGCTGATTACGGTGTCGGCATCAAGTTTTGAAGCGGGAGCTGAGAGAAGTGACACACATGGAGAGCATTTCTTTCTTTTCTCTTATCCTCTTTGATGTCTACTCGCCAACAAAAGAAATCCTACCTCCTCTGAGATGAGCTCTCTGCATGCAATTCAATGGTACTTCGTACACCAAGTGAGTCAATAGACCTTGTTGAACAACATATAGACTGTTCTACCACCCATCTTATTTATAACAGCATTGCTGCCAAACTTAAAAGATGGCATTCCCCGAGGAGGCCGTCTACGGGACCCTAGATCAATCCGCCCTCCCCCAACAACAACGACAATGGGATGGACGAGATGACACCAGCAGCGCTCCCCGAACACCCACTAGCAACGATGATGACTATCAAGATTTAGTCCACATTGCCTCCCGTGACGATGAGGGCAATCCCTGTGCTGAGATTGAGGTCACTCGTACCATTGCTATCAGGCGGTCAACTTCCATGGTGGATCAGCACCTTCATTCTCGTCGGAGCACTAGTCATGAGGAACTATCGCCTCATATTGATACCGCCACCAACAATGAGCATCCACCAGGGGTAGTATCCTTCTTCAAAGATGCACCACCGCCACTACCATCCTCACCCACCAAATCATCACTACCACCACAACTACCACTATCACCCTCCGCCAACTCAATCGGAACCGACTTCTCCGCCACCGACATTGAACACAAACTAGAACACGAGGCCAACACTGTCAAACATTGGCTAGTCAAGGTCAAATCTGACAGAGATCGGTACAAGCATGAACGAAATGTGCTACAGGCCAAAGTCGACGTGGCAAATGAACAGAGGACACAAGAGGTCAACAAGGTGCAAACCGAGTTGGAAGCGTTGAAAGAAAAGGCAGATGAGCAGATTACAATTCTGTTGGAGGATTTGCATTCTTCCAAAGTTCAATTACAAGAATTGACCAAGGCTGGAGGAGGCGCCAATGAAGAGATGAAGCAGCAGCTAGACATGATCAAGGCGAAACTAACCCTAGCAGAAGAAGCACTTGATAAAGAAAAATCCTCCTCGTCAACCCGAGAGGCAACCAAGGTTGAGGAGGCGCGTCAAGCTCAATTTGAACAATTCAAAGTTCAAATTACAGAGTTGGAGGACAAGTTCAAGGTGGATTTGGCGGAGGTGCGCGTCCAGAAGCAGATGGAGGTGCAGTCGTTACAAACGGAATTGGGGACTGCCAAGGGTGTTCAGGAACATTTGGCGTGTCAGGTGGAGGAGAGGGAGGAGGAGTTGAAAAAGGTAAAGGGTGCGTTTGATGTTTTGTCGAAGGAGCATGAGGAGTGTCCTACTGTGTTGGCAATGGAGGAGGCGGTTCAAACGGTTCGAGATGAAATGAAGGAGGCCATGGAGAGGGTGGAGGCTGAGAAGGAAGGTTTGGCTGGTCAATTGGAAGCAAAGCATATGGAACTCGTACAGGTCAAAGGAGAGTATACCAATGAACATGACCGTATGAAGGAGCAGCTAGCCAACCTGACCAACTTGGTGGACACCAAAACTACTGATCTTACCAAGTCACATGAAATGACGACATCTCTTCAAAGAGAATTGTGTGCCTCCAAAATGGAAACTACCAAGGCAATGGAACTTATGACAGCTCTGTCGGAAGAGAACTTTAAGCTTAAGCAAGAGGCCGAGGCGATAAGTCAAACGCGTCTTCAATACGAACAACGTGAGCAAGAGAGGAAGGCAGAGGTGCTACGTTTGCACGCCAAGTTGGAGGAGATTCATTCTTTGGTTCCCAGTCCTAGTCAGGATAGTAGTAAGGATGGCAACACAGCTGTTGTCAAAGCAGAAGGTGTATGTGCTACTGTTCCAGATCTTGACGATGGTGCTGAAACAACAAGCTTGGTTGCTGTTGACAATGTCCATGAACTCGAGGATACTCGCAAGAAGTTGAAGATTGTGGAAGTTGAACGAGACATTATCAAGGCCCAGTTGGAAGACATGAAGCAATTCCCACCTTTTACCATGTCATCACCAAAAACAAAGTCAGATCAGATTGTTGCTGATTTGGAGGAGAAATTGAAGAAGGCAGAGAAGTTGTACGTTGACGTGGCCGTTGAGAATAGTGAGTTGAAGGCCAAACTTGGATCACCAAAGAATGAGAAGACTGGAGAATCCACTTCAAATGATGAGAGCCTGGCTTCAGAATTGAAGTCTATCAAGGCCGCAATTCTAATCAAGAATGCTGAGATTGCAACCCTGAAGCGTAAAGTTTCCTTGAAGGAGAATGAACAAAAGCCACCTGTGGAGAATACCAACGACACCGTTGAGGAAGCTACGAAGCTCAAGGATGGAGTTATTTGGGAGATTGCCAATCTTCTTGATGACAAGCAGCAGTTGCCTGTCACTGTTGCTAACGAGTCAACTGAAATAGCTGCGGATGTGCCAGCAGGTATTATTCTTGGCAACGATATCGATGACATCAAGCAAGAGCACAGAGTAGAAGTGAAACTTTTGATGGAGAAACATGCCTCTCTCAAGACACAGGTCCAGCTCCTCACGAAACAAAAAGAGCAGATTGCAAGTGCCTATGAGTGTGAGCAAACATGTAGTGCTGAATTAGAGAGCTCCCTGCAAGATATGGTTGCTCTACTCGAGGACGAACGTTCCATGCACTCTGGGAAAATGAATGAGCTGAAAGTTATCAAACACAAGTTTAGTAAGCTGAAGAAGAAGCGGGTACCTGTCGACGCTGCTTACAAGGCAAGCCTCAAGCTATTGGAGCAACTTGAGCGCAAGAAGACTGCGTCACAGACCAACGGAGAGATTGAGAAGGTCATGAAGGCCGCTATTGATCTGATCAATAGTCTAACTCTTGTCGTTGAGAAAGAAAATAGCTCTGACCTATCTCCGGCGTCACCCGAAGACTCCCTGCCAGATGACAAGCACACGAAGGCCCTGAGCGAAGCTTGCGAGAAACTCGAACTTGGTGTGATGTCTATTAAAATGCAACTCTCGACCAAAACGGCGGAGTATGATGAGCTTCTAAAATCAAAGACAGATGATGACGCAATGCACCAAGAAGCGGTCGCAGTTCTAAAGCAGCAGCTGGCCGAGTTCAGCGAGTCTGCTGCTACATTTGAGGAGACTGTTGCCACCTACAAGAATCGCATATGCGAGGCTGAGGAAAATAAGGCCTCTTTGCAGGAGCAGCTTAGTGTCTTGGGGAAAGAAAGCCTACCACAGCCCGATGGGAAGGAGCTTGCTTCGGTCATTCAACTCGAAGTTGCACAGCAAGAGAAGAATGCCTTGAAGCAGCAGTTACAAGATGCGGAAACAAAGTATCAAGCCCTTGAAGAAGAAAAGATCGAGCTTGTTGGTGAAGTCACTCGGGCAAAGGAAAGCTATGAAACGACGCAACAAGAGAAGGAATCACTGGACCAACAGCTGCAACATGCTGGAATGCGCGTCGATGAACTGCTCGGCTTAATACAAGAGATGAGAGATGCCCAATCATTGAATGGTGATGCTAAGAAGGCGTATGAAGAGAAGCATGATGAGTTGCAAGACTTGGCTCAGAAGTATGAGTCCCTCCAAATAGAAAATGAGAAGCTCATCGATGAAGTCCAAGCGAAGGAGATCTTGGAAGAAGCTCTTGCCGAATTCGAACAGACGCTCACAGTCACGTGCGAGTCGCATGAAAAAGCTCTTCGTGAGAAGCAAGAAGAATGCAAGGGATTGAACGAGCAGTTGGACAGAGTGACGATGGAACTAGCCGACTTTAAAGATTCTTGTAGACCTGAAAAGGAACTAGACAGCTCGAAGGAGATTGCTCTATTGGGGAAAGTTAGAAAGGAGCTATCCGCTGCAAGATTATCCAATGACAAAAAAGGAGAGATCGCATCAGAGCATGAGCTTGACGAACATCTACGTAACTTGGAGAAGAATCTACTTGCTGAGGCAATTAAACAAGAAGTGATGCAACACGAGAACGACAGCCTGAAGCAGCAGATTCAAGATGTGGAGACAAAGTGTCAAACTCTCGAAGAAGAGAAGAACAAGCTCGTTGGGGAAGTCAATCGAGCAAAGGAGAGCTTTGAGCAAGTCATTGCTGAATTTGAGGAAGAGCTAAATGGTACGTGCGAGGCAAGTGAGCAAGCACTAAGTGAGAAACAAGAGGAATGCAAGGAATTAATTGAGCAGCTAGGCAGATTGAAAGAAGAGCTGTCAGACTCAAAAGAGACCTCCCTACAAGAAATCACAAGGCTGACAGACATGACATCCACAGATAAGGCATCATTGGAGGAGCTCCAAAAGGAGTTACAACGCAATGAAAAACTATTGGAGGAACTGCGAGAAGAGCTTGCAGATTCTGAAGAGAGCGAGAGAACTCTTCAAGATGTGGTTGCACTTCACGAGGCTTCCATCGAGGCGCTCAAGAAAGAGTTGGACACTGCAACTACCAAGGTAGCAGAGCTGCCCAAATTAATTCATCAGGTGGAAGCATTCAAATCTGAGAGTCAAGGCAAAATTGACGAAGTAACGAAGGAGCTCGAAGATACGAAGAAGGCTCTGAAGGAGTCCGTGGAAGTCTGTATGCAACAAAGATCTGAGATAGCACAGAAAGATGCCTTAGCTAGGGAAAACAAGAGCCTGGCAGAGAAACTTCAATTATTAAGCAAGGCCAAGTTAGATCTTGAAAGCGAAGCTGCCAATCATGACCAAGCCATCTCAATGATCGAACATGAGCTGAAAACAACCAGGTCGGAAATTACTCTAAAGAATAGGCAAATTCAAATAGCTCAGGAGGAGAAGCAGAAAGCAAAGCACCAGTTGGACATGGCAATGAAAAGTATGGAGGAAGTCTTTGGGTCACTGCAGGAACAAGGAAGGGCAATGGAGTCTGAAAAGGCGATGGACAGAGCCAAATACGAAAAGGATGTTCAACTCCAGCGGCAGGAAGTGGAGGCACTCCAAAAGAAGCACTCTGCTGCCATGTCTGATCTAGATTCACTTTCCGAGCTCATATCAAATTTGAAGGCATCTCTAGAAAGTGAAAAGGAAAACAGCAAGGTCTTATTGGCTCAGTTCAACGAGAGCGAGGAAAATAGGAAGGCTCAAACCAAGCAAAAGGCAGAGTTGGAGGAGGAGCTGGCAGCGACGATGCAATCTGTTGATGCACTAACAGAACAGATCAGCTGCCTAGAGGCGGACCTGGCCGTGGCATTACCGGAAGAGGAGGAGCGCGAGCTGAAGGAAACGCTTGCGTCGCAAGAACAAGAACTAACAGAGCTCAGAGCCAAGATTGATAGTATCGAGACATCTAGAAAGAATCTCCAAGATGAATTTCAGTCCTCTATCCACAAAAAGGAGGAAGAATCAACCAAACTCCGAATCATTCTTCAAGAAGCGAGGGACAAACTTTCCCGACTTCATGCAGAGAATGAAAAGTTACGAAATGAAAATTCAGATGCAGTCAACAGTATGAGTGAAATGCTAAACGATGCTGTAAGAGGCCGTGCCGAGGTCGAAATGTCACTCCAAGAGAGTATTCATCTCCTAGAACAGCAGAAACGCATGGATATCAAGAAGAATTCTCAAATGTCCAAGATGGAACACGAGGTGCAGATTCTACAGACAAAGGAACGATACCAAGAGACTTTGATTGCCTCGTTGAAGAATCAGATCAAGCGAGGTATGTAAATGTACAGATTTTATTCATATTAGAAAGGAACATTGAGAAGCTACGCCTGCTGTAGTAGCAATGTTAAGAATAAGTGTAATTAGTTAGAACTAGTTTAGCAAGAAGTTCTTTTTTATCTAAGCAGTGAGTGAGGGGAAGTGATCGTCCGGAAGTTTTGTGTAGGTTCATGCTTTTCAACAAAGGCAACAACAACACAATCCTACCAATCAATGTGGAATTGAATTGATGATTATAATATTGCTTTGCAAATGTTCATGAGTGAATCTTAGCGTAAATAATCTCAATTTGCTCTATCGCCTCCGTATTTCTATATCGATTAGGCTTCCGCTGTAATCACTTCGATGTCATGTCACCTTTGAAAAGTTCAGCAATAGATACGATTGAACAGTTTAGTAATCAATGAAGTATTTCCTTAATATTATACTCTAATTTACTCTGGCACCATCTGCGAAAGGAGATGTGTAGCCCTCAAAGACGACCTTGTCCACATGCTGATAACTTTGGAAGCGCCTAATTAAAAGCGCCTAATTAAATGACATTCTGAAAGCCACGCAGCCTTGATGATACCCATCAAACCATTGGCATGTCGTCGTGCTTCAATGATCTTCTTGTCCTTGATTGTGACGAGATACTGTGAGATGACGCTATTGCCGTCGCTCTCCAGATGAAACTTGACGAGAGCTTTGTTCCAACCGGTCCTTGTGTATTCAACATTTGTCACCTTCGTGCCGGCGGCGAGTCTCTTCTCATCAAGTTGCTTCTTTGCCGCCTTGTCGATCTCTTCCCCATTGCTGTCGGTGCCTAGAAAGTCATCGTGGTATAAGCCATTGAACGTAAATTCTATGTCAGAGAAGTCCTTCTCGCTTCCATCAAAGAGGGCGGCATATTGACGGATTTTGTCTTCAAATGTTGTTGGTTTAGTGGTAGTAGACATGGTATTACTATTGATTATTACTGATGAAGTTGTTACTGTTAATATTTTTTCTGAATTTATGAGCAGTGCAATGCAAAACAATGAGTTCAAAGAGAGATCGGGCAAGAAGTGATCTTGCTTGCGCTTGATTGAGCGTCTTGTTATCCAGATCGGACCGAAGGGTCCAATAGCTCAGAAAATACTCAAAGACACGCGTTCTACAGCGGTACGACAACGTTTTGTTACTATTCGATACCGGTGAGGCAGGCATCATTTGCACTTGCATGACCGATAAGTAAGTACGTACTCATGTACCTAATCGCCGCTTATCTTAGTTAGATTCAGTTCATTATGTACTCCGCACAAATACCAAGATTTCACTGCTCAGAGATGTTTGTTACTACCCATTAACTTAAAACGTTATATCCCAGCTCTATCACCCGAAAGTTTCACTCTTTTTCAAAAATCAACATCTACTTCTGTGACTGCAACTTGTCATCTACCAACCGAATACACTTCGCCCAATGTTTCATCTTAAATGTTTTTGTATTTCCCACCTTGTCAATTACAAATCGTATGCTCGACTCCTCGCCCCTTTCTGGAAAATCAGCAACAATCCCATAGGTCCACTCGCGCGAGCTGCGGAGTATCCATGCAAAGTCATGGATGCGGAGTTGACTGATGAGGTGTAGGGCCTTGTTGGGATTAGATTCGATGATTTGTTGTTTAGGAGAACGGAACGTGTCACCTAGATCAAAGTTTGGGCCATCTAGATCACTGAGACGATCGAGTGGTAGTGACACTTCCGATGATGATGGCTTGGTCGTGGCAGAAGGGTCGCCTGCCATAGTGTGCCGCCTGGACTTCTTCCGTGATGACTTGGTCTTTGTAGGACGATTCAAAGATTCGGCGCAACTCTTCTTGTCTTCACCACTTCTCCTTGATGGAGGTTCATCGTCCTTAGCTGTAGCGGCAGCAGTCTTCATCATTTCCACCGTATCACTAACTGCTCTTTTGATGACCTCCTTCTCCACCACTGGAGATGGCACGGGAGAACTCTCAGGAGAAGAAGTATGTGCAGTAGAAAATGCG
>Ga0075467_10003797_pt1 | contig 11470 bp, 10 predicted proteins | sample DEB08_DNA_9_FD_75067 | JGI IMG/M metagenome (GOLD analysis project Ga0075467, IMG submission 75067) | Aqueous microbial communities from the Delaware River and Bay under freshwater to marine salinity gradient to study organic matter... | ecosystem: Environmental > Aquatic > Marine > Coastal ...
CTTACAGCATTCTTTAAAGCTATTAACGTGGGTTATTCATCCTCCCTCTGCCGACTTTCCAAGTTATATACAAAAAATATCAGAGTGGGCAATAATATCTAGGCGTAGTGGTTTGTTAGGTTTAGAAAAATTAGCGCTTAAAGAAAAAGATACTTTTTCAAAAAAAGCCTTAGAGTTATTAATAGATGGCTCAAATCCTCAGGCTATTCGTCGAATATTGGAGGGTGATCTAGCATTAAATGAACAAAGAGATATCGATGCTGTTAAGGTTTATGCCAGTATGGGCGGTTATGCACCGACGATCGGTATTATTGGTGCGGTTATGGGTTTAATTTATGTCATGCGTAATCTGGCTGACCCTGCGGAGCTGGGCGCTGGAATTGCTATTGCTTTTGTAGCAACAATTTATGGTGTGGCGGTAGCTAATTTATTATTGTTACCCATTTCGAATAAGCTCACTATCTATATTAACCAGCAGTCACAAATTAAAGAGCTCGTTATTGAAGGTATTCTTTATATTGCTGATGGCGAAAATCCAAAAGCAATTGAAATGAAGCTTAGCGGATACTTATAATTTTGAATAGAGGTAGTAACCGTAGGGTGGGCTGTGCCCACCAATAAAATACAGCCAATAAAGTAAGTCAAATAGAATTGGTGGGCATAGCCCACCCTACACAGTTACTGAAAAAATATGCGACGTCGCCCTCAAACTGATATTAATATTAACCACGAACGCTGGTTAGTGTCTTACGCTGATTTCGTTACTCTATTATTTGCTTTTTTTGTTGTTATGTATTCAATATCACAAGTCAGTGAAAGTAAATATCGCGTTTTGTCAGAAACCATGTCAGAAGTATTTAATGAGCCAAAGCGTAGTTTAGAGCCCATTCAAGTAGGAGAAATATCGCGTAGCGGTGACGTTACTCCCATTGCTGTTGAAGGCGGTATGAAGAATGTAGAAAGCCAAGGCGCTTTTGATAAAACTGCTGATTTACCGCAGTTATCAGATCAGTTTACAGAACAATTTTCGGATCTGATCGATGATAAAGTTATACAGGTTAATAGTAATGAGTATTGGCTACAAATTTCTTTAAGTAACAGCGTTTTATTTCCATTGGGTAGTGTTAAGCCCAGTCGGCAAGCCGAGCTTGTTCTCTCAGAAGTCGCTAGTCTATTACGTGATTTTGATAACCCCATCCAAGTTGAAGGCTATACCGATAATCTTAGTGTTAATTCAGTACAGTTCCCAAGTAACTGGGAGTTATCCTCCACACGTGCAGTATCAGTTGTCAAATTGTTAGTCGATGAGGGTATTGATGCAACGCGTTTATCTGCAGTTGGGTACGGCGAGCACTATCCTATTGCTGAAAATGATACGCCGGAAGGTCGAGCGCAAAATCGTAGAGTAGTCTTAATGATTGCCAGAGAAAAAATGAAACGTCCCAGTATCAATACTAAAGCGGCTATTAAAGAAGCTGTTGAGCCATTTGCTCGTGAGCAAACCCAAGTGAGCCCTCAGCCTGGTTTAGAAAATAAAGTAGATGTAAAAGGCGCTAACGAAAACTTATCACCAAAAGAAAAAATGGATCGATTAATAGAATTCAATAATGGCCTCGGTATTGAATCCGTTCTTAAATTAGAGGACGAAGCACCACCACAGGCTAGTCAAGATCAAACTAAAGCAGCGGCCTCAGACGACACTAAGATTCAGCCGGTCGAAACTAAATCGGGTGGTCTTTTGTTTAGTAGCGATCCTGACTTACCCCGCACTGACTAGAGCATTTGTGGTGAAGCAGAATATATTTGCTTGAAACATCGAAGGGTTAAGCTCGATCGGGTATTTTTTATACCGTGCATTTTATACAGCTTGTTAACAAGAAAGTCCTCATACCCCTTAGTCCCAGTACAGCGAGCTTGCCCTCAGTATTGGAGCCACTCCAATTGTTGATGAGGCGATAGCGACAGCGTCTCACCTTCGCCAATTTTTAGATAATAGCGCAACCCGTCAATATTAATTTCTTCGTGGTGGCGCTTTAGGCTGGGGTATGCCGGCAGCCGTTGGTTTTTCCTTGGGGATTGAGAAGCAGCCGGTTGTATCCTTGGTTGGCGATGGTGCTGCTATGTATTCACCCCAGGCGCTTTGGTCCGCCGTGCATGAAGGTCTACCAATCACTTTTATTGTCATTAATAATCTCGAATATAACGTACTTAAAAACTTTATGCGTTCTCAGCCACACTACACATCTGCAAAAACAGGACAGTTTATTGCTATGGATATTAATCAACCTAAGATTGATTTCATGTCTTTAGCAAAGTCGATGGGTATGCAAGCACAAAAGATAACGAGTGCCACTGAAATTCAAGCTGCGGTTAGGGCGGCCATAGCCTCTAATAAACCAAATCTAATCGAAATAGTTGTCGATACAGAATAAACCCCGTTCTCTCGGCACATTATTTGCTCAACAGTCTATAGTTAATTAATACTGTGCCAAAGTGTCGAATCTCTGACACTTTATGGTGTGTTGGACGATGTCAATATTGACTGGAGAGAGAATTACCCTTGGAAATTTGGACTATAGCCAATCAAAAAGGTGGGGTGGGTAAAACGACTACTACCGTTGCGCTTGCGGGGCTTGCCGCTGAGAAAGGACAGCGTGTGCTGGTGGTTGACCTCGACCCTCATGGCTCTCTGACTAGCTATTTTGGTCAAGATCCTGACGGCCTCGCTAATACTGTATTTACCTTATTCCAAAACCCCAGTGTTATCTGTGTTGAAACCGCTGCACAATTGTTGCTACCCACAGCATTTGCGAATATTGTTCTCCTACCAGCTTCAACGGCCTTAGCAACGCTAGAAAGACGAGCGATTGGTAAAGACGGTATGGGTTTGGTTATAGCGCGAACACTTAAGCACTTCGAAGATGATTTTGATGTGGTGATTATCGATTCACCTCCGATTTTAGGTGTGTTGTTGATTAACGCATTGGCGGCATGTGACCGCTTGATTATTCCCGTCCAAACTGAATTTTTATCGCTTAAAGGCCTAGAGCGTATGGTGCATACCTTGCGTATGCTGGAGCAATCTCAAAAGAAGCACATGGAATATGTCATTGTGCCGACTATGTTTGATAAGCGTACTCAAGCATCGATTAGTACCTTAAGTGAAATTCGTCACCGTTATGGAAGTGATACGTGGCCTAGTAAAATTCCTGTGGATACTCAATTCCGAAATGCCAGTAAGCAAGGTATTCCTCCCAATCTATATTCAGAGAACAGTAGAGGGGTAGAGGCCTATCGTAGCCTTTTAAAATGGCTACAGCCTAAAGATATCGAAAAAATGCGATATTGGGCGGCGAGCTGATGGGGAATAAGCAAACAGAAGAGGTGATTACCGATTATTTTAGCGAGCTATTATCAGATAATACTGACTCTAAAAGTACTGATACGATTGACTCAAATATAGATGGAACTGAAAAGCCTAAAACTACTGCAGGCCTTGAAAAAAGTAGCCCTGAAATCAGTATCTCTCAACACAAAATTGCTCAAAATAAGCAGGATGCGCTACCACTCCCTGAGTCTGAAATTAAGGTTGAAACGACAATAGCTCCCAAACCATCACTTGCTAAAGAGGTTCATCACGAGAGGGCACCAAGACCTTACGATAGTGTGACCAATACAAAAGAAAATGTAACAGACTCACATCAAAAAAATAGCGATATTATTTCTGATGAGACTAAAACCAAGCTCGTTGAGCCTAAGCCTTTAGGTGCCCCAAAGACCAAAGATGTCAAAATAGATAATGATAAGTTGCCTGCCATAGCGTATGAGCAACATAAGCAACGCCTAGAAAAAATGCTGATGCAGGTGAGCCCAGCAGAGGCTAACCCACAGACTAAGATAACCGCTCCTGAGGTTATCGTACCCGTTAAACCCGAGAGTGAAACGAAATCTCAACCTACATCTAAACCTCTCACAGAAGATCAGCAAGTTGAGCAAATACAAACTGATTATCAGCCTTTACCTACATTAAGCAGTGAATGGCTAGAAAACGGTCGGCCTAATTGGGCACAGGATAAGTTTGATATTTTATTAATAGAAGTCAATGGCTTACAGCTAGCCGTGCCTTTAGTTGCACTCGGTCAAATACAAAAAATGGACGAAAATCTCACTCCATTATTTGGTCAATCCGACTGGTTTATGGGCTTGCAGAAAAGTCCCGCAGGTAATATTAAAACCGTTAATACGGCTAAATTTGTCATGCCTGAGCGTTATAAAAATGAGCATGACTACAAATTTGTCGTGTCTATTAACGGTTTAAATTGGGGTTTGGCAGTTGATCGTATACACCAGCCCATCGCTATTGACCCTGATTCGATTCGATGGCGAGTTAACCGCAGCAGCCGTCCATGGATGGCTGGCATGGTAAAAGATCATATGTGTGTGCTCTTGGATATCCCATCTATGGGTGAACTTTTGCAGCAACAGGATAAAAATCATTAGTAAATGACTGGCGGATAGGCGTAGATACACTATATTAAAGTGAGTGAGGCAATATTTGCCATTCAGAGAGTAACAGAGGTTAATTAAACGATGGCTAGTAACACAGCACAAAAATCAACAAGTGATGACCCCGTACTACAGTGGGTAACCTTTCGCCTAGCCGGTGAGACATACGGTGTTAACGTTATGCAAGTACAAGAAGTGCTTCGCTACACTGAAATTGCTCCTGTCCCCGGCGCACCAAACTATGTATTGGGTATTATTAATCTTCGCGGAAATGTTGTGACGGTAATTGATACTCGTAATCGTTTTGGTCTAGCATCGGGTGAAATCACTGATAACACGCGGGTAGTCATCATCGAAACCGATGGTCACGTGATTGGTATTTTAGTAGATAGTGTGGCTGAAGTGGTTTATCTACGACAGTCGGAAATCGAAACAGCTCCTAACGTTGGCAATGACGAGAGCGCCAAATTTATCCAAGGCGTGTGTCATAAAAACGATGAACTACTCATTTTGATTGAGTTGAATAAACTGCTTACCGATACCGAATGGGCAGAATTGGATGAGGTCTAAGCCTTAAATATAACACTCGAACTCTTAAGTGAAAAAGTGGCTCATTTAAAGTAATAAAATAAAACTTTTATTGTTTTAAATGTGAGTTTTTAAAAGAGAGTTTAAAATAAAAGCGAGCACCAAAAATGATGTCAGAATTAATACTATCTATCAATAACATGGGTCTAAATAGTATAGTATTAGGTTTAAGTTTACTGGCTTGTTTTGTGTCGCTTTTTGTTTTATTACGTGGCCACCAAAGAACCCAAACGTTAAATGAAAAGTTACAGCGTTTAGAGCATGAACTGCGTGTTGCTAACGGCAGTGCTATTGGTATGGGGCAGCAACTTATCAGCTTTGAAAAGCAACTGAATCAGCAGCAAGATATTTCAGCCTCACAGGTTCAATATAAAGAGCCTTTAGCGAGAAATGAACGGCCTTTAGCGAGAGATGAACAGCCTTTAGCGAGAAATAAAAAGCCTTTAGCGAGAGATGAACAGCCTTTAGCTAAACATGAAGAACCTTTAACGCAATATAAAGAACCTTCACAATATAAAAAGTCCCCATCGGAACAAAAAAAGCCTTTTGTTCATAATCAAAAGCAAACTGAAACTTTTCAAAAAAATAATGATGTCGATGCGCAATCTGTTTACGACCAAGCTCGTAAGTCGCTTTCCAAAGGCGTGGATGTCGGCGATGTTGCTAAGCAGTGCGGCCTTTCTTTCGCGGAAGTGTCGTTATTGAAATCATTAAGCAAAAGCACTATTACTTCCCCTTAGGCTAGATTAAAATTAAGCCTGCTATCTCGGTACTAATTCCCTGAGCATTTAACCCGGCTCTAGTTAGGTATAACACTCTATTCCATTAGGCGATATTTACTGTGAGACCTTTGCACGAAAGCCATTGCACTTTCATTCGGCGTTTACCCCCTTGTGGGGTATAAGTATAAACTCCCTCTTTCCGTGCATTTTTGCCTCGCCTAGAGGCGCCTACTTTTGGTGCCTGCATACCCCAAGGGCACCTAGAAATCATCTTCCGTGTAAGGGTCTCACTGTTTTATTATTCATGAAGTCCCACTAGGCTTGTCAATTATTTCCTATCACTGGTTTTTTTGATCGCCGCGATAAAGTACTGTCGCACTAATCAAAAGCACTTGCTGAATTCTCCAAACTCTTGCATTAACCTGTTGCGTAGTGTGGTTATTTATAATGCTTTAACAACTAAGTGGTAAAGGTGTCGATTACCTCAGCGTTTACTGTTTTTTTTATGCAGATTTAATCTTAGGGGAGGGCTATGTGTGGTATTATTTTCTTATACTATTCAGCGATAGAAATTTTAAGCTTACAGGCTAGTATAATCACCTCTTAAAAATCAGGGTTTTTAAATGGTATATTTTGAGAAAAATCAATAGCTACTCGCCGCGTCGTATCTGGCTGTTGGTGCGCAGGCAATAATTCAATTGCTCAATTACTCAATTGTTGACAGTTCAATAATTATAGTTATTTTATAAATGGTTTCTTGTAAATAGTTTTCTTTAAAAGGGTTGGCATGCTTGTATTTGTTTTAATTATCGTTTTGGTAGCGGCACTTTCTCCCCTATTGGTACCGTGGTTAGCTTCACGTCAAAAAGTGGGTTTGTTAGCACTAGTCCCAGCTGGCTTGTTTGCGTATGCGCTGAGTTATCTCCCCGCTGTTTCCGAAGGGCAAACATTTTTGCAAGTTACGCAATGGATGCCGTCTCTAGGCCTTTCCCTCTCTTTTTATATCGATGGTTTATCACTACTATTCGTTTTACTCATTACGGGTATCGGCAGTTTTATCGTATGGTATGCCAGCGATTACATGCGTAATCATCCTGATTTAGGGCGTTTTTTCCTATGGCTCTTTGCTTTTATGGCCGCTATGTTAGGGCTGGTAACGGCTGACAATTTGCTTTTATTATTTGTATTTTGGGAGTTGACTAGCATCACCTCCTACATGCTTATTGGGTTTAATCACGAATCAGAAAAAGCGAGAAAGCTGGCATTACAGGGCTTATTTGTGACGGTTGGTGGGGGCCTATTATTAATGACCGGTGTCATTCTGTTAGGCAGCATGGCGGGTACTTTACAAATTAGTGAGATTATCCAGCAGCCACTTGAAGCCCAAGGCACTCTAATTAATGTCATGTTGGTGTTAATTTTAATGGGGGCTTTTACAAAATCGGCTCAATTTCCTTTTCATTTTTGGCTGCCCAATGCGATGGCAGCGCCTACGCCGGTGTCAGCATTTTTACACTCGGCAACGATGGTTAAAGCAGGTGTTTTTCTCATGGCGCGACTACACCCTGCATTGGGTGAGCAATTACTCTGGTCGAATTTACAGCTATGGGCTGGTGGTATCACCATGGTTTTGGGCGGTGTTTTAGCGTATACCGCCATTGACCTTAAAAAAGCCTTAGCTTATTCCACACTGATGGCCTTGGGAACACTCACGTTTTTACTCGGGATTGGTACTCAGGCGGCTATGGTCGCGTTCGTGAGCTTTTTACTCGCACATTCGCTTTATAAAGCATCGCTTTTCATGTTGGCAGGTGCGATTGATCACAGTGCCGGCACCAAAGACCTAAGTCAGCTAGGCGGCCTGAGGAAATCGATGCCTATCACTTTTATGTTAATGGTTGTTGCTGCACTTTCTTTGGCGGGTTTGCCTCCAGCCTTTGGTTTTATCGCAAAAGAGCTTTTATTTGAAGCGGCGTTAGCGGTGAATAGTGGTTTGATATTAGTGGCAATAATCGTGGCGTGCTTAGGTGTAGCCGTAGCGATAATTGTAGTGATCAAACCATTTTTAGGTTCAGATGCACTATTGCCCCAAAAACCCCATGAAGCATCGTTACCCATGCTGGCCGGCCCTGTTGTTCTGTTATCCCTGTCGCTCTTATTTGGGCTTTGGCCTGGTTTGGCAGACCAAGGTTTAGTGCAAGCTGCAGTGCAAGCAGTAACGCCGGTAACAAAGGATTTTTATTTGTCACTCTGGCACGGCTTTAATACGGCATTGGGTTTGTCGGCGCTCGCATTAGTGTTGGGTGTAGCCTTAGCTATAGCGTGGCAGCCCAGCCGTAGACTTGCAGAAAAACAGCGCGTACTGTCTGAATCTATTGGTCCAGAAGCGGGTTATTTTAAGCTTATGGATGGCATTGTGTGGTTGGCTAAAAAGCAAACTCGTATTATCCAAAATGGCAGCCTCGGCAATTATATGACGGTGATTGTACTTGCCGTAGTGATCCCGGTGGGTTACACCCTATTAACGCAATTTGGTTGGCCAAGCTTGCCAGTTGCGTCGCCGCTCCATATTTATGAAATCATGATGGTGGCTTTACTCGCGTTATCGACTATCTATGCGGTTATTGCCCAAGCACGATTCGCATCGATTATTAGTCTTGGTGTTATGGGCTATGCGGTGGCCTTAATTTTTGTAGATTTTAGCGCCCCAGACTTAGGTATTACCCAAGTGCTTGTTGAGACATTAACAGTCTTGTTACTTGTCTTGGTACTAGTGAAGGCCCCAGGGTTTTCGCGTTACTCCAGTGCAGGTGTCGTTGTTCGTGATGCCGTTGTGGCTATTTTACTGGGGACACTAATGACACTCTTGGTCTTGGCTGCCTTGAATGTGCAATGGGCACCGTCGATTTCTGATTACTTTATTGAAAATAGTTATGAACTTGGAAAGGGTCGAAATATTGTGAATGTGATTTTGGTAGATTTTCGTGCACTAGATACCTTGGGTGAGATCTTCGTGTTAGCGATTGCTGCTTTAGGTGTTTATTCAATGATTCACTTGCGGAAGCCTTCGTCATGAAAACTCGTAAAGATATTCTTAATGCGCGTAATTCATCGATGGTGCATCGTCACGACGATAGTCTGATACTGCGTACTGCGACATTAATTATTTTACCCGTTCAATTAGTGTTCTCTATTTTTTTATTATTGCGTGGCCACGACGAGCCCGGTGGTGGGTTTATCGGTGGCTTAGTTGCATCGGGTGCTTTTTCATTATATTTATTTACATTTGGAATCAGGGCGCTCAATAGATTATTTTGGGTCTCGCCTAAAGACATATTGGCGATTGGTTTATTGCTAGGTTTATTGGCTACGATTCCATCTCTATTTTTAGGGCAAGCTTTTTTTACCGCGCTTTGGTTCGAGTTTTATTTTGCCGGTACATTGGTAAAATTATCCACTGTACTAATTTTTGATATAGGGGTATATCTTGCAGTGATTGGCACATTAATGACGATGTTTACTGCTATCGCTGGCGTACGAGAGGATAGAATCTAGCTATGGAAATAGTATTAGCGTGTTGTGTGGGTATTTTATTCGCTTCTGCCACTTATATGATGTTGCGACGCTCGATTGTTAAATTAGTCATGGGCTTGATCATGTTAAGTAATGCGGCGAATTTAGTTATTTTTACTGCTGCGGGGGTTGTTCATGGTAAGCCACCACTACTTGATGAGGCGACTAAGACCGTCGTCGCTGGTGTGGCTGATCCCTTGCCTCAAGCATTAGTATTGACCGCGATTGTTATTGCATTTGGTGTGCTTGCTTTCTCTGTTGTGTTAATTCGCAGAGCCTATGAAGAAGTAGGCAATGACGACATCGGTCAGATGAAGGGTACCGATACGTGAGTAATATATTATTTTTACCCATTCTTGTTTCATTACTGGGCGGCGCTTTAACACTGTCATTTTGGCGTAGTATCCGTTGGCAAAAGCGAGTCACATTGTTATCCGCCACGATCTATTTGGTAGTGGCGATTGTTTTACTCCGTGAGGTAATGCAGGAAGGCTATGTTGTAATGCAAATGGGTAACTGGGCTGCACCTTTTGGTATTAGTCTAGTCGCCGATGTGCTGAGCGCTACAATGATTTTACTAACGGGTATTGTTGGCTTTGCAGCAGCTCTATACTCAATGGCAAGCGTACCTGATCAACATATTCGGTTTGGTTATTTTTCGTTATTGCAGTTGTTGCTTGCCGGTGTCAGCGGCGCATTTTTAACGGGCGATGTTTTTAATCTTTTTGTTTGGTTTGAAGTTATGTTGTTGGCTTCTTTTGGTTTGCTCACACTCGGTGGTGAGCGCAACCAAATGGAAGGTGCAATTAAATATGTCACTATTAATTTGTTTTCTTCCGCGATATTTTTGTCTGCTATAGGTTTACTTTATGGTACCGCAGGCACACTCAATATGGCAGATCTTTCCGTTAAACTCGTTGGCGTTGAAGAGCAAGGGCTGGTTAACGTACTAGCGCTAATGTTTATGGTATCTTTTGGTATTAAAGCGGGCGCTTTCCCATTATTCTTTTGGTTGCCTGCGTCTTATCACACACCACTGGTTGCGGTATCGGCAGTGTTTGCAGGCTTACTGACTAAAGTAGGGGTTTACGCGCTATACCGTTTCTTTTCAGTTATTTTTATCGGTGATATTGACTACACTCACACGATAATTTTATGGCTAGGTATCTTAACGATGCTGACGGGTGTGCTTGGCGCCGCGGCTCAATTTGAATTTCGTCGTATATTGTCATTTCATATCATCAGTCAAATTGGCTATATGCTAATTGCATTCGCTATCTTTACACCATTGGCGATTATTGGTGGTGTATTTTATATAGCGCATCACATTATTGTAAAAACCAACTTATTTCTTATCAGTGGCCTTACTTATCAATTAGCGGGTACTCATGAGCTGAAAGCGATGGGTGGTTTTTATCGCCAGCGGCCTTGGTTAGCGCTAGTATTTTTAATACCGGCTTTATCACTCGCGGGTTTACCGCCTTTATCCGGTTTTTTCGCAAAATATATCGTGATTAAAGCGGGTGTTGAAGCGGGTTCTTGGTGGGCTGTTGGTTTTGGTTTATTAGTCGGTTTATTAACCCTATTTTCAATGATTAAAATTTGGGCTGAAGTTTTTTGGAAGAGTGCGCCCGAAACAGATTCACCGGTTGACCTTAGTGGTCATCTAAGCCCTTGGATGTTAGCGCCGGTAATCATGTTAGCCATGATTACCGTAGGCATTGGTTTTTTTGGTGAGCCTTTATATCGATTAGCTGAAGTCGCTGCGAGCCAACTGTTGAACCCCCAAGGCTATATTGACGCTGTGCTCGGAGGTGTTAGATGATGGGGTTTTTCTGGAATGTTCTATTGGCTGCTGCTTGGGTATTGATGACGGGTAGCTTTGAGTTTTTGAATTATGTATTTGGTTTTGCTATTGCCTATGGCGTAATTCTATTAATGAGCCGCAGCATACCCGCTGTGACCGATTACCCTAGACGTTTGCCTCGTGCTATCTTCTTTATACTGTATTTTATTGAAGAGCTTGTTAAAGCTAATCTTAAGGTTGCCATCGATATTATTACACCTACTTTTTTGGGGAA
>Ga0075467_10003799_pt1 | contig 11466 bp, 8 predicted proteins | sample DEB08_DNA_9_FD_75067 | JGI IMG/M metagenome (GOLD analysis project Ga0075467, IMG submission 75067) | Aqueous microbial communities from the Delaware River and Bay under freshwater to marine salinity gradient to study organic matter... | ecosystem: Environmental > Aquatic > Marine > Coastal ...
AGCCCCATCGACTCGGCTAAGCTTGACAGGTGCTCTGCTCAGGGAAACACATTATTGGCTCAGGATGGCATGATTGGCATGCACCTCAGCCAAAGGTACTGCGTCGAGTAATGCGCCAGACATTGTGAATGCGCGGGTTTCTCTCAAAATCCATATCCAGTGTCTGGGGGGTAATATTCTCCGCATTAAACTGTCGCGTAACCAACTCATCCATCTTAAATTTGCGGAAGTTATTGGAGAAGATCAACACACCGTCCGGTGCCAGCTTGGCCATTGAGTTACGAATCAAATCACCGTGATCACGCTGCACATCCAACACTACATCCATCTTTTTCGAGTTGGAAAACGTCGGTGGGTCAAGGAAGATCACATCGTACTGCTCGCCATCGGTTTCCAACCACTTCAGACAATCTGCACGCAGCAGGTGGTGATTTTTGGCGCTGATATGATTCAGATCATAGTTGCGCTGAGCCCAGTCCAGATAGGTGTTGGACATATCGATACTCAGACTGCTCTTAGCACCACCCAGTGCCGCTTGAACAGAGACAGCTGCGGTATAACAAAACAGATTAAGCAGGCTTTTTCCCTTAGCCAGCTCGGTGACCATACGGCGCACTGGGCGGTGATCGAGAAACAGGCCTGTATCCAGATAGTCTGAGAGGTTAGCTTCAAACTGCGCATCCCCTTCATAGACTGTAATCGTATCACTGGGGCCTTCATTAAAACGTTCGTACTGACTGTCGCCTTTCTGGCGGCGGCGCTCTTTGTAGTGAATATGGCCAGGGGCGTCCTTGGCGAACTCTTTAACCGCTTGCTTAACTTCAGCAAAGCGCTCGCGGGCGATTTTATCTTCAATGGTATTGGGCGGCAGGTATTCCTGAACGTGAACCGAGTCCTCATAGATATCTACGGCAACCGAGTATTCAGGGATATCTGCATCGTAAACTCGGTAGCAGGTGACACCGGTTTTGTTTAACCAGCCATTGAGTTTGCGCTGGTTTTTCACCAAGCGGTTGAACACCATCTTGGCGCCTTCGGTGAGTTCCTGAGCCGGGGCTGGCTTATTTAAGCGCTCTTCGATTTTTGCCGAGCGTGAGGTGAGGTCTTCAAAGACCAACAACTTACAGGGGATGGTGCCGTTAAACAGTTGGTACTGCTTGGTGGGCGTCAGGTCGGTCTCGCGACCGAGCTCAACATTGCCGGTAAACACCGCAGCTTTCCAGCCTTGGAAGTTCTTCTGCAATACCGAACCCAACTTCTGGTAAATCGGCTTCAAGCCGTCCACGTCACCGAGACGCTCGCCATAGGGAGGGTTGGTGAGCAGCAGACCATAGTCAGCTGTGGCTTTACCAAATTGATCTATAGGCTTATGGGCCAGGCGAATATGTTCATCTAAACCAGCTTTTTCAATATTTAATGTGGCGAATTCAAGCACGCGAGGATTGGCATCGTAACCGCGGATATCCAACTCCAAAGCGTCAAGACCGACAACCTTACGCTGCTCTGCTTCGTCGAAGATCGACTGCCACAGCTCTTGATCGTGCTGTTTCCAATCGGTGAAACCAAAGCGCTCACGCAAGAGGCCGGGAGCAATATCCGCCGCCATCATCGCGCCTTCAATAAGCAATGTCGCACTACCGCACATGGGATCGAGCAGTGCGGCGCCGTTTTTCATCATCTCGGGCCAGTTGCAACGCATCAACAGTGCGGCGGCGAGATTCTCTTTAATCGGTGCACTGCCCTGCCCGCTACGATAGCCGCGACGGTGCAAACTCTCGCCAGAAATATCCAGAGACACAGTGACCTGACCTTTGTGCTGACGTACCTGAATACGAATATCCGGGTTCTTGGTATCCACATTGGGACGCTCGCCCTCTTCGCGACGAATACGGTCAACCACGGCATCCTTAACCCGCTGGGAGCCATACATGGTGTTGTCCACCAAGCGCGAGGTACCAATAAAGTCGATAGCGATGGTTTGCTCATGAGAGAAGTGCTCTTCCCAGGGAATATCCAAACACTCTTGATAGAGCTGATCTTCCTCGTCCAAGCTAAAGCTGTGCAGTGGCATCAATATTCTGTTGGCCAGACGCGACCAGAGACAGGCGCGGTAGGCCAGCTCTCTGGTGCCGATAAAATGCACTGCAGCTACAGTTTCTTTAGTGCTCTCGGCACCCAGCGCCAGTAACTCTTGGGCGAGCAATTGCTCGAGCCCTTTGGGACATGTGGCTAGCCAAGCATGATCAACTGATGACACAAATAGGATCCTTTTGTCGCTTTTTATTACTTTGAGGATTAAAACGCACTCTCTATAGACTAACAAAATCTTCGACAGAGTCGACAGAATTTGGTGAACTGGGATCAGCGTTTCGAAAGGCGCTCATTCTATCGCTCTTTGTACAATTTTGTTTGATAAAAACTGCTCTCAGCACGTTTTTCAAGCTGAGTGTCGGTTTCCTAGATAAACCCTTAGGAGATATAAGTGAAAAAACATAAAAGAGACTTGGAACACCGTTCATTCGTAAAAGGTTATCAGGCCGCTATTCAAGGCCGAACTATCGCCGCAATCCCCTACCAAGAAAACTCAACAATGGCCTATCACTGGTCCCGCGGTTGGCGCGAAGGCAAGGAAGATTATTGGAATGGGTTCAAACAGCTCTCATTTCAGCAAAAAGCGGCAAATTTATAAGACAATTTGCGCTAAGAATTAAACTTAACAGGCAAGACCAATAGGCAAGACTAAGCAGCGACGAAAAATTAAACAGGAATTTATCCTGTTTCGGGCTCATATGCGGAGCCACCCCAATGGCCGTAACTCAATAACAGTTGCGGCCATTTTTTTGGTCTGCTGGATTGGTGTTCTTTAAGCTAGGGCGATTCAACCCATCTATGTCATCGCGTCAGCGAAGCCAAAGCATGTCGAAATAGAACCGCAGCGGCCGACAAATTCCGAGAGACAAAAAAAGCCCTGAGTTATCAGGGCTTCTTAAGGGGGAGGTATAAACGTGTATTTTCTTTGGGGGAAGAATCATGCACATAAAGTAAGACCGCTACTTTCTGAGAAGTTCAGCAATAAACACACTTTTTATCAATTAAATTTTTACGACAGAGAAATAGCGGCCTACAGGGCAAAAGCAAAGCTAATCAACCAGGCCGAATTGGCTGTTTAGCCTGCCGAATACGCACTGGCGTTGTTCCCGACCAGCGTTTAAATGAACGGCGAAAATTAGCCGAATTATTAAAGCCGAGCAAGGCAGCAATTTCTGATGCAGGCAAATCTGTGCCCTGTAAATACTCAAGTGCTAAGCGATATCTCACTTGATCAAGCAATTGCTGGAATCGGGCCCCCTCTTTTGCCAGTCGTCGCTGCAAGGTACTTTCACTCATGAACATCTGCTGGGCCATAACTGCAGCGGTTGGGAATTCTGAGCGCGACAACAACAGTAACTGCACAACTCGCTCGCTGACAGCGCCAGAATAACTGTCATTGGCCAAAATGCGATCGCACTCTCGGCGAAACACATCCTGAGCTACAGAGTCCGATGTGGTGATAGTCACTGCCAGACTCTCGGCATCAAAGGTCAGCCCACAGCGGCTCGAGTTAAAGTGGATATTTGCACCAAACACCGACTCGTAAAACATCCGGTCACCTGGCTGGCCGTAATTCAACTCAAGGATTGGACTGGCCACATGATTGTCGGTAAGCAAATTCAGATTAGTCACCAGACCCGCATAGAGTGCGTCTTTGTAAAACTGCTCTAATGCCTGAGGCAGATGAGGCGCGGCACTGCGCAGCTCTATAGCCCCTCCACTTTGGATTAGTTCAATACGCATACTCGGCAACAGTGCTCGCTTATAGCGAACCAACAATTTAAGTACATCGTCCACTGTGGCACTGGTCATCAAGGCATAACCCAAAATACCCAGCGACACCATATCCAACTTAGTACCCAACTTAATACCGAGTAATCTGTCACCAGAAAGGCCAATCGCTTTGCCGCAAATCTCATCCGCTTGGGCGGCACTAAAAAGCTGCGTCGTGCTTAGATCAAAGCCTTCCAGATCAGTATTTTCAAGTAATTGCGTTTTAGAAATACCCTGCTCCGCAAGCAGTTCTATTAATACAGGCAGCACAAAGGAGTTCATAAATATCTCGCAGCAGTGATTCAAAAAGCCGAAAAACGGCCCTTAAATTGACGGTAAATGACTAATTAATTGACTGTATTTGACACCCCTTGCAGCCTATCTGTCAATTACAATTATTCAAAAGAATTTCCCGCAACAAAATACAAGGAGATCACAATGGCGACCTATAGCCTTCAGCATCCAGACAAAGGCTCGATCACTTACACCGATAAAAAACGCTACCTTTGGCTGATATCCATGCTGATGCCAGCATTCCCGCTAATGGGTGTGGCTATATTTTATCAAACCGGAATCCAGTGGACTCTCGCCCTGCCCCTGGCGGTGAACTATCTGATTCTGCCCTTTGTCGATTATCTCGTCGGCAGCGACCAGAATAATCCTCCTGAAGAGCTTGTACCTCAGTTAGAGGCAGACAGGTATTATCGCATCCTGACCATTCTCACAGTCCCCATGCATTTTGTTGTACTGGGTGTCATCGCCTATGTGGTTGGCACCAATGATCTGAGTCCTTGGATGGTGCTGGTTATGGCCATTGTTGCCGGCGGATACAGCGGCCTGGGAATTAACACCGCCCATGAGCTGGGGCACAAGCAAACGGCTTTGGAACAGCTGATGGCCAAAGTAGCATTAGCGGTTCCCGCCTATGGCCATTTTTGTGTTGAGCACAATCGCGGCCATCATGTACTAGTAGCAACGCCGGATGATCCGGCCAGTTCAAAATTGGGTGAAAACATCTATGCCTTTACCCTGCGTGAAATTCCCGGCACCTTCGTGCGCGGTTGGAATCTAGAAAAAACCCGTCTCAATAAACAGGGCAAAGCCACCTGGTCTGTGCACAATAATATTTTACAGTCCTACCTAATAAGCCTGGTATTGCAGGGCACATTGGTTTATCTGTTCGGCTGGATTATGCTGCCCTTTTTGGCTGTGCATAATTTTTGGGCCTGGTACCAACTGACCTCAGCCAACTATATTGAGCACTATGGCCTGCTGCGCAAGAAGAATGAAAATGGACGCTATGAGCGCTGCCAGCCACACCATTCTTGGAACGCCAATTACATCATGAGCAATCTGGCACTGTTCCATCTGCAGCGTCATTCAGATCACCATGCCAACCCTGTTCGTCGCTACCAAAGCCTGCGCAACTTTGATGATATTCCGGAACTGCCCAATGGCTATTACGGGATGTATTTACTCGCCTATATCCCATGGCTGTGGTTTAAAGTGATGGATAAGCGCGTGTTGGCCCTGCCCCATATCAATGGTGACCTGAGTAAAGTTAATATACTGCCAGCAAAGCTTAAAGCGACCTATGAGCAATATGGTCAGGGCCAGAAAATACCAGAATAACATCTCAGCCATAGAGAGCCTTTAGGCAAACTGTTTAACTGAACTGAGGGATTATTTTTTAATCCCTCAGCGCCCTTTGATCTGACCGCCTTAACCTGTCTCGCATAAACCGCCTTGTCTAAACTAACCGATCAAAAACGATAGCGAATTTTGGCAATAATGGATTCGACTTGAACCCCATCCCAGCCCTCTCTAAGTAGCGTTCTCGAGCCTTCGTCACCATCGTCACTGGCGAAGTAGCCACCGCGACTGTAGACCAGAAAAATGTCCGACAGCGGCGCTAACTGATAGCGATAACGCACTTGCAACGCCGTATCACTGAGACTGAAATCAGCAGCGGAGCTAGTGGACAAGCCCAGAGTACCATCGCTATTGAGCTGATAACTATCGACCTGCTGAGCGTCTATACCTACCCACTGGAATTTCAAGCGCACCTCTTGCCTCGCTGAGGGGTACCAATCAAAACGCAGATCCGCATTGAACCGGTCAGCCTCAAAACCTGCCAACTGGGCCGTATCAAAATCCCAGATCAACCACTCCTGTAAGCGTTGATAACTCAGGTCGGTACCCAATGTCACTGTCTCACTGAGATAAATCTGAGCACTAAAGCCAAGGCGTAGAGTCGCCTTTTCTATTTCATCATATTCAATATTGGCGTCTATATTAAACGTCAGGTCATTGCCTCTCGGGCTTGTATACCGCGTCTCTAACCAGTAACGAGCGGGCTTGGCAAACAGGCCATTGCCGCGAGTCAATCGATCATCCCAGCTGGCAGAGGAGGTGCCGACCTTTAAACCCAGTTTACGAGTCGATTTATAGGTCCAGGTATGATCCAAGTCAGCACGCAGTTCCAGGCGATCGCCCTGGGTATTCTCCATATAACCATATTCAAATAGCGTGGTGCTGGAGAGAATATTTGAGTCAGCCTTGTACTCCAAGCGATCATGGCGAGTGCTCCCAGAAAACTCTCTAAAATCATTGCGCTTCATATAGCCCATATCGTTCATATCAAAATTATCACCGTAATGGGATAAATAGACACTGTGGTACCACTCATCGTTTGGCGCATAAGACCAGCTAGCCCAACCAGCAAAATCTTGATCGTCGACAGACTCTTGGCTGTTGGCACTATTCCCTTGCTGCTGAACATTGGCATGCAGAATCTGCCCGCGAAATTCTGTGGTTTCATCTTTTCGCCAGATCATGTCTAGCACCTGAACTGTCGCCTCTCTGTCGAGAATAGACCTCTCAACATAGGTCAAACGATGTCCAAGGGTCAGCCCATCAACGGTGCGCTGAACCCTACTGGACAAAAAGTCACCACCATAACTGCCCTTAGAATCATCTTCTCTGACGACAAAAAGACCAAGGTCAGTGGTCTCACCAAAATGGGTCACTTTGGCTGCAAGATCAATATCCACCAAGCCGCCGCCCTGACCTGCCGGACCAGCGCCGATCCGACGCGTGTAGAGGGTTTGATCACCGTTGCGGATATTGCTGCTAAACAGCGATTGGTTCTCGGTAAAAAAAGGCCGTTTTTCAGTAACAAAGGTTTCAAATGCTGAGAAATTAACTACCAGATCATCACTTTCCACCTGACCAAAATCAGGATTAATCGCGCCAGTCAGCTGACTGCTGCTATTGGGTCGCCAAATAAAATCCAGCCCCTCATTAAACGCCTCCCCGGAGGTTCCCGGCGTGTCGTCTTGCAGGTCGTTGCTGTAACTAATATAGGGAAACCAGTCCAGGGTTGAGGTAGATACTTGCTCCACCTCTAGTGGCTGCCAATCCTCCATAAAAGTGGGGCGCGAATAATAGGCGTTGGGAAAGGCGAAGCGCAGGGATTCATCAAACACCACCCTGGAAAACCACAGAGCAATTTTCTTACGGCCATTTCCGGCATCGGTCATCGGCGCAACAGTCCATGGAATATGCATCTCGCTATACCAGTAATCTTCGTCCGACGATGTTTGAGAATACCAGGTGCCATCCCAATCTCCAGAGTAGTCACCGGGCGTGACAATACCATCCTGCTGTGAATTAGCCGACCCCACGGTAAAGTCATACCCTGCCAAGGCAGTGCTATCGAAGTCGATACTGACGACATTTCGATCCGCCTCAATCTGTGCATCACGGGGAAATTGCCGGTGGACACGCTTTATTGCGGCCGGCTGATAATTGCTAAAGCCAACAAAGATGCCATCAGAGTTGGTAATTACTCGCACCTCAGTACGATATTTCGCCGAATCCCCGGTGAGTGGCTCCACTGTCACAAAGTCACTGTATATCTCAGCATCAGCCCACTCCTGCTGATCAAGAACCCCGTCAATAACGATCTCGCCGGAGACACTGGATAGTGAAAATAGACAGCTACTAAGCAGCAGCCCAAGATGGCTAGAGGGATGATTGCGCATAAAAGAATCTTTTTATTATTGTTGTAGGTCGAGGCAATAGTCTATGGGATTTTCGCCCAATAAACAGCCGTAAAGTTGTCACACAGGGTGCCAAGCTAGGCAACTGCAGCAGTATCAGAGAGTAAATCGATCAATACAGGTAGCACAGGAGGCAGCATAAGCACCTCAAAGCAACTAATCAAAAATCGTCAATAACCGTAAATGAGCCGCTTATTGACCGTATTTGATGCCGCCTTTAAGCTATCTGTCAATTACAATATGCGCAGAAAATAATAAAAAATTAGCAGGGACAACAGCAATGAAAACATTTTCTAATAAAGTCGCAGTAATCACCGGCGCTGGATCAGGTATAGGCCGTTACCTCGCCATACTACTGGCGAAATCCGGTGCCAATATAGCCGCCTGTGAGATCAATGAAGCGGCGCTTGCTGAGACCGTTGCAATGCTGCGGGACTACCCTGTTAAAGTATCTAGCCATCCTCTCGATGTAGCCGACAAAGCTGCGATTGAAGCCTTGCCGGAACAGGTCATTGCTCAACATGGTCATATTGACCTTGTCTTCAACAACGCCGGGGTTACCGTTGACTCAACGTTTGAGGACCTGTCGGAGAACGATTGGGACTGGGTTATGAATATCAACCTGCATGGAGTAATCAACTCCAGCCGCGCTTTTTTACCTCATCTGAAGCAACGGCCTGAAGCCGCTCTAATCAATACCTCTTCTATCTTTGGCATGATTGTGGTTGAACGGCAATCGGTTTATCACACCGCAAAATTTGCCGTGCGCGGTTTCACCGAAAGCCTGGTCAAGGAACATAAAGGTGGCTCAGTGCAGATACACTCTGTGCATCCAGGCCATATAGGCACCAATATACTCGGCAATGCGCGAGTCAATGAAGCCAAGGAATCGGCAAACGCATTTCAGCGCCTGATCGGCAAACTCGCTGGCATAGGTGATGATAGGGAAGCAATGGCCGAATTCTTTCAGCGAAACGGCATGCATCCCAGTCGCGCAGCCCAAATTATGCTCAATGCTGTTCTCAAAAACCGCCCCCGTATTTTTGTCGGTGCCGACGCCAAACTTATGGACCTGTGCCAGCGCCTGATGCCCATCCACTACGAAAAGTTATTCCCACTTATCACCGTGCCTCTGACTCTGTTGCGTAATAAAAAACCGATACAGGGCCTGCCCAGCTGCTGATCAAAAATGGGCAAGCCGCACAACAACGGGAATCTTTGTTAGCACAATTAAAGTAAGGCGAAATATTTATGTCGGCATCTTCAGCACAGCATTCAGATAGTGAACTACACAAAAACGTCAAAGAGCATAGAGACGTTATTATCGTCGGTGCCGGCTTGTCTGGTATCGGCGCGGCCTGCCATCTCGCCGAAAAATGTCCTGATCGCAGTTATCTACTACTGGAATCACGCAAGGCCATGGGTGGCACCTGGGATCTGTTCCGCTACCCCGGCATTCGCAGTGACAGTGATATGCATACACTGGGCTATAGCTTCAAACCCTGGGAAGGTGCCAAAGCCATTGCCGACGGCCCTTCTATCCTAGACTATGTTCGCAAAACCGCAGCTGAGCATGCAGTTGACCAGCATATTCGCTATGACCACCGCCTAATCTCTGCCAGCTGGTCTTCAGAGCAGTCCGTATGGACATTAGAGATACGTCAACCTGACACTGATCAAACTGTGCAGATGAGCTGTAACTTCCTCTATATGTGTTCCGGTTACTACAGCTATGAAAAACCCCATGACCCCCAGTTCCCCGAAGTGGATAGTTTTAAAGGCCAAATAATTCGCCCGCAATTTTGGCCCGAAGATCTCGACTATCAAGATAAGACCGTGGTGATCATTGGCTCCGGCGCCACCGCCATGACTCTAGTTCCCGCCATGGCCAAAAAAGCCAGGCAGGTAACTATGCTGCAGCGCTCACCAACCTACGTATTTTCAAGACCTTCCGAAGATTGGTTTGCCAATAGCCTGCGAAAGATTCTGCCGGCCACCTGGGCCTATGCGCTAACGCGCTTACGGAATACCTTGTTTCAGGAATTTATTTTTAAACAGGCGCGCAAGCACCCCGCAGCAGCCAAGCGCTTTTTACTCAATCAGTTGCGCAAGCAGCTGGGTGCTGACTATAACGTCGAGAAACACTTTACGCCCAACTATAACCCCTGGGATCAGCGTCTTTGCTTAGTGCCAGATGACGATTTATTTAAGGCTATTAGCAACGGCAGTGCCAATATAGTCACAGAGCATATTCAACGTTTTACCGAGACCGGTATTGAGCTGAAATCAGGACAGCATCTCGAGGCCGATATTGTTGTCAGTGCCACTGGGCTTGAACTGGAAGTAATGGGTGGAGCAACCTTCAGCGTCGATGGCCAAGTGATTGATTTCGCCACTCTAACCACTTACAAAGGCTTTATGGTCTCAGATGTGCCCAACATGGTCTCCACCTTTGGTTATGTCAACGCCTCATGGACATTGCGCGCAGACCTAATCTCCGAATGGGTGTGCAGGACTCTAAACCATATGCGTAAAACCCAGACCAGCAAGGTAGTACCGCTGGTGCCTGAGTCGTTAAAAGATATGCCCACCAAAGACTGGATAGCCGACTTTCCCGCAGGCTATCTGCAGCGGGCCATGCATCTTCAGCCTAAACAGGGCAACCAGGCACCCTGGGTCAATAGCCAAGACTTCCGCAGTGAGCGGGCGCTGTTTAGTCTGCCCATAGAGTCAGATAACGCCTTGCATTTCAGCGCTTCAGTAAACAGCCAGTAATGCAGCGACCACCAGCGCCACCAAGGCGACAATGTCGGCAATAACCACGCGCCCGATCTCTGCGTTGTAGCCCCCCACCGACAGCGCCAGCGCAATAAAAGACAGCACGCTGACAAAGCCGACAATAAAGGCTAACAGCTGATAGGCAGGATAAAACCCGGCATAGATAAAGAACAGACCCAACAAGCCAAACAATACATCGCGGTGGCGCATCAAAATGGCAATGTCTGGCGCCTCTAGCGGCAGACCATATAAAGCCGATAGACGTTCGCCACCCAAAACCTCCACCACAGGCAGCAAATGAATAATACCGACCAACAGGTAATCCCCCCATTAGTAACCGAGCTTTTAAGTAGAAGGCTAGGCCGCCTTGACCGTTCTCGGCCTAAGGAAACGTACAGTTGACTGTACAAGAGAATTTAAAGGATAGCTTTGCTACAAAGAAGGCACAAAAAAGCCCCAGAACCATTGAGATTACTGGGGCTTTGATGATTGGCGGAGAGAGAGGGATTGATAGTTAACAGGCTCAAGCCTGTTAACTAGTCCTTCGGACCGCCTGCGGCGCCCAAAACGCATTCGCGTTTAGTGATAAATTTCAGACTGAAGTCTGCTATTTAGTCCTGCGGACCGCCTGCGGCGCCCAAAACGCATTCGCGTTTTGTCGAACCGGTTAGGGTTCTCGGCCGTCTTTCGACGCAAAAAAATCCCCCGCATCTACGATGCGGGGGATTGTTTTTGGCGGAGAGAGAGGGATTCGAACCCT
>Ga0075467_10003803_pt1 | contig 11461 bp, 10 predicted proteins | sample DEB08_DNA_9_FD_75067 | JGI IMG/M metagenome (GOLD analysis project Ga0075467, IMG submission 75067) | Aqueous microbial communities from the Delaware River and Bay under freshwater to marine salinity gradient to study organic matter... | ecosystem: Environmental > Aquatic > Marine > Coastal ...
ATCAACCGGTACTTCCGACGGTGTTTTGTCTACGTTGAATAATGGTAGCGGTGCTCCTGCTAGTGCCGTCTACCGTTATTATCAGGGTACTAGTATGGCAGCGCCTCATGTTGCTGGCGCGGCAGCGTTGTTGTATTCATTAACACCTAATATTACGCCTGCGGCAGTTGAAAGCGTTCTAAAATCAACGGCCAGAAGCTTCCCTTCTACGTGTAGTGGTTGTGGCGCTGGTATTGTTGATGCGGCCGCTGCAGTTGCTACTCAAGTGTCTGGTGGCGGTGGTAATAGTTTGACTAAAGGCGTTGCCAAGTCAAACTTATCGGGCTCGCGTAACTCGCAAACGTTCTTTACTATTAATGTCCCTGCAGGCGCAAGAAACTTATCGTTCACCATGAGCGGCGGTTCTGGTGATGCTGATATGTATGTACGTTTTGGTGCCAAGCCAACAACAAGCACCTATAATTGTCGTCCATACCGTACTGGCAACAATGAGACGTGTAATTTCAGCTCACCGAGCACAGGTACTTATCATGTAATGATACGTGGTTATTCTGCCTACTCAGGTGTTCGTTTAATCGCCAATTACAACTAAATAGTTGGCGATTACACTGTGGGTTAATTTTGCGTCTTTTATTGCGTAGTGTGACCTTAAATACTAGTTTGCGGTGGAACTAGATCAAAGTAAAATCGGCTGTCTACGATAAGTAGGTGGCCTTTTTTATAACGGCGGCATTGATTAGGTTTGGTGATAGCCATATGTGATTGAAGTCTATGGAGGTCTCCCTACTAGTTTGGGGGCGAGGAATCGGCCGCGCATTACTCACTGATGGCCAAAAGATAGCCCTGGGCGATATCAGCTGTCGCTATCAAAACTGAGTCGCAAAATCACTCTCGATGGTGTATTCGTTTTATGCCCAAAGCAGCGAAAAGAGTCTGAGTTTATCAACTCGTTAAGCATGATTTTCGACAGGTATTTATTGCAGACTAAATGCTTACATAATCGAATTTTGTTGGTCGAATGCGAACATCTAGACAAATTCATCAGACTATATTGAGCGAATTAATATGGCTAAATGTTTGTATAAATCGACGTTAGTCATTTAGGGTTTGATGTAAGTAGTTCCGTAGCTAATTATTTTTGAATTTTCGCTAAATGCTTGAAATAATTTACATTTAGTCCATTTTTAGGCCTGTAATGTTAGGCATATGGTCTGTTTGCAATAGTTAAAAACTGAACGGCAAAATAAAGTCTCGACAAAAATGACAGTAACTTAGGAGACAAAATAATACTGGCATCTATTGTCATCTTTGGGTAAGTTGCTCTGGTCTTATAAGTTCAGACGCTGAGTAGGCCCGCTATAAATTTGGTCTACTTATGCCCCTACTAACCCAAATAATGGAATTATTATGAAACTGAAAAATAGCATTCTCAGAAGCAGTTTATACGGAATGACATTGGCCATGTTGTCGCAAACAGCGACCGCCATGCAACCCGATATAGAGCTAAATGCAGCCAACGCGACGTCAAGCAAAACCACCTATCTTGCTCAACCGCGATTTATTGTAAAGTACAAAAGCAACAGTTCGCAGGCGCTAAGTAGCGCAAATAGCGTATCAACGCAAATGTCGTCAAGGTCAGGCAAGAAGGTAAAGTACCTTAGGAAAATGTCAACTGGTGCCCATGTTGTTGAACTCGTCGGCGATATGAATAAGAGCCAACTGCTGGAAATGATCAGCAGTATGCAGTCTGATTCAAGTATCGAATACTTTGAAGAAGATCGTATTATGCAGATCATGGCGACACCGTCAGACCCGCAGTACAACAACCAATGGCACTACTACGAAGCCACTGGGGGGTTAAATCTACCGACTGCTTGGGATAGCTCTACAGGATCAGGTACTGTTGTCGCGGTAATTGATACTGGTATAACTAATCATGCAGATCTAAATGCCAACATGTTACCTGGCTACGATATGATTAGTGACGCAGGTATTGCCAATGACGGCAATGGTCGTGACTCTAACCCAGCTGATACCGGTGACGCGACAGCAGCAAATGAGTGCCAGCCAAATACACCGGCACGTTCAAGTAGTTGGCACGGTACTCACGTTGCCGGCACGGTGGCTGCGGTAACCAACAATGGTATCGGTGTCGCAGGCGTTGCATACAATGCAAAAGTTGTTCCAATTCGCGCCTTGGGTAAATGTGGTGGCTTCACCTCAGATATCGCCGATGCAATGATTTGGGCGGCTGGTGGTAGTGTGCCAGGGGTTCCGAATAATCCCAATCCTGCTGACGTGCTCAACCTCAGCCTAGGTGGTGGCGGATCTTGTGACGCAACGTCTCAAGCGGCTATTAACCAAGCGGTAAGTTTAGGTGCAACAGTAGTTGTTGCGGCTGGTAATAGTAACCAAAACGTTTCCGGCTCTACTCCGGCAAACTGTAATAACGTAGTTAGTGTTGCCGCGGTTGGTCGTAACGGCGGACGTGCGAGTTACTCAAATTTTGGTAATTTAGTTGATGTGGCGGCACCTGGTGGCCAACAATCAACCGGTATTTCCGATGGTGTTTTGTCTACTTTGAATAGTGGTAGCGGTGCTCCTGCTAGCGCTAGCTACGAGTACTATCAAGGTACTAGTATGGCGGCACCGCATGTTGCTGGAGCGGCTGCCTTGTTGTACTCGCTGACACCTAACATTACGCCTGCGGCGGTTGAAAGTGTTCTCAAGTCAACGGCAAGAAGTTTCCCTTCTACGTGTAGTGGTTGTGGCGCCGGTATCGTAGATGCAGCGGCCGCAGTAGCGACTCAGGGCACCACACCGCCAAGTGGCAATGAGTTGACTAAAGGCATTGCCAAAACTGGTTTGTCTGGAACAACGGGCAATGAAAAGTTTTATACTATTGATGTACCAGCAGGTGCCAGTGCGTTGTCGTTTAACATCAGCGGTGGTTCAGGTGATGCAGATGTATACGTGCGTTTTGGTGCTAAGCCGACAACAGCAACTTACGACTGTCGTCCATGGCTCAGTGGTAATACTGAAGCGTGCAACTTTGCCTCACCGAGTGCTGGTACATATCACGTCATGGTACGTGCTTACGCGACCTATTCTGGTGTTAGTTTAGTTGCTGATTACACAGCGTCTAGTGGTCAACCTGATAGCATTTCAGTAACGGGTCTCAGCGGTTCTCAAAACCAATGGCTGAATTATGAGCTAGACGTTCCCGCTGGCCAATCCAGCGTTAACGTGTCTATCTCAGGTGGTACAGGTGATGCTGATGTATACGTACGTTTCGGTGCTAACCCAACAACTAGCACTTATGACTGCCGTCCATGGCTCAGTGGTAACAATGAAACATGTACTATTACTAATCCACAACAAGGTACGTATTTTATTCGTATACGTGGGTATTCAGCCTTTAGTGGTGTATCGTTAAATGCTAGTTCGCAGTAGCACTAGTTAAATAGAAGTAAAATCGGTCACCTACGATAAGTAGGTGGCCTTTTTTTATGTTTGTGGCATTCTGCGTACATGGCACCCGAGATCGACATAGCGATAATAAATTTTAGCGATAGTGCTGAGGTTGAAATGTTAATTAAACTTTTGCAAGCGCATCGCCAAGGCATGCTTAAACATTCGCCCCCCGAAAGTGTTCACGCGCTAGATATCGACGCAATAAAGTCGCCAAGCCTTACCTTTTGGGGCGTAAGGATCGGCGTGTCTGAGCAATTAGGCCAATTAACTCGGGAGCCGATAATCGCCTGTGCAGCATTGAATAGACTCAGCGGGCAGCACGTAGAATTAAAGTCGATGAAAGTCTCTGATGCTTATTTGGGGCAAGGAATCGGTCGCGTATTACTCAATCATGTATTGGCTTATGCTAAACGCACGGGCTATAAGCGAGTAAGTCTTGAAACTGGAACCATGCCTGTCTTCGTAGCGGCTCGCAGATTGTATGAATCTGTTGGTTTCGATCAATGCGCGCCATTTTCTAATTATGTTTATGATCAAAACAGCGTGTGTATGAGTCTAAATTTAAGTGACTAACAGCTAACTGAACGGCGGCATACAAGTCTCTGTAGCGCGATCTTTTTATCCAATTATTTACCTAACACAGGCCTCCTCATGCAGCATATTTTTGAAGAACTTGATTACCAAAAAACACCGTTAGGCGACATCAGCCTGCGTAAACGAACTGAGCCTAGATTGGACAACATACTGATATACGAAGTTAAGCTCGGTGATGAGTTCTTGATGTCTAGTCTGTTTGTTGAAGCTGAAGAGCAACTCGCGACTCTCGGTTTACAGCGGCTCAAGTTAAATCACCATCAACAGGGTTTGAATATTGTTGTAGGCGGTTTAGGCCTTGGGTACACCGCGCTAACTACCGTACAAGATAAGAATGTTGCACGCCTTAGGACAATTGACGTTATGCAGCCCGTGATTAGTTGGCATCAACAAGGCTTATTGCCGATTGGCGATGAGCTCGCGGTTAATCCGAAGAGCGAGTTGATTCATGGCGACTTTTTTGCAATCGCTACTGACGATCACCTAGGCGTTCTTGAAGATGACAAAGTGCACGCTATTTTGCTCGATATTGATCACTCGCCGAGTCATTGGTTAAATCAAGGTAATAGCGGGTTTTATAATCAAGCATCGTTATTGAAAATGAGCCGCAAAATTGTCACCGGTGGGGTATTCGGTCTATGGTCAAACGAGCGCCCAGATCCAGAATTTACCAAATTATTGAACACGGTGTTTAGCCATACTGAAGAGCATGTCGTGTCGTTTCCGAATCCATATTCTGGTGGTGAATCGATTAATTCTGTATATATTTCAATGGTTTAGGTTGCTGTTCTGTTGTTATCCGGCGTTTATTAGTGACATATGGTTTTACTCAAAGCGACAACTTATCGTACCGCTGGTATGAAGTTGAGTCTGGTTCAATACGATGTGCGTGGTAACATGCACCAATCTCAGATACAGTCGATTACAAGTCAATGAAAATACATGTTTTTTGCGTCGGTGGAACCATCGATAAAATTTATTTCGATGCCAAAAGTAAATACGAAGTAGGTGCGCCTGCGATTCGTAAAATGCTATTGCAAATAGCCGTTAACTTAGATATTGAAGTGACCTCTTTAATGGCCAAAGACAGTCTCGAAATGACCGATGAAGACCGAGCTATTATTGCCCAAGCGGTCGAAGGCTGTGAGGCTGACAAGATAATTATCACGCATGGCACCGATACCATGCCCGATACGGCTAGGTCGCTTGGGAAATTAACTAACAAGGTGGTTGTGCTGACCGGTGCGCTTGCCCCAGCAATATTTAAGGATAGTGATGCACTATTTAATGTTGGTGGCGCCTTAGCTGCCGTGCAAGCGCTTGAGAAGGGTGTTTACATTGTCATGAATGGTGAATTATTTGATGCCACTAACGTGCGTAAAGATGTCGAGAATAATTGCTTTAGACGGCTAAGTTAATGGTTTGAGGCCTCTAGAGTTCAGATGATGGGCCTGTCGGATAATGATTTACGTCAGAAGAAAGTGGTACAACTCGCTAGCTCGCCCTTCGGGGAGGCTAGTTTTTCGTTTATTTTAGACGTAATGGTTGTTCCATTGCTCGAAAAAAATCAGAAAAATAGACCAAAGTGGCGCCTTCGTACTAGTTGAATTCGTTATCCGACAGGTCCATGACATAAGAACGGTCGCTTATGCGACCGTTCTTGCTGAGTGTATTTCTTACTAAGGAGCCTTTCAGCTTATACCCTAAGCAACCAGTAGTTTATTAACTAACTTTACATAGTTTGCTGGGTCCTTAATCTGAGCACCTTCACTCAAAGCTGCTTGATCAAACAACACCTGGGCCCAGTCTGCAAATGAGTCACTCTCGACATTCAATTGCTTGATGATTGGGTGGTCTGGGTTTAGCTCTAAAATTGGCTTACTTGTCGGTGCGTCTTGCCCCATCGCTTTCATGATGCGCTCTAGGTTGGCACCGGCGTCGTTTTCGTCTGCAACTAAGCATGCAGGTGACTCGGTTAAGCGATTAGTCAAGCGTACTTCTTTGACTAGATCACTCAATACCTCGGTGAGTTTCTCGGTCACCGACGACAGTTCAACCTTGGCTTCTTCCTGCTCTTTTTTCTCATCATCAGAAAGCTCTAAGCCACCTTTAGCGACCGATTTAAGCGGCTTTTCATTGTGCTCCGTTAAGCTATTGACCAGCCATTCATCAACTGGGTCGGTCAGATATAGCACCTCAATGCCTTTCTTGGTAAACATCTCAAGGTGAGGCGAGCCCTTAGCCGCTTGGTAGCTCTCAGCGGTAATGTAGTAGATCGAGTCTTGATCGTCGCCCATGCGCTCTACATATTGATCAAGCGACACTGTTTGCTCGTCATTGCCGCTGTGTGTGCTAGCGAAGCGAAGCAGGGGGGTTATATTGTCTTTATTGTCGGTATCTTCGACCATACCTTCTTTAATGACCTGACCGAACTCGGACCAAAACCCTTGGTAAGCATCATTATCATCTTTTGCGATACGCTTGAGTTCATCTAAAACACGCTTAACGGCACGCCCTTTAATTTTCTTAACGTCTCGATCGCTTTGTAGAATTTCACGCGACACATTGAGCGGTAAATCTTGCGAGTCGATCACACCTTTTACGAAGCGCAAGTAGTTCGGCATTAGGTGTTCGGCGTCGTCCATAATGAAGACTCGACGAACGTAAAGTTTGATACCCTTTTTGTTTTCACGATTCCATAGGTCAAATGGCGCCTTCTTGGGGATGAACAACAAGGAGGTGTACTCCATGTTGCCTTCCACCTTGTGGTGCAGCGTCGACAATGGTGGTTCCATGTCGTAGCTCAAGCCTTGATAAAAGTTTTGATACTCTTCATCGGTGATTTCTGATTTCGGGCGCGCCCAAAGTGCGGTGCCTGTGTTTACCGTTTCTAGCTCAGCCTCAACGCCCTCTTGTGGCTTGCCTTCATCGTCTAAAGGAGCCGACCCGAGCATTTTTATAGGCAGAGAAATATGCTCCGAATACTTATTGATGATGTGCTTTAGACGAAAATCATCTAAATATTCGCTTTCGTCTTCTCGTAGATGTAGCGTAATGGAGGTTCCGACCTCCGCTTTGTCTGCTTCAGCAATGGTGAATTCGCCTTTTCCGTCCGATTCCCAAATGACTCCTTTATCATCACCTGCGCGGCGGCTAGTCACTGTTACCTTATCTGCCACCATGAACACAGAATAGAAGCCAACACCGAATTGACCGATCAAGCTTACGTTATCACCGTCACTTTTAGTCGCCTCAATCGCTTGCATGAACTTTTTTGTGCCGGAACGAGCGATGGTACCGATATTGTCGATCATCTCGTCATGGTTCATGCCAATGCCGTTATCACTAATAGTAAGCGTTCTTTTGTCCTTATCGGTGGCAACTATAACCGCTAACTCTTCCTCATCATTAAGCAAAGAAGCGTTGGTTAGTGCCTCAAAACGGCGTTTATCGATTGCATCTGAGCTATTAGAAATTAATTCACGAAGAAAAATCTCTTTTTGGCTATAAAGAGAGTTGATCATTAAGTCTAAAAGCTGACTAATTTCGGTTTGAAAAGCGTGGGTTTGCGGTTTGCTCATAATGTTAATTACGTGATGTTTGTTAGGTTTGTTGATGGGTTACTTAATAGGGATGTAAGCTTCAGATTTCAAGCGACGAAAAATAAGCTTTTTTTTCAAGTTTTTGTTGACGACATTCAGTTGTCTGAGTATAGTCGCGCCTCAATGATTTACAGCGTCATTCGCTTTTAACTCCCAAGAGCAGCTGATATGAGTTTTCTCAGATTAGCAGTTCGGAAGCGATTAAAATGACACACACCGTCGGGGTGTAGCGCAGCCTGGTAGCGCATCTGGTTTGGGACTAGAGGGTCGTAGGTTCGAATCCTATCACCCCGACCATTTTTTATTTTTGCTAGTTCATTGGCGGTAAGGTTGTTTGGAAGAGATGAGTGCCATCGATTCTTAATAATGCCTTAATGTCTAAGTTCGCGAAAAGTAGTGTTAGTTGAGTGCCCGTAGCTCAACTGGATAGAGCAACAGCCTTCTAAGCCGTAGGTTACAGGTTCGAGTCCTGTCGGGCGCACCATTGACCTACTTAGATGTAATAAGCAGTTTAATGAAAAGTGTAGTAAATTGTAATTTATTGAGGTTAGTGGAATTCAAGTTTTGAATTAAACTGATCGATGTGATACCTGTAGTCGCTTTGACGTTTTCTGCGATTACAAACTGCATGGTGATTGTAGCTCAGTTGGTAGAGCCCCGGATTGTGATTCCGGTGGTCGTGGGTTCGAGCCCCATCAGTCACCCCAGTTTGTCCTTTTTATTAGGGGTGAGTTGCTGGAGTAGGGTATTGCGTTGTTTACGATCGTCTTAAATCGTGTTGTGCGAAAGTGGCGGAATTGGTAGACGCGCTGGTTTTAGGTACCAGTGTCTTGCGGCGTGAGAGTTCGAGTCTCTCCTTTCGCACCATTTAAGAATGATCGTTGTAATCTAATAAGGTCCCAGGCACGGAAGCCATAGTGAGGCCATAGTCGACTGGCGAATCTTCTTCTAAGCGGTAATATTTTAGGATCTACACGCCTTTGCGCCCTAATTACTAATAATCTCCTAGTTTTCTCAGGCAATACATTTTGTCTATTCAAGGCTTAGTGTTAGAATCCCGCCCCTAATTGCGTCGTGAGCCCATTTTGGCTCTCGATTGAACAAGAATAATCTGACATCTAAATACGAGTAACACATGCAAGCGTCTGTTGAAAAAACCAGTGGCATTGGCCGTAAATTGAGCGTGGTCGTAACGGCCGATAAAATCGAAAGTGCGGTACAAAGTCGTTTGAAGCAACTTTCAAAGCGCGTGAAAATTCAAGGTTTTCGGCCCGGTAAGGTGCCAATGAAAATCGTTGAGCAGCAATACCGTGGCACCGCCACCAATGACGTATTGGGCGAGTTGATTCAAAATAGCCTACAGGAGGCTCTTGAGAGCCAAGACGTAGTGCCGGCAGTACAACCGGACATTATCCCGGAAGCGCCCGTCGAAAAAGGCAAAGACTTTGCTTATACAGCGAGTTTCGATGTCTACCCAGAATTTGAAAAACTGGATTTAGAAGGGGTTAAGATTCTAAAGCCAGAAAGTGAGGTTGACGACGCTGATATCGACAAGGTTATTGATAATATGCGTAAGCAGCAGCTGACTTGGAAAGAGTTGAAGCGTAAGTCAAAGAAAGGTGATCGTGTTCTGATTGATTTTGTTGGCAGTATTGACGGTGAAGAGTTCGACGGCGGTAAGGCCGAAGATTACCCAATGATTTTGGGTGAGAATCAGATGCTACCAGATTTTGAAAAAGGCGTTAAAGGTATGAAGGCCGGTGAGTCTAAAGATATTGACGTTACTTTTCCCGACGATTACAACGAAGATATTGGCGGTAAGACCGCTGTCTTCAAGATCGATGCGAAGACAGTCTCAGAACCTGTTTTGCCCGAGATCGACGAAGAGTTCATTAAGAACTTTGGTATAGAGAGTGGCGACCAAGCTGAGTTGCGTGCTGAAGTTCAGACAAATCTTCAGACAAATCTAGAGAATCAGTTGAGTTCTACTCTGCGTCAACGTACGTTCGATGCTTTACTAGAGCAAAACAGCACTGAGATGCCTTTGAAAATGGTTCAAGAAGAAGCTGGTCGTATGGTGCAAGAGCAGAAGAACCAAATGCTGCAGCAGGGCATTGATGCCAAGATGCTTGAAAACTTCCCGGATCCTGAATTCGATACATTAAAGCCGCAAGCGGAGAAGCGCGTAGCATTAGGCCTGTTGATGATGGAAATTATTCGTAAAGAAGAAATCAAGCCAGATGAAGCGCGCGTTAATGATCGCATCGAGAAAATGGCATCTTCATATGAAGACCCTTCGCAATTCATTGAATATTATAAGAGCAACCAACAGGCGTTGGCACAAGTTCAATCAATTGTTCTAGAAGAGCAAGTTGTCGATTTCTTGATTGCGAAAGCAGATGTAGAGGTTGAGAATATTGAAGCAGCTACCTTACTGAATATGCAGTAGGATCTCCTAATCGGTTGATTTTTATAGGCCTGTCTTGCAATTTGCAGAATGATCTTTACATTCTACACTAGGCAACACAGGTTATAATCCAACCAAATATTATTAAGAGCTTAATTAACGCAATGACAAAATTTCCGAATTCAATGATTCAAACCCCGTATGGCAATAGCTCAGGCTCATTTGCATCTAACGCTAATGATACTATGGGCGCAGGTGGCTCAGCGCCTATGGGTGCTGGCGGCTTGGTGCCGATGGTCGTCGAGAGTTCGGGGCGTGGCGAACGTGCGTATGATATCTACTCACGGCTTCTTAAAGAGCGAGTAGTCTTTTTGGTTGGCCAAGTTGAAGATTACATGGCGAACTTGATTGTTGCTCAATTATTGTTTCTTGAATCAGAGAATCCAGATAAAGAAATTAATCTTTATATCAATAGTCCTGGTGGGTCGGTTTCAGCCGGTATGGCGATTTACGACACAATGCAGTTCATTAAGCCAAAAGTTAGTACCGTTTGTATAGGTCAAGCGGCCAGTATGGGTGCTCTGCTATTAACCTCCGGCGCAACTGGCAGTCGTTTCGCCTTGCCTCACGCTCGGATTATGATTCACCAGCCTCTAGGCGGTTATCAAGGCCAAGCAACTGATATCGATATACATGCAAAAGAAATTTTGCGGGTTAAATTAGAGCTGAACGAAATAATGGCCAAGCATAGCGGTCAGAATCTTAAAACAGTTGAGAAAGATACCGAACGAGACAACTTTATGAGCGCCGAAGAAGCCAAAGAATACGGTTTAATAGACGACGTAATCGAGCAGCGGCCCAAGTAGCTTGTTATCGCAAGAGTTTGTAAAAGGTCGCTTACGCGGCCTTTTTTATATCAGCTACACGGCTTTTTTTATAACAACATAGTTGCTGATGATAGTTCTTGGCGAAAGTTTTCATACATAGCTCTTTATGTCGCTTTCAAATAATAGCCGACTAATCAGTAGTGATACTGTCGAGATGTTACTTGATCGACCAGACCAGACTTGTGGGCTCAGGTTTGTAGGCATAGTAGCTGGATTCTTTGTCGAATCAGGCGGTAAAAATAGAGATTTATCCTTGAGTTCACGTCTCGGGCATGTCGATGGTGTAAGTTCTTAGTCTATGAATGGAATGACTCAATTAAGGTTTATTGACCTCAAGCGCATCATTGGTAGGAAGAGCGCTTTAATAGGTATTGAGCAGGAACTTAGTTAGAGGCTTAAGTTAAAAACCTAAGTTATAGACTTAAGTTAAAAATTTAGCTAGGGCTCGGAAATTGGCGAGATGAATTTTTGCAGCTTAGTCGTTCTAGGGGTTACCA
>Ga0075467_10003808_pt1 | contig 11453 bp, 9 predicted proteins | sample DEB08_DNA_9_FD_75067 | JGI IMG/M metagenome (GOLD analysis project Ga0075467, IMG submission 75067) | Aqueous microbial communities from the Delaware River and Bay under freshwater to marine salinity gradient to study organic matter... | ecosystem: Environmental > Aquatic > Marine > Coastal ...
GAGTGCCTAAGTCGCTCCAAGTCGGACATCTGGTGACGCTGCTCTAGCGTCTTACGTTCTTTTTCATCGGCCATGACGAGTGTGAAAAAGCCACTACCAGCATGGATTTGCAACCTTTTTCACTCAAGTTGGCGTGGTATTTGCCAACCCAATGGGTCAATCGAAGACCAGAACTAAGGCACGCGCGGGAACTTGGAGAAGTCCGGCTCGCGTTTTTCGAGAAACGCATTTTTCCCCTCCTTGCCCTCCTCGCTCATGTAATAAAGCATGGTCGCATTCCCTGCCAGGTCCATCAATCCCATCTGACCATCACAGTCAGCATTGAGGGCCGCCTTGAGGCAGCGCATCGCTATCGGTGAATGCTGAAGCATTTCCCGACACCACTGGATCGTTTCTTTTTCTAAATCCGCAAGTGGCACCACGGTGTTCACCAACCCCATGTCCAGCGCCTGCTGGGCATCATACTGGCGGCAGAGAAACCAAATCTCACGTGCCTTTTTCTGACCCACAATTCGAGCTAGATAACTCGATCCAAGACCACCGTCGAAGGATCCTACCTTAGGTCCTGTCTGACCAAAAATGGCATTGTCGGCAGCGATACTGAGGTCACAAACGACTTGCAGCACGTGGCCACCACCGATGGCATAACCGGCCACCATGGCCACCACGGGCTTTGGCAGATTGCGGATCTTGCGCTGCACATCGAGAATATTGAGGCGAGGCACCCCGTCGCCACCAATGTAGCCAGCGTGTCCCCGCACCTTCTGATCACCTCCCGAACAAAACGCCTTGTCCCCTGCCCCGGTGAGAATAATCACCCCTACCTGGGGATCCTCATGCGCGAGATCGAGAGATACCAGCAGCTCCTGTGTGGTCTCGGGTCGGAACGCATTACGGACTTCCGGCCGGTTGATGGTGATCTTGGCGATCTGACCGTCTTCGCTTTTCTCGTAAAGAATGTCTTTAAATTCGTGTGCTGATGTCCACATGGGGAAAAGTGTCGAGTTTTAAGGCTTAAGTTTCAAGTTGTTTCGGAAAAAGAGCTCACATGATTGTGCAAATTCTTTGGGCTTTTCCCACGGTACTCGGTGGCCACAGTCGGGAATGATTTGATGCTTAGCATTGGGCATCCGGCTGACTGCATTTTGTGCGATATCGGTAAACTTAGCATCACGCGCCCCTGTCAGCCAGAGGACGGGACAGGTGATTTTATCCAGCTGGGGAACAAGGTCTGCTTGAGCGCCCAGTGACCAGTCGACAAAGGAGCGCGCGATCGATGCGCGGCGGGTTTTGAGAACGGCGCGGTCAGCCATATCGCCGGTATCACCTAACACGTCCTGCGCATTCCATTTCCTCAGAAAATCGGACCACTCCCCTTTCAAGGCCGCGGTCGACCACTCGGCGTCTTTTTTACGTCGTTCGACGCGATCGGACTCCTCGCTGAGCCCTGGGTGAGCTGAGACGATGACCGCCGCCTTCCATAGATCCGGTTGGGCAAGCAGCGCATGTAACGCCAGCCGACCACCCATGGAGTAGGCGACCAGGGTAGGTGCAGGATCAACACCTTTGACCTCCTCGGCCAGCGTATTGCCAAATTTCCCTAACGGCATCGGGCAGCAGTCGAGAAAGCGCCAGAGGTCCAGCCGACGCACACCTTGTAATTCAGCGGGCAAACTGGCTGCAAATTCGCGCCAGTCTGCCGCCATGCCGACGGCTCCGTGAAGAGCCCAGATCATTTTTACACAAACGAGTTAGAGCGACTTCAGGCACGCCTGGACAGCCTCAAAATCGGGCATATCGGCCGGATTGTCGTTCACCTCTGCATAACGAACGACGCCCGTTTTATCGACCACAAAGGCAGAGCGCTTGGGCACACCACCCATGATCAGATTCTTTTCAGGGAGGAAGGACTCATAAGCAACCCCGTAAGCTTCCGTAACGGTGTGCTCGTAGTCGCTCAGAAGAGTGAATCCGATGCCTTCTTTTTCAGCCCATGCGGCTTGCGCAAACGGATTATCTCCGGAAATACCAATCACCTTGGCATCGAGCTCCTCATAGACGGAAAGCCCTTTGATCACTGCACAAACCTCCGCAGTGCAACCACTGCTAAATGCCATTGGCATAAAAAGCAGCACCAGGTTCGATGATCCGACCAGGTCAGAAAGCTGTACGGTCTGCGGGCCTTCTGCAGTGAAAGTGACGAGGTTAAAATCGGGGGCTTGATCTCCTACTTGAATGCTCATGGTAATAAAATGCTTGGATTGAAAATGGTTAGATTAAATGATTCAGTTTGTTTTCGATAACCGCTGATGCAGCTCAAGGCGACTGTAGCTGTATCCATGAACCATTGGCAAGCATCAACCCGGTCAACCTATCTCCCCAAGCTGCTTTTTCTGTCCGGTATTGTAGTCAGCAGCTTGCGGGCGATCCACCAGCCGGCCAATGCCCCACCCAGATGGCATGCATGGCTGATTTGAAAAATCCCGGGGCCACCCCATCTGATCAACTGCTCACCCAGACGGCAAAACACGGGAAGCCCGAGGCCAGGATGCATCAGCCAAAGCAGCAACTCGGCCATCATGATGCCAAGCCCGAGGTTTTTTCCGCTGACCGGCAACAGCCAGAGGCGGGAATGGGGCAAAAGTGTCGTCAGCGTTAGCAGCAGGGCCAGGCAAGCTCCGGAAATACCGACCAGATAGCTTTCACCATAACCGGTCCTCAGCATCAGAATTCCCGTGAATAAATGCAGCAGCCCCCCTGCTAGCGCTCCACACAGGATGATTTGAAAACATTTCCACGTTCCAAGAATCTCAACCACCCTCCAGCCCACTAACCACAGCACCAGCACGTTGATCGACAGGTGAAACCAGTCGCCGTGAAGCAAGCCGTGAGTTATCAGTTGCCAGATTTTACCATGCGAAAACTCACCCCAGGAAAGGCCGAAGTTTTGGTAATACCACGGTGCCTCTGAGGGTCCACCTGCCCCCAGCAATAATAGATGAACCGTTATTAATAGGAGCACCAGGCCCGACAACATATCCAGCCCGGGCCAACGGAATCCCCAATGGGATGGCAAACGGGAAGATAAGACGTGCAAAGGGTTACTAGACCTCGATTTCTGGCCGGGCATTGGCATCAGATAATAACATCACAGCATGCCAAGGCACGGAAATTCTCCACGGCCCCAAAACAGGCGATTCAGATAACCCAACTGATGTGATTCAACAAGCTGCCTACCTTGCTCTCGGCTCGGCTTTGACACGGGAATCAGCACCCGCGCTGGTGACAAAAGGACCTCCTGCCATTGGCGCCACTCCGGTAAACGCCACATCGGGCATCTCACTCGGTTTTCCTGCCAACGGAAACTCCTTGCGCAAGGGGTAATAAGGGTAACCCTCCCACATCAGGATGCGGCGTAAGTCGGGGTGACCAGAAAACTTGATTCCCATCATGTCGTAAATCTCGCGTTCGTGCCAGTTGGCCGTTGCCCAAAGATCACTGACGGTTGGAACCTCTTCGGCATCAGCCACAGAGGCTTTAACGCGCAGATGCAGGGAGTCATCAACGGTTGCTAGCTCGTAAACCATTTCAAACCTTGGTTCACTGCCCATATTATCAACGCTTGATACATCGATAAGAAAATCAAAACCAAGCTCGTTGTAGCAATACTCCAACACGGCACGAAGCTCGCCGGCTTTTACCGTAACGGTCTGCTCACCACGAAACTCGTGACGACTGGCAGAAGAGAATTTATCCAGAACTCGCTGGGCGGTATCTTGTGCATTCATTGGCCTATCAATTATGAGTTAGCGACAGAAGGGTCAGCTTTTAGATCACGCGTTGACTCCTCGCCATCGATTTTGCGTTGCAGCTTCATCAAACCCTCAATCAATGCCTCAGGGCGTGGCGGACAGCCGGAAATGTAGACATCCACAGGAAGAAGCTGGTCGATGCCCTGAAGCACGGCATAGCTGCGATACATTCCTCCACTGGAAGCACAGGCTCCCATGGCAATGCACCACTTAGGCTCCGGCATCTGATCCCAGACGCGCTTGACGGCAAGAGCCATCTTGTAAGTCACCGTGCCGGCGACAATCATCACATCGCTCTGGCGCGGGGAAAAACGCATCACCTCGGCACCAAAGCGGGAAATATCAAAACGTGAGGAAGCAGTCGCCATCAACTCGATCGCACAGCAGGCAAGCCCCATGGGCATGGGCCAGAGCGAATTTTTTCTCATCCAGTTAATGGCAGCATCCACCTGAGTGAAAATCACATTGCCCTCGATCTTGGAATCGTATGCGGCATGCGCAAGCGCTGTGCGCGCTGATTGATCTGTGCGCGCTGATTGAGACGACTCGGAAACCGTATCAGTAACAGTTCCAGCAGCCGTTCCAGCAATAATACTGGTGGAAGGATCGATAATAGTGGCGGGTTCAACAGGTGTTGCCATAGCGGTATTTTCTAATGTCATGCAGACCATTGTCCGCGCGCACACCCTAGCCAGAGAACCCATCACCACAAGCCCCTTTTAGCACGAATTTTGCCATGATCATAGCGACAACCACATCAGCAACAAGCCTCCTTTACGGTTGCTGGCCACTCGGTTTTCGCCTGCCTCCGCAATGATAGAGCATCATTTTTTTTGATTTTACGCTTACTCCCGCGCCCCGTCCCGTTTATAAGGCGTCAACTGAGCTCCATGGAAAAATTATGTTTTGCATACCAGAGGCAGATTGCTTGTGTCCGTATGACATGTGCACTCATCCTGTGCACTCATCTCATTGCCCCCCATGTCTCGGCCGATGAATCCATCGTCCAGAAAGAACTTAACCGTAGAATTAATAATGCCCGCGAGGCCTACGAGCTCCTCAATACAGCAGACCTGGCCTACAAAAAAGGCGATTACGAAAACGCGACACAGAGTTACGCAAGCGCCTTTGGCCTCCTGCCGGTAGGCGCATTGAATCACGAACTCCGTGCCGCGGCGGCTGAGCGTTACGCTACCGCAGCCACAGAACGCAGCCGGGGCCTGGCCAAAAACGGCAACTACGATGAAGCTCGCGCCCTCCTTGACACCGTTCTTAAGCCCGAGGTGGCGCCCGCCCACCTTGGCGCCTTGAAACTAAGGGCACAGATTGACGATCCTATCCGCTACAACCACGCCCTCACCCCGGAGCACGTCGAGGATGTTGTCAAAGTGGGTCGATTGCTTCGTCAGGCGGAGGGCTTCTACAATCTTGGCCAATATGACCCTGCCAACCAAGCCTACGTGTCCACCCTGCGTATTGATCCATTCAACAAAGCAGCCCGCCGTGGCATGGAACGAATCAACGCGATCAAGTCTGACTATCATCGCGCGGCCAGAGATCACACCAGATCTGACATGCTGGCGGAAGTCGATCAAAACTGGGAGATCTACGTACCCGCTGCGGAAAGCGCTATACCCATAGCCCCAATCAGTGACCCGACAGCGCTCGCCCCGGACATACGAGACAAGCTCACTGGTATCATTTTGGAAAAGATCGACCTGGAGAAAGCCACCCTCGAGGAAGCTCTCGACTTTGTGCGTGTCCAAAGCCGTCTGGGGGATGCCCCCGACGCTACCGGCGAGCAAGCCGGCGTTAATATTTTGCTAAACCTGGGCGACCCATCCTCTGAGGCATTCAAATCCATCGTAAACAACCCTGTCACCATTTCAGCAAGAGGTCTTCCTCTCTCAAAAGTGCTGGACTATATTTCCGAACAGACGCGTACGCAATGGAGCACAGATGGCGTCAGTATCATCGTCGCCCCGCTAGGCTCCATCAGTAGCGGTATAATTTCCAGGACCTTTCGGGTCCCCCCCAACTTCCTGCGAGCCGCCACTATCCAAAAAAAAGATGGTAATGATGACCCGTTTGGTGAGGAAGACGGAGAAGATGGCAAGTTGCCTGAGCGACTCAGCATCACCGATTTCCTCGAGCAGAGTGGCATCAGTTTTCCCGATGGTGCTTCGGCCAGCTACACCCCATCGAGCAATACCCTCATCGTGCGCAACACTCCGGGTAATATCGATCTTATCGACCAGCTCGTCTCCCTGATAGCAGGCGCGGAACCGGTCATGGTGATTATCCGAACGGCCATCATCCGCGTAAGCGAGCAAAAGCTCAAGGAACTTGGCTTTGATTGGGCCATTACCCCTCTGGCACTCGGCGGAGGAATCTCCCTCGGTGGAGGCAGTATAGGAAATGCCAATCCGCTGAACTCTCTGAGTGGCAGCCCCATTACCTCAGGCAACCGAAGCGGAACCGGTGCCACCCCCCCCAATTCCATCAGCTCAATCCTCAATAACAATCAAACCGGTGTTGCCAATGATAGCAGCTTGCGCGCTCCAGGTATCCTTAAGGTCACCGCCATTACCAATGGCATGGTTATCGAAGGGTTGATGCGTGGCCTCAACCAATCCACGGGCGCTGATATCATGGTCAAGCCATCCACCATTTCACGCAGCGGCGAAAAATCTAAAATTGAGGTCGTCCGGGAATTCATTTACCCCACCGAGTACGAACCCCCGGAACTTAGCCAAGGCGGCGACAGTGGCAGTGGCGGTGGCAGTGGCGGCGGTGCTGTGACACCAGCTACTCCCACGGCGTTCGAAACCCGCGACACCGGGGTCACGCTGGAAGTCTTGCCCACTGTGGGCCCCGATAAAAAATACATCGAGCTGTCACTTCGGCCCGAGTTGGTCGAATTCGAAGGTTTTGTCAACTACGGCTCGCCCATTTTGAGTCCTGGAACCGATATCACGGGAAATCCTGTGAGCATAACCATCACTAACAACGCCATCCTCATGCCCGTGTTCAAAACCATCCGCACCCAGGATGCCGCCCTGAACATCCAAGATGGTGCTACCGTGGTCCTGGGCGGCCTGATCACCAGCAACAGCACTAAGATAGAGGACAAAACCCCCTTTCTGGGCGACATCCCTCTAGCCGGCAGACTTTTCCGCTCGGAAGCGAGTCGGACATTCCGGGAGGCTCTCATCATCACCGTTAATGCTGAACTCGTCGACCCAACCGGCAGAGCTTGGAGAGATCGCTAGGCACCCCTTTTGCCTGAGCCAGATATCTGCATTTGACATTGCGGTAATCCTGATAACAGCTAGGCTTCCTAGAACAATTTAAGGTCTATGGAATCGCATTCAGATAAGCACAATCCAGAGAACGATCATTATTCAGTCGACGAAATGATGGATCGTTTAAAACGAAACGATCAACAAAAACGTTCCGTTGACCCGAACAACGAAGGCGAACTGATCACGAGACCGGATGGCTCGCAAGTCATCAAGGTTCGCAAGCACAAGAGACGATCCAAACAGCAGGCCAAAAAATCCGAGCATAACCCCAAGACCAAATGGACCATATTAGGGGCCATGATTGCTCTGCTTGTCATCCTTGTTGCTGGCATTGTGTTTATCATTGCCAAATACAACGGCAAGTCCTTCAAGGAAAAAACGGAATTGAACATCTCTGAGCTTACTGGAGCAGAAGCAACCGAGCTCACCCAGCTCAGGGTGACCCCCATTTCAGCCATGGCATCAAAAGCCATAATAACATGGGGCAACGACTCATTTTATCAGTCTGCCAACTTCTCCAATATCAGGGGGGATATCGGGGCTACCAGCTTTTTATCCACTAACTGGTCTGGGGAAGAGCTTGTTGCAGAACAAGGCATTATCCATCTTCAGATACCTCTCGCAGACGCAGCCAAATCGGATCAAGCCATCGTTTCGCATTACCGATTCGGCACCTTACGCTGCAACAAGCTCGACTTACTGTTTGGCTCGAAACAGGAGTCCCCCTCCATCATTGGACTTCAGATGTCGATGAGTAAAGGGATCGGCGATGCCTATCAGTTAGTCTTTAATAACGGCCTACTAAACATCTCTAACTGGCCAGCCCTGAAGATTTCATCTGGAATTCTAACCATGAACTCCAACAGCACCGAAATCAAGGCCCGTTTGGAAGCCGGCAAAAATCTCAAAGGCGAAATTCTTATTCAAGGGAGCGTTGCCAACGGTACCGGACGCCCCTTGGCCCTCGACATACATTCCAAAAACTACCCTATCCAAGAACTGCTCGGTAAAGATCTAGGCCGTCTCATCCAGGGGGATATCAACAGTGATATGGGAACCCTTTCTTACGACTATAAAAAAGAAAACATGGAAGCCCTCAGTTTCATCATGCCTTTTAACTCTAGCGAGTTATTTATCAGTGATCTCCCCATGCTCACTGACCTCAGGGAATTGACCGGAGAAAGTCAGTATACCCGCCCCACAATGACTCACTGCGGTGGCACCATCATACGCACACTTGAAGGCGTGACCCTGGATCATCTCAATCTGATCAGCAGTCGGCTCTTCACCCTCCATGGTAGTATTTCAGTCAACCCGAAAGGCCAGCTTTCCGGTGAACTCAAGATTGGTATCCCCGCTAGGTTCTTTGGCAAAAACAACCCTGCACCAGCCATCTTCTCAAGACCTCACGACGGATACATCCACACCAAAGTCACCCTCGGCGGTAGTATTCACAATCCACACGACGACCTTAACGAACGCCTTCGGGCAAGTAAGCAAGTCAGGGGCAGCACACCTTCCACTCTTAAGAAGACGGACTTTCAAAAACCACTGACACCCATGGAAAAGATCAAACAAGAAGCGGGTCAGAAGGAAAAGGACTTCGAGGAGTTGACACGTTAGCCCCGCCTTGGCCAAGATCTCCGGTTACCTCCACCAAAGTCGCCAGAGTCCGGCACGTCACCATGAGAACCCCCAGCATCATCTCCTTCATTGGTTTCATGTTCACTACCATGGCGATGGCATTGGATCAGGACAAGGGTTCCAAATCACAAGATGCTGAGCGGGCACAAGTTGCCATCACCTACCTCAAACGTCTATCCAAGGGTGAGCTTGACCTTACAGAACATACCGCTCTCTCAAGACATTGTGGGCCCAAACGGTTCAATGAGCTACGCGCACATATTGAGTTTCTTAGAAAAAACGGCTTCCGTGAGAATGATTCACTAAGTATTGAAACCCAGAAAACAGATACTAACCTCGCTGGGGTCCTCATCCGGGCCAATAATCCGGCCACACCATTCAACCCGAGGGTTCATGCCATCGCCCTGATTAGAAAAAAAGAAGTCTGGCTGCCCGCCCCGCTGCCCGGATCATTCTCTAACACAGGATATGGTTATGGTGATAAGATAGAGCAATCCGTGCGTATGCTCGAACATTGGATGGCGGGGGAAAAAGTCCTCCGTGAATCCCAATACCGCAATAAAGCCAGTTCTTCGATCAAGTCCAAGCTCCTGTCCATGGAAAAAGAAGCTGGCTTCGACAAGATGAGCCCAGAGCAAGCTACGACATTCTTCCTTGAGCAATTCCGCAACAAACATCTCCTAGGTATTATCACCAGCATGGGTGGAGCCTCGGATGCCCTGGCCGATCATTTGGATGCCACAATGAACCTCATCACCACGGGCATGAACAACAAAGAGAACTCAGACAGTGATTGGTTCCTACTAACGAATCGTGCCGTCATCGCTCAGATCCTCAGATTCGACAAAAAAAACAGTGAAATAGCAGTCGGATTCTACAACCCAATGAAAAATCTCCAGCGGAAGTCTTTCAAGGTGATTCACTTTCCCGTCCATAATACAGAGGGCAAAACCTTTATCCACCTTCCCCCATTGTTCCATATCGCCCTGCTATCCGAGGAGGATCGTAAGAATTTTAAGAAAAAAGGCATGCATGCACCCCTACGGCAGCGCCACGATCAGAACGCACTACTCAATAAAATACCTGCCGCCATTTTCAAAAATCTAAAGACTGTTAGTCATGTGACTCCGGATAAATTGCTCGACCACTTGCTTGATTCCCTCAAGAAAAACGATTTCATGAGTTTTCTGAGTCTTGTTCCACGCGACGACGACCTCTTCAACAGTGAACAAAACCAAAAAACAATCCTCTCCGACCACAGCAGTTTCTGGCGCAACATCCGCGAGCTCAATCTCATCCCTCGTCAGGAACATCATATCCTCGTGGAAAAAAACCTCGCGCTCGCGCCTCTTCTATACCAAAAAATCAATCGAGCCGGAGAATTTAAAACCATCAAAGTCTGGATGCTGAGAGATAATGAAGGGTGGCATCTTATCAGCCCGGGAATACTCCAGCAATCCGTCAATGATAAGCAGAAACCAAGCACCGACAAGCTCGAAAAAATGCTGCCCGACTTCGAAGAAAAACACCAGGACGAATCCGCCCGCAACTTTCTCCGCAATACCGTTACCATCACCCCCCCACTCAATCTCGGCGCCCCTACCGAAAAAGATGCCAGCCATGTTTTTGCAAACTTCCGCAATCACTTGCGAGCCAAGGACACCCAGACTGCGCTCTCATGTTGCGCCATTCTTAAGGGCGGAAGTAAAACCCAGGCACTCAAGGTATTGAGCTATGCACGGCGCGGAATTGCAGACCATACTGACCACGATCACATTCTCGACACTATTCAGAAGGGTAATTGGCTTGGCATTTCAGTCAGGACCGAGTCCACTCTTGCTGGCACCAACGACTACCCGCTTTACCTTGTTGCAAATACAGCCAAAGGTGCTCGCATCATGATCGACATCGATCTTCGACATGCCTCCAACAAAGGACGCGAGTTGCTCAACACTGAAAACTGGAACCTCCTCGAACAAATCCTCCCCAAGGAGTCCATTGATGCTCTCAAAGCCATTTTTGAGCACCACATCAAGCTCAGCAACAAGGACATTGAGAAGGTTTCCCAAACACAAGACTAGCCAAACCAATGACAAGGATCATAGAACATAGTAATCCCCCTGCAACAGCATCTCACGATATGACCTCTCTCGATACGACACCTTTGGATACGGCCCAACGTCTCGAAAAGTCCATCTCCAGTATTATCAAGGGACATCATGGGATAATACGTAATATCCTCGCATGCATGATCTCTGGCGGGCATGTCCTCCTTGAGGATAACCCCGGAACCGGAAAAACAACCCTGGCCAAGACCATCGCCAAATCTATTGGGGGCGCACAATTCAGCCGTATCCAGTTCACCCCGGATTTGTTACCCTCTGACATTCTTGGCGTCTCGATCCTTAACCAGAAAACCAGTGAATTCAACTTTCATCCGGGACCTATTTTTACTGACATTCTGCTGGCAGATGAAATCAACCGCGCCTCACCAAGGACACAGAGCGCACTCTTGGAATCAATGGCAGAACGCCAGGCCACCATCGAGGGCAAGTGCCACACCCTCGATGGGCTTTTCTTTGTCATAGCTACTCAGAACTCAGTTGAGTTCCGAGGCACTTACCCCCTCCCTGAAGCCCAAATGGATCGCTTCGCCATGCAATGTTCATTAGGCTATATCAGCCCCGAAGAA
>Ga0075467_10003810_pt1 | contig 11447 bp, 12 predicted proteins | sample DEB08_DNA_9_FD_75067 | JGI IMG/M metagenome (GOLD analysis project Ga0075467, IMG submission 75067) | Aqueous microbial communities from the Delaware River and Bay under freshwater to marine salinity gradient to study organic matter... | ecosystem: Environmental > Aquatic > Marine > Coastal ...
CGGGCGTAGGCGATCCGCTCAGGAATCTCCGCCCGGTTCAGCGTCACGCCGTAGAAAAAGCGCAAGGCGCAGACCGTCTGGTTGAGACCCGGCCAGGAAATGCCCTGCGACACCAGATAGACCTGAAAGGCCCGGACATCCTCCAGCCCCAGCCGATCTGGCGAGCGGTTGAAATGCCGGCTGAACTTGGCAACGGCATGAAGATAGGATCGTTGTGTGGCCGGCGAAAGGTTGCGAAGCGTCATATCGTCGATCATACGGCGGCGCAGCGGGCTTACCGCCGGTGTGGCATCAGCCATGGGATGGTCTCCTGATTAAAGGTTGGTCTCAGTAACCGAACCTTCCCATCAGGAGGCCATGCCCGCCAATAGTAACGCCCATCCCGCGTCAGCGGGCTCGTTCAATCGGCGTTCGATTCACATCAATCGCAAACCGCTTTAGCCTGACTTTCGGGCAATGATCATCGTCCATGGGAAACGCCAAGCCGTATTGTCGGGAGACAACGAACCGTCGAACTCTTCGAAAGGGACGATCTCAACATCGTCAAAGCCCGCTTCCTTATGAGCCCCGACAATGTCCATTCCGTTGAGCGGAACCATGAAGGGCTCATTGTTTCGGGCAGAGTGTCCATGATGAACCCACACCTTGAACGGATCGTTGTGCATGAGGAAATCCAGATGGATCGACAGCCCTCCGGGCGCCAATAGGCGGTGAGCTTCGCGGAGGACTCCCTTGATATGAGACGGGGGCATCTCGTGAAGCATCATGGTTGATGTGACAATGTCGGTGTCACCGCCGTCTAACCCGGTGTCAGAAGCGTCCGCTTGCTTGTAACGTACATTTTGCGCCTGCAACTCCGCTGCGCGCAATGCCGCGACACGCAGGCAGGGTGCAGAAAGTTCGACGCCGGTGACGTCGATCTCTGGGTGATCTTCGTAATAGGGTTGCGTGCTTCCGCCCCAGCCACAGCCGAGATCGACCACTTTTTTGACCTCATGGTCCGTTCGGGTCAGTGCCTCCGCTGTCATGCGGTGAAACAGGCTTTGGGATTTCTTCAGCATGGGGGCTGTTGATTGTGCCCCTCGCTCATAAACAAATCCTGCGATCTCGTCGCTCCAGACACCGCCGGGATGCTGGTGGATATCGACGGAGGTGTAATATTCCGGCTGCTGAAAGTCTGGATGGAGCTCCAGCAGATGCTCAGGGACTGCGGAGTCCAACGCGCGAAGAATCTCCTCCCGATAACCGTCGTAATGCACGGTCAGCCCACGCAGACCGGAATATTTCATGCGTTGCAGGTGCCGCTCGAACCAGCCGAACATCTGGGCTGTTGTGTCGTCCTCCATCAGTGCTGCTACATCTCGGACGGTTTTAGGGCGCGCGTCTCTTGCGGCGACATCAAAACGGTCCCGTAGCACGGGGAACAACTGACGTGTCCAGGCAAGTTTGCAGTCGAGCAAAAAGGACTGATAAGCGTCGAATTCTCGGTTTGCAGGTATGTCTTCGAACATTGGCTTCTTCCAGGTCCTAGGTCGAAAATTCGGCAGCGTTGGGCTGGTTCTCAGGATTTGTTGAACTTTCCCACGCCCTCTTCGGGCGCGCCAAGCGACGCCTCTACGCCAATTGCACAGAACATCAGCTCTTTGCTAAATGCCTGCCTTCCTGCGTTCAGACGTTCTTTCTGGGTGGGGTTCGGGCGAAACGCATCCAGTGAAGCGGATGTTATCGGCTGATTGTTTTCCATCATCATTTCCATGACAGCCAAGCGGTCGCGCGTGACGTGAAGTTCAGCCGCCAGTGTCATGACCATCGACATCAAGCGATCAATTGCGGAATCTTCGAAGAACGTTTGTTCCGCCTTCAGTGGTAGTCCGGTGGGATGTTCGCTCGTGCTCATGAATTAAGTGCCTCATTTTCCGGTTAGCGGGTTTTGACCCGTATGCGGATGGCTATGAACCGCAGTGCGTACCATTTGGTTGAAGCCTCCTACCGGCTTAGTATACATTTGGCGATTGCCGGAAGGTTTTCGCTCGGACAAGACACTGGCCAGCACATCCCGTTTGTGCTTATTTTGTGTGGCTTATTGTCTCGGAAGTAAAACTTTTTGTCCACTGATTTCTGAGCGAGGAGCCGCCATGACGCCCGATCCCACACGCCGTTTGGATGACTGCCCGTTGGTCATTTTTATCGCATATGCCGTCGGTCCAACGGCCGAGGAACAGGGTTATTCCGATTGGCTTCGCAAAGTGGATATGCCGTTTTTTAACGCAATTCCTGGCACATTGCACTATGCCAATTGGCGGCTGCGTTCACTTGAAATGGGTGAGTCAAGGGATTGGAATTACTTTGATTTTCAGGGGCTTGTCACGGAAGACGACCTTGAGCGCGTCTGGTTTAACCCTGATCTTGACCATTTCCGAAGCGAGTGGCTGCGGCTTTGGGGGTATGGGCGCGAGGAAACACCGCCCGCAATCGCGCATTCCTATGTAATGCGCATGGTTGCAAGGTCGCCGGGTCATCACACAGATGAAACGCTGATGCTTTCCGGCGGTATCGGACAGACTCCCGATTTTGAAGCGGACCTCAGTTACCGGGTGGAAGGGGTGCTGCATAAGCACTTCGGAACCGGGTCAGTCACTGGGGACTGGCAGACACCTGCCAGCGATTTAAATCCGCTGGGGCTCGACTGGCTGGCTGTGCAATATGGTTCAGGTCGGCAGCCAGTGGCAGGAGCGACTTTTGCGGCAGAGGCCACGCTGATCGCTGCGCTGGATCGCGATTGATGGCTACACGCAAGCCAACGACAAGGCAAAGATGGTCTGTCAACCTGAAGCTATCGTACCGACCGGTTTCAGTTCTAAGGGGCAGCATCGGTCATTGTGGAAGTGCTTTATGCTCGATTACCGTTTAGGCATGGCATAGTGCTCGATCTGGGTGCGTATATCTTAATGCTGGAAAGTGTCGTCCGGAACACAAGATTCGCCCTGTTGTTTAATCCGGTTCGAGATAGGGTGCCAAAAGTAACCCTTTTGCTATGATAAAACTTAATTAGCAGGCCCACTGCGTAGCTTCGGTCAGGATATCCGCATGACAAACAAACTCGAATATGCGCCCGACGGCCTTCTGGGCGTTTTAACACCTCAGGCGAACACGACTGTCGAGCCCGAGCTTATGATCTTGATACCGCCCCGCACAGGGATGATCACCGCCCGGCTGACAAGCAGCAAGCCGACCATCGACGAACGTCTGGTCGACTATGTCGAGGCCATGGACAGCTCATTAGAACAATTCGCAAACGCTCCGGTTGGAGCGGTTGCGTTTGCCTGTACAGGGGCTGCTTATCTTGTTGATCCCGCAGAAGAGGATCGTCACCTCGCTGAAATTGAGCGCAACAGGGGCTATCCCGTGATTACCGCGGCCAATGCAGTTCGGGACGCATTGGAGGTTCTTCACGTACAACGGGTGGGCATCATCTCGCCCTATGGCGACCCCTTGCATGAAAACGCGATGTCCTATTGGGAAAAGCGCGGGTTAACGATCATTCGCGAAGAACGTATTAACAGCGCCGCCGCGGCTTTCCATCCGATTTACGCATTGGGCGGGGAGGTCTCGAAAGGTGCCTTGGAAGCAATTGGGACCGATGGGCTTGAAGCAGTCGCGATGCTTGGAACCGGGTTGCCGACGTTGCCGACGATCCTGCGCGCTACTAGTGCGCCGGTGCCCGTTATCTCGCCAAATCTATGTCTTGCGTGGCGCAGTCTTCTGGCTCTTTCCGGCGTAGCGCCAAGCGCGGCGAACCTGGAGCCATGGCTTAGCGGAAGCGCTTGGTCAGAGAGATTTCGTCAGCACACCGGGCTTTGAGATGCATGCTTCTCCGATATCGTTCCACACTCTTTAACGGCGGATTATTCCGTCTTCAAATTCGAACCAGTCGGCAAGACGAATGTCTTTTAAGGTCTCTCCATCGGGCCAGTGACCGTAAAGCGTGCCCTGCACGAACGCGATGTCGCCCGTCGCTCCTGTTGAGACATCAATACGTTTGACATGCTTTGCCACATCGCGATAGCGCGGGCGCGCCCGGGCCACCAATTGATCGAGTGATTTGAAGCCAGTACCGCCGGGAAAGATCATTTGGATCTCGGGATGAAGCTGCGCTTCGGCTGTTTTTAAGATCACGCGCTTCGAGTGCCGCGAGAAGTGCTGTTATTTGCTCGGCTGGGGTGCTCATTGCGCTGAATATCCGCCGTCTAGGACAAGGTCAGCGCCCGTCATGAACCGCGAGTCCCCGGATGCAAGGAACACCGCGGCGCCCGCAATATCATCCGGCGTGCCGATTCGTCCCAACGGATACTTGGACGTCAGGGCATCCCGCACCGCCGCTTCCGAGCCATAGACGCCAATCAGCCGTTCGGTAAGCACAGCACCTGGGGACAGTGCGTTCACGCGCACACCGTCGCTGGCATGATCCAAGGCCATGGCGCGCGTCAGTTGGATTAGGCCACCTTTCGATGCGCAATAGACCGGGTTTTCTGGAACAGCGACCGAGCCAAGCTGCGACGCCACATTCACGACTGATCCGCTCGCCGATTTGGCCATATGAGGGATCACCGCGCGGCAGAGCAGAAAAGCGCCCGTCAGATTGACCGCCAAAACACGGTTCCAATCGTGAAGCGACATTTCGGTCACCGGGCCACGAATGCCGTCGGCGGCGGCGTTGTTCACAAGAATGTCGATATGCCCAAATGCTGTCATGACTTCTGCGACAGCCTCGTTCACCGAATTTTCATCTGCTACATCGACTTCCATCGAAAGCCCGCCATTCTGCGGTGGTGGCGGATAGAGGTCGAAAGAGGCCACTTTAGCCCCCTCGGCTGCAAAGCGTTCTGCGATGGCAGCGCCGATCCCGCGTGTAGCACCTGTCACGATTGCGGTTTTACCGTCCAAAGCTGCCATGAGTCTCTCCCACTTGTCTGAGCCTTATTGTACTGGAAATATTGTGCTCAACAAACCGCTTAACGTTGCACCCAGGGCAGTGATCATTATGGTGTAATAAGAAGCTATCAAGGAAGTCATCTCGGTGCCCAAGGAAATTTCACCTCGAACAGCGGAAGACGTTGCGCGATTGCTGAAAGATTTGAAGACAAAGCGCGGATATCTTCTACCGCATCACGGTCTGATGGCAGTGGCGGCCCCAGACCTTCTCCGCGCCTATGATGCGACCTATACCGCGCTGACGTTGCAGGATCGTGACCTGACTCTGTACGAGAAAGAGGTGATCTGGCTGATCATACTGGTCTCAACAGGCGAGGCGATTGCAACGCACCACATCGACCGTTTGCGCAAAGGCGGCGGCGGAGAGGCGGATGTCGCGGCTGCTTTGGCATACGCCTCTTGGGCAGACGGCGCGGATCGACATTCGTTCGTTGAGCGTCACTGGGCCCCACATCTGGACGGCTTCGAGGCCATCTTGTCTTATCGTGACGGTTTGAACGTTCTGCGTGAGCGCCACGGAACCGAGAATTGGATTGTTGAAATCGGCATGGCTGCTGCCCACCAGTGCCACCGGCGATGGTTTTGGGTGGGCGAGCACATCAAGGGTGCCTATGCCGCCGGTGCCAAGGAAATGGCAATCGCCGAAGGACTGGCGTTGGCGATGTTTCCGGGTGGTGTGCCGAATTTTGTCGATGCTTGCGACGTCTGGCGCGAGCTCATTGTTGCCGGTGATGTTGAGGCCAGCGAGCCGTTTCGTGCGTGGGCGGATATGATCGGGCAGGGCGGTTTCGACGAAGCGTCGGGCAAGTCGTGAGCAAAGCGTCCTGGACACATATTGTTGTCGGAGCAGGTGCAGCGGGCTGTGCGCTTGCTGCGCGCCTGTCAGAAAATCCGGACCTGAACGTCCTGCTAATCGAAGCGGGCGGTCGCGGTCGCGACCCTGCGCTTGCGGTCCCGATGATGACAGCTGTCTTGCTCCGCGGGAAATCTCATATCTGGCGATATGCAACATCTGCCGAGCCGGGTCTTTCGGGACGATCTGTCGAATTGCCACGCGGCCGCGTTCTGGGCGGATCGACGGCGATTAACGGCATGGTCTATGTCCGCGGCTTGCCAAGCGACTATGATCTTTGGGCGCAACAAGGCATGCCGGGCTGGTCCTGGAACGCACTTCGCCCACTCTTTCTGCGCTCGGAGGGGTTTCAAGGTCCTGGCGGTACTTCAGAGGATCATGGCATTGACGGACCGTTGACTGTTTCGCGTCGCGTCAAGCCTGTCAGTCCGCTTGCTTATACTTTCATTGAGGCAGGGCAGGCTGCTGGTCACCCTGCTTGCCCAGACTTCAATTCTGAAATGCCTGAGGGGTTTGGGTTTTACCATTTCACAATACGCAACGGTCGGCGTGAGACGGCGGCTCACGCATTTTTGGCCGATGCGCGTCGTCGGAGCAATCTGAGCATTCGGACGGGCTGCGAAGTTCGCCACCTTAAGATAAGGAACGGTCGCGCGGTGGGTGTCGTCCTGAACGATGGCGCAGGCGAAGAGCTCATTGTGACGGACGGCGAAATAATTCTTTCCGCTGGAGCAATCGGTTCGCCGATCCTGTTGCAACGATCCGGCATCGGCGCATCTGATATGCTTGAGCCTTTGGGAATAGACGTTGTCGCCGACCTGCCGGAGGTCGGGAAAAACCTGCACGATCACGTTCTTGTCCGCGTATCGCACGCCGCGACCGAGGACGCGACGCTGCACGGTCTCACGCGGATTGATCGCGCAGCGGTAGCGTTCTTGCGTGCCTATCTTTTTGGCGATGGGCCGATGAACGTCTTTCCACTGGAAGCTGGGGCTTATCTGCGCGCTCCGGGTTCCGAGGGGCCCAATATCCAAAGCCATTTTTTGCCCGCATTGACCAGTGCGACGGTGCGGTTCAATCCATTTGCAAGCCCTGCCAATGATGTGCCGGGTTTCATGGCTAACGCGTCGGTCATGCGTCCGTATAGCCGAGGCGCTGTCAAGATTACTTCTGCAGATCCTTCGGCGTTGCCGGATATACGAGTTAATTATTTGGATGACCCGCGCGACGTGGACACACTTGTTGATGCCGTTGGACTGCTGCGAGAAGTTTTCGCGCAAAAGCCTTTTGATCTTTATCGAGGCGTAGAATTGCAGCCGGGCCCCGACATAAAAAGTCGGAAGGACATCGCTGCATGGGTTCGCGAAACCGCAAGCACCGTGCATCATATTTGTGGCAGTTGCCGGATGGGAGCAGACCAAGCTTCGGTTGTCGATCCCGAGCTTCGCGTGCGGGGTGTGGCCGGTTTGCGCGTGGCTGACGCCTCCATCTTTCCGTCGATCCCTTCGACGAATACGGCGGCTCCGTCGATTTTGGTGGGTGAGAAGGCGGCAGATCTTATTCTTGGCGATCTGTAAGCTACCGAAGATATGCCTCGCCGCCCAAGCGGCGAGGCATGAATTTGATCAGGCCGATTGGATCCGTTCGTAAGCGCCGTCGCCGAAGATATCGTCGGAAAGCGCTTTGATTGCGGGCTTCAAAGTTGCTTGTGCCGCACTGGCATCCAGCAGTGGGGTCGAATCGTCGCCGTTGAATTCCCGCCATTTCGCGAAGTTGGTGGCTTCGGCCTCTTCGGTCGCACGGAAGAAGTCCTGCGGTTCCAGCTCGTTGAAGGTGTCGACAAGAATTTTCTGGTTTGCTTCGCCCAGTCCATCCCAAGCGCCCATGTTGATCATCTGCTTGTCGAGCCCGATGCCCCAGTCATTCTGGTAGCAGTGCTTCACAACCTCATAGAATTTCTGGCTGATCATCAGGTTTCCGAGGGTCGCCATGCCATCGACAACCCCTTGCTGAAGCGCACCGTAAAGCTCGTTGAATGGTATAACTGTTGGCTTGGCGCCAACTTGTTCAAGGCCTGCGATCACACCTTCGATCTCGGGCGCCCTGATCTTCAGGCCCTTGAGGTCGTCGAATGACTCCAGCTTTTGATTTGTGAAAAGCTTCCAGGGTCCTGCACGTGCGACTGACAAGTAGCGCAGGCTTGGGTAACGTTTCTGAACAGCGGCGTTCAGGTCATTATACAAAATATCGTTGGCGATCTTTTGTGCGTGGTCGGAATCACGCGCAAAATACGGAGCATAGAAGACGTCGAATTCACGCAGCCCAGTATAGGCGCCATTATAAAGCTGAACCGTGCCCAAAGCGGTGCCGTCAAGGACGTCCTTGCCGCCGCCAATGGTGCCAGCTTTGATGTCGAACGCAACTTCACCGCCGGTGCGTTCGGTCACGAGATCCAGCCACTTCTTGGCAAATGTGTTGGACGCGCTGTCGATGTTACCGGCATTGCCGTAGATTAGTGTTTTGGCCGCCAGAGCCGGGCTGCCGACGCCGACAAGGGCGGATGCAAGTCCAAGCCCGCCGATGCCTTTCGCGAAGTTTCGTCTGTTGAGTTTCATGGCTAATCTCCCTTTTATTGGTAAGGTGGTCGTCACATCTTGAAGAACAGTGACGGCAGAAACAGCGTGAGCTGCGGAAAATACGTGATGACGATAAGGACCCCGACAAGGATCAGGAAATAGGGGATCGCTTCCTTGAATATCTCGATGACCCCGACGCCTCCGATCGAAGAGATGATGAACAGGTTCAGCCCGATGGGTGGAGTGATCATCCCGATCATGAGGTTAAGTACCATTACCACCCCAAAATGCACCTCGTTGACGCCCAAGTCGGTCAGCAAGGGAAATAAAACCGGCGCGAGGATCAGCATGATCGGCAGAATTTCCATAATCATGCCAAGGATAAGCAGCATGACATTAATCATCAGAAGGAGGATCCAAAGCTCGTCGGTGACCCAAAGCAACCCGTTTGTCAGGTGCACGCCCAGGTTCTCTTTCACTGCCAACCAAGCGAAAATCTTCGAGGTCGCCACAGTCAACATGATCACTGAAGTTGACACCGCTGCATGACTGGCCGCGTTCAGAATCTGCATCAGCGATAGGTTTCGGTAGACGAACACGCCCAGGAACAGAACGTAAAAGGCGGCAACTGCGGCGCTTTCGGTCGGCGTGGCAATTCCGAAGATGATCGCGCCTACGATGATGATCGGCGCAATCAGCGCACTTAAACCTTCGATGAATGCTACTCGTCGTTCGGTTCCCGTGGCGCGTGTTTCCAATGGATAGTTCCGTTTGCGACAGATCCACCAAGTCACGCCGAACATGGCGATGAACATGATAATACCCGGGACGACGCCACCAAGGAAAAGCTGCCCGACCGAGATATTGACGATAGCACCGAGCAACACGAATGAGATCGATGGCGGGACGATTGGACCGACAGTTGCTGCAGACGCGATGACAGCAGACGAGAAGGCAGGCTTGAACCCTCGTTTTTCCATCTCGGGTAGAAGCACGGTGCCCGTGGCGGCCGCGTCGGCCAGTGCAGAGCCAGAGCAGCCGGACATGATGAAATTCGCCGTAACGCCAACGTTGGCCAAGCCACCGTTGAAATGCCCGACCAGCGATGCTGCAAAGTTTACGATCCGCTTGGTCACTCCGGTGACATTCATCAGCTCTCCCGCGAATATAAAAAGCGGGATCGCCAAAAGCACGAAGGAATTCACACCAGACGTCATCTGCTGGGCAAAGAGCACCATGGGCGTCGCATTTTCGGTGAACTGCGACAGTGTCAAATAACCGAAGGCCGCCAATCCGATAGCCCAGGCGATCTCCATTCCCAGCAGAGAGAACAAGAACAGGATTGCGATCATTGAAATGAGCAACATGTCACTCTCCTCCGGTGGATCTATGGTAGGCAGCCCAAGATCGGATCATGAGCCTTGCCTGATAGATGAACATCAACGCGCAACCGATCGACACAGGGGCATAGAGCCATACAAAACTCCAGCCGGTCGAGAGCATGCTGCCACCGGACTGTAGTTCGAGGATCGGAATGTTGTACCAGACAAGTGCTGCCAGCATGATCAGCACGAGAATGTGCATGAAGGTTTCGAGAATCAGCCGAGGGTAAGGTGCGACTTTGTCGATAAAATGGGTGACGCGTATGTTTTGGCCACGCTTGGTGGCCACGACGATGCCCAGATAGGTCATCCAAAGAAAGAAGGCGCGAGGGGCCTCATCGGCCCAAAGTGGAGGTTCGTTGAAGGCATAACGCATTGTAACTGCGTAAAAGACCGCCAGAGCGATCACCATCAAAAGCAACCCTGACAAATAGAAAAGGGCCCTCTCGAACCATTCGTCGAGTAATTGAAGCGTTTTCACCAATTCCCCCCGGCTTCAGTTATTCCAAGCACAATAACGCTCCTTCCGAAGCCCCATGTCTGTGCGGAACCCACGATCCGCCAACATTGCTAATTGACCGAATGATATATAAATATACCATTCTGTCTACGTCTGGATCAGGATTTCTTCAGAGCCAATGAGACGATCAGTGAAGCGACCAATACAAGAAAGCGATGGAGCGGTAGAGTCCGCCTTGGGTCGTGGCTCGGGTATGCCGCTTTACCAGCAGATCGTGGCTCTTCTGACGAACCGAATTCGCAGCGGAGCAATTTTACCTGGAGAGTACCTGCCGGGTGAAAATGGTCTTTGCGCAGAATACGGGGTCTCGCGGATCACTGCCAAGCGCGCGATGAATGAGTTAGCGCAAGCTGGTCTGGTCGCACGGGAAAGAGGCAAGGGGACGCTGGTGCTGGCCAATCGTTTGGCCCCGGTCTTTAGTGCATCTATTGATGGTTGGCGCGAGAATGTCAGCATGATGGGACGAAGCACGTCCGTTCGGGTGTTAGAGTTCTCCTATGTACCTGCTTCGGGCGAAGTCGCCTCGGCTCTGGAAATCGAAAAGTGCGATACGGTACAGCGTGCCGTCCGGGTCAGAAGTCTGAGCGGTGAGCCGTTTTCCTATCTAGTCACTTATGTTCCAGAGGACATCGGGCGCTGCTATAAGCGAAAAGATTTGGGAAACAACCCTCTTCACACACTGCTTGAACGGGGCGGCGTGAACATAGCAGCGGCCCACCAGACTCTGACCGCAACCCTGGCTGATACTCCGGTGGCAGGCATTCTCAATATTCCCGTCGGCAGCCCTTTGATCGAGGTCGAGCGTGTGGTGCGCGATGACGGGGGCAGACCGGTGCAGTTCATCCGCATTCTTTATCGCCCCGATCTCTATCGTTTCGAGCTCTATTTGGGGTCTTGTCAGAACAGATCTGCTTGAGGCGAGCAGGGCGGTTTAGTAGCCTCGCCTGATGACAAATCGGAGCCCATTTCGCCACTTCAAGACAAGTCCAGAAATCATACGCTTGGCAGTGATGATGTACCTGCCTTATCCACTTTCGCTTCGAAATGTGGAAGGTCGGCACTGTCAGAGGAAACCGGCTTGAGGCGGGCAGAACGGATTTGTAGCGTCTGCAGATGACCAAGCC
>Ga0075467_10003813_pt1 | contig 11440 bp, 10 predicted proteins | sample DEB08_DNA_9_FD_75067 | JGI IMG/M metagenome (GOLD analysis project Ga0075467, IMG submission 75067) | Aqueous microbial communities from the Delaware River and Bay under freshwater to marine salinity gradient to study organic matter... | ecosystem: Environmental > Aquatic > Marine > Coastal ...
AAAAAATGTGAAAGCCGTATAAAGACATAAAAAATAAGCAGACGAGGAAATCGAAAATCGAAAGAGTAGAAAAAATTGTTATAAAAATGAAAAAAAAATGAAAAAGTTAAAATTAGGTTTTAAGAAGTACCTTAGAGGTATGGTGGGTATCTTTGTAATAAAACTTTGTGTTTTTGGCTTAATTGCTACTAATCAATCTTGTATTACAGAAGATAGTTTTCCAGAAACTAACGCTAAGCAACTTTTTTTGTCAGAATTAAAAATAACTGCTGAAAAAATTAAAAATGTTAGAACAAAAAAAAGAATCTTAACACAAGATGCAATTCTTAAAAAAAGTAATGAAAATGGAATATTGCAAGTTGTCGAAGAAGTGACTATTATTTGCACAAAAGACATGATTGTGCCATCAGATTCAACAACCACCCAAAAAGTGACTTTAGAAGATTTCATTTTATTAGACATAAAACCAATTTCAGATGAAACACTAGAGGATAATGAGTTTTGCTATTCTTTTAGTAATGAAGACGTTCAATCTGCCATAGCTCCATTAACCTCAGCGTCTTCAGATTACTTAAAAGCAAAAGGGTTTACTGATAATGAGATTATTGAAATGTTAGATGGAGAGGATGAATCTTATTTAATACCAATAATTATGGAGGCAACTCGCAATCAAAACCCTATAGCTTCAAGTTTTTTAAATAACTTTGTTGAGACAGCTTATGCACAAGGATCAGTTAGGGATTGTTTTTTAGAATCAACAGGAATTGCGGCCGGAGTGGCTTTGATTGCCGCACTAACAGCGACTACTTTAGACAAAACCTTAGTTATAAAATTAATGAAAAGAGCTGTTAAAAAAATAGGAGGAAGAGTATTAGGCGGTGTTGGCTTGGCGCTAATGATACTTGATTTTACATACTGTGTTGCAACAATACAAGACGCATAATTTATTTTTTATTATGAAAATAAAAATACCAAGATCAATTTATATTTTTATATGGTGTGTTTTAGGAGTTCTAATTCTCGGTTATAGTTTATTGATTGACTTAATAGAAGAAAATGAAATTAAAATAAATTTTAAAATGATGTTTGGCCAAACTTTTTGGCTTGTTGTTTTTGTATGGTATTTGGTTTTCTTTTTAAAGTCAAAAAGAAATAATTAAAAATATGGAAAAGTTTAGGGATTTAGCAATCGCTTTGCTTTGCTTAATAGCAATTATTAATTCAATAACTAAAATTTATAAATTCAATTATATAAAACCTTTAGAAAAGGGAATATCTTCTTTAAAATACTATATATTTATTTTAATAATAGGTTTTGTATTATTGATTAGTAGGATAATTATTTTAATATAAATAATTAAAATAAAGGCGGTTTAACCGTCTTTATTTTTTTACCAACATACGCTTAATTTCATTCAACTTCATTAAAGCTTCAATAGGCGTTAGGGTATCTAGATTGGTTGTTAAAATTTCTTCTCGTAAATCTTCTAGTAAAGGATCATCTAATTGAAAGAAACTTAATTGCATGTCATCATGTTGTATCTCTTTCAAGGTTTCTTTTACCTCTTCATTGGTGTGATTTTTCTCTAATTGCTTTAAGATTTTAGAAGCTCTATGAATCACCTGGTTTGGCATTCCTGCTAATTTTGCCACATGAATTCCAAAACTATGATTACTTCCTCCAGCAACCAATTTCCTTAAGAAAATAATGTTGTCTTTTAACTCTTTTACCGAGACATTAAAGTTTTTGATTCGCTCAAAAGTTGTGGTCATTTCATTCAACTCATGATAATGGGTCGCAAATAAGGTTTTTGCTTTTGAAGGGTGTTCATGTAAATATTCTGAAATCGCCCAGGCAATAGAAATACCATCATAGGTAGATGTTCCACGCCCAATTTCATCTAATAAGACCAAACTTCTTTCCGAAATATTATTCAAAATAGACGCAGTTTCATTCATTTCTACCATAAAAGTAGATTCGCCCATAGAAATATTATCACTCGCTCCTACTCGCGTAAAGATTTTATCAACTACACCAATTCTAGCATTTTGAGCCGGAACATAACTTCCCATTTGCGCCAATAAAACAATCAAAGCAGTCTGACGAAGAATGGCAGATTTACCAGACATATTAGGTCCGGTAATCATAATGATTTGTTGTTGATTTCTATTCAACACAACATCATTTGCAATATATTCTTCACCTATAGGTAACTGCTTTTCAATTACTGGATGACGACCATTTTTGATTTCAATTTCGGTACTTTCATCCACCAACGGACGAACATAATTATTAGAAATTGCTAAGGTGGCAAAAGACAACAAACAATCTATTTGAGCAACCGTTTGTGCGTTTTGTTGAATAGGATGTACAAATTGAATGATATCTTGAACCAATTTTGCGAAGAGGTTTTGCTCTAATTCTTTAATTTTCTCTTCGGCTCCTAGAATTTTTGTTTCGTATTCTTTCAGTTCTTCAGTTATGTATCTTTCGGCATTAACCAAAGTTTGCTTGCGAATCCACTCTTCAGGAACCTTGTCTTTATGAGTATTTCGTACTTCAATATAATATCCAAAGACATTATTAAAAGCAATTTTTAAACTCGGAATTGCAGTTCGTTCGCTTTCTCTGGCCAGCATATTGTCTAAATATTCTTTTCCAGAACTAGAAATCGCTCGCAAATCGTCCAGTTCTTGAGAAACTCCATTGGCAATTGCACCACCTTTATTAATATTCACGGGAGCTTCATCAAATAGAATTTCATCAATTTTAGCAATCACTTCAGAGCAATCTAAAAATTGATTTCCAAGTTCTTTTACGGATTCATTTTCACTAGCTAAAGCTTTCTCTTTGATTGGTAGAATAGCTTTTAAAGAATCCTTTAATAAGACCGTTTCACGTGGAGAAACTTTCCCTGTGGCAACTTTAGAAACCAATCGCTCAATATCACTAATTTGCTGTAATTGATATTGAATCGTTTCTAAAAACGCATCATTTTCAATACAATATTTAACCAATTCGTGTCGATAATGAATTTTATCTGCACTCTTTAATGGAAGTGCCAGCCATCGTTTTAACAACCTTCCTCCCATTGGAGAAATTGTTTTATCAATAACATCTAACAATGTTACTGCGTTTACAGAAGTTGAGTGATACAGTTCTAAATTCCGAACCGTAAAACGATCCATCCAAACGTACTTATCTTCAGCAATTCTGCTAATGTTTTGAATGTGCTGTAATTTGTTGTGCTGCGTTTCAGATAAATAATATAAAACCGCACCAGCAGCAATGATGCCTTCTGGCAATTCATCAACACCAAAACCCTTGAGAGAATTCACCCCAAAATGATTGTTTAAGGTTTCAAAACCATAATCTTTTTGAAAAACCCAATCATCTAAAAAGAAGGTATAAAAACGATCTTCAAAGAGTTCTTTAAACTTTTGTTTGTATTGTTTTTGAACTAAAACTTCTGAAGGAATAAAGTTTTGTAACAGTTTATCGATGTATTCTTCGTTTCCTTGAGCTAACAAATACTCACCTGTAGAAACATCTAAAAAAGAAACACCTAATAAGCGTTTTCCAAAGTGAACAGCTGCTAAGAAATTATTAGATTTTGATTGTAAGACCTCATCATTTAAAGAAACTCCAGGAGTTACCAACTCTGTTACACCCCGTTTTACGATGGTTTTTGTCATCTTTGGATTCTCCAACTGATCACAAATAGCAACACGCATTCCTGCTTTTACCAGCTTTGGCAAATAGGTGTTTAAAGAGTGATGTGGGAAACCCGCTAAGGCAGTTTCTGTTTCGCTTCCTGCACCGCGTTTTGTTAGCACAATTCCAAGAACACCCGCAGCTTTTTTAGCATCTTCTCCAAAAGTTTCATAAAAGTCTCCCACACGAAAAAGCAACATAGCATCAGGATATTTTTCCTTGATGGTATTGTATTGTTTCATTAAAGGAGTTACCTTTTTGGTAGTAGATTTTGCCAAATTTTGGAATTTTTCAGTTAGTTTTACTGCTGTTTATTATGCGTGTTTAAAGATAGAACTTTTTATGAGAAAACTAAGGAATAACGAATTGGGAAGAATCTCTGTTGATGAGTTTAAAAAGACGTCAAAAACACCCATAATTGTTGTGTTAGACAATATTAGAAGTTTAAACAATGTAGGTTCTGTTTTTAGAACAAGTGATGCTTTTTTGATTGAGAAAATTTATCTCTGTGGCATTACTGCAACGCCGCCAAATAAAGAAATTCATAAAACAGCCTTAGGAGCAACCGAGTCCGTGACTTGGGAACATGTTGAAAACACGGTAGATGTTGTTAAAAAATTAAAGTCAGAAAACGTAAAAGTTCTTTCTATTGAACAAGCAGAAAATAGCACAAAACTGAACACTTTTTTCCCAGAGAAGAATCAGAAGTACGCTATTGTAATGGGAAATGAAGTAAAAGGTGTACAACAAGAAGTGATCAATGTTTCAGATTTATGTGTTGAAATTCCACAATTAGGCACCAAACATTCTTTAAATATTTCTGTAACTACCGGTGTGGTTCTTTGGGATTTGTTTTCTAAAATGAATTCCTAATTCTTTCAAAAGAGAAAGAAACTAGATGCCCAAGATCATTTTTGCAATCATAAAATAAATTAAGATTCCAAAAATATCATTACTTGTAGTGATAAACGGACCTGTTGCTATAGCTGGGTCAATTCCTCTTTTATTTAAAAATAAGGGTACAAAGGTTCCAATTAAGCCTGCGACAATAATTACAATCACAAGAGAAACAGATATTGCTAAGGCAAGATCTATTTTTCCTTCATAAGCCCAGACAAAGGCAAATAGAAATATAGCCAATACAAACCCATTAAGAGCCGCTAAGAACATTTCTTTAATTAAACGACTATTGATACTTCCTTTTACATCATCATTCGCTAAACCTTGAACTATAATTGCGGATGATTGTACCCCAACATTTCCTGCCATTGCGGCAATTAAAGGCGTAAAAAAGAACAAAGCTGCATATTTAGAAAATACATCTTGAAAACCTTCCATAATTATAAACGCACCAACTCCTCCTAATAAACCTAAAAATAACCAAGGCAAACGCGCTTTGGTTAATTGTAAGATACTATCATCAGCCTCTACATCTTGTGTTAAACCAGCGGCTAATTGATAATCTTTGTCGGCTTCTTCTTTGATAACATCAACAATATCATCAATGGTAATTCTTCCTAATAAAACTCCTTCATCATCTACAACCGGAATTGCCTCTAAATCATATTTTCGCATTTTATTAGAGACTTCATCCAAGTCATCGTGAACGTTTACAAAGTCAACTTTAGGAATATAAACTTCAGAAATTGCTGTTTTAGTTGAGGTGATTAATAAATCTTTTAGAGACAACCTTCCCATTAATTTATCTTGATCATCAACAACATAAATAGAATGCACCCTTGTTACCTCTTCTGCTTGAGCACGCATTTCTCTAACACACTTAAGAACGGTCCAGTTTTCATAAACTTTCACCAATTCTTTTGCCATTAAACTACCCGCAGAATTTTCATCATAGGCAAGCAATTCTTCAATTTCCCTTACATGTTCTTCGTCTATAATTTGAGACATTACGGCCTCTTGTCTTTCTTCAGAAAGTTCGCCAATAATATCAGCAGCGTCATCAGAGTCTAGCTCATCAACCTCTTCAGCAATTTCTTTAGCAGAAAGGTTTTGTAATATTTTCTCACGAATATCCTCATCTAGCTCCATTAAAATGGCAGAGGTTTTTTCGCTATCTAAAAGTTTTATTAGGTAAACTCCATCATCAAAAGAAATATCATCAATAATTTCAGCAATATCGGCATGATGCATTTCTTCAAATAAAACAATAATTGCCTTATCGTTAGAAGCTTCTATGTAAGAAGATATATTTTCTAAAAGTTCCGTTGTGATTTCAAATGACATCTTTTGCTATTTTTTGCGTGAGTTTAATAAACTCGTTTACGGACAATTGCTCTGGTCGCATCGCAAATATAGGGTCTTCTTTTAAGGAATCCGAAAGATTGAAAGACTTTAAACTACTTCTCAACATTTTTCTCCGTTGATTGAAGGCTGTTTTTACCACTCTAAAAAATAATTTTTCATCTACAGGAAGTGAAAAGTCTTTTTTTCTAATAAGTCTAATTACACCTGAATCTACTTTTGGAGGTGGATTAAAAACCGTTGGAGGAACGGTAAAAAGATATTCTGCATCAAAGAAAGCCTGAGTTAAGACAGAAATAATTCCGTAGGTTTTACTTCCCTCTTTTTCTGCAATTCTTTGCGCCACTTCTTTTTGGAACATCCCGGATAATTCAGGAACAAATTCTCGGTATTCTATTGCCTTAAATACAATTTGTGAAGATATATTATAAGGGTAATTACCAATAATAGCCACTTGTTGATTGTTAAAAAAAGCGGTTAAATCTTGTTTTAGAAAATCAGCTTCAATGATTTCAAAATTTGTAGGCGAAGTATCTAAATTAATGTGTTCACTTTTGAAATCGTTATTGAGATAAGCAACAGAATCCCTATCGATTTCCATCACTGTAATTTTCGATTCCTTATCTAGTAAATATTTTGTTAACATGCCCATTCCTGGACCGATTTCTAAAATATTATTGTAGCCAACTTCTGTTAAAGAATCTGCGATATTTTTAGCAATATCTTCATCTTTAAGAAAATGTTGACCGAGATGTTTTTTGGCTCTAACAGACATTTAATTGTGGGTGCTTACAGGATAAAACTCTTTTACAACTTTTAATTCAGTTCTAAAAGTTAGCATTTTGTCAGCAAATTTAGAGAGTCCTGAACCTCTTAATGTTGGAGCATAAATTTCGTAATATTCATCTAAATCCTCTCTGCTATTAGTTGTGTATTGAACAGAATATGTTGCCCCACCCATTTCTTCTTCTACCAAAACTTGAGTCAGTTTAGCTGAAACAAATTTCCCTGTGGCTAATACATCTTCAATATGAATATGAATCCAATTGAGCCATTCGTCATGAACGCTTTGATCGATATTTATTGTAACGTTGTATATATACATGAGTTGTTAAATTGATAAAAAGAAGTTAATAGAGACTTTAATTAACAATATCTCCCCGTAATTCTCTGTATTTTTTTCTAGCATCAACCAAATAAATACTAGATGCTTTTTCAAAGATAATTTTTTGATAGTATTCTGACGCTTTTTCAGTGTCTTTTATATGATTTTTATAAATCTCTGCGATTAAATAATAGGCATCATCAACCAGAATACCTTCTTTGTCAATAGAAATGATTTTTAAAAGATTTGTAATTGCATTCTGATATTGAAGTTCTTTTAGATAAACCTTTGCTTGATTGTATAATGTTTCATCTTCTATATCTTGACCTTGATACTTTTTTATGATAACATTATATAATGAGATAGCTTCCTTATTTCTGTTTTGAAATGCTAATAAATCTGCTTTAGAAAACTCTGACAAACCAGAAGGAATAGAATCTTTAGGCTCATTGTCTGTAATTACAAGAAATAAATCTACAGCATCATTAGCAATCAGCTGTGTCGTTGAGCCTTTTAATATTTTCAATTGAGCCTTCGCCCAAGTAAAATCTCCTTTAAAATAAGAGGTTTGCGCAACCTTAAAACGAGCTTCTTGAGATAAGGGATGATTTTTTAATCGAGTTTGTACTTGAGAAAAGTAAATCAACGCTTTATTAAATTTCCCTGTAAAAACTAAAACGTCTCCAAGTTTTAATTTTATTCTTGCTTTTTGAAATTTAGAATTAGAGAAAGACAAGGCGTTTTCTAAAATCTCTTTTGCTTTTTCTGGATCATTTTTTTGAAAAGTTAAAAAGTCAGCATAAACAGTTTGAACATCTATGGTGTTTTTATTAAAACCGTATTCTTTGAGCACTTTTTGAAAGAGTAAATCACTATTCTCATCAGATTTCTTAACGGCAATTTTTAAAAGATATAATTCTGCGGATAATTTTCCATCAATAAAGTTGGTGTTTTCTAATAAGAAGTCAAAACATTTTTGAGAATTATCAAAGTCATTATCTTCAAAAGCAATTCTTCCTAATCTAAAAATATTATCAATGTAATCAGGGTTTCTTTTAAAGAGCGCCTTTTCTTGTATAAGTGCTTTTCCGTATTCTTTTTGTTTGGTGAACAACCAACTTAAAAACTCGTTCCAAACATCTTTGGGGTTGCTAATCGATTTTTTAAGCAAGGATCTTTTAAGCGCAAGATTATTTTTGCTTGTGGGATCTTCATTAATGTATCTACTTGCTAAACGCTGGACACTGCTTATGTAGTTTTCATCTTTATCTATAAGTTCTATATAAGAATCAAACATTTTATCAAATTCGCCCTTTTCTCCATAAATTTGAGCTATTGCAAATTCATAATTAGCATTTTTATTAAGCTCCATTGTTTTCGAATAAGCTTCAATAGCATAGTCTAACAAGTTGTTTTGTCGGAACATTCTACCTATAATTCCGCCTAGATTAGGGTTCGTCTCAATAGCTTCAATAGCTAATAGATATTCTTTAGTTGCAAGTTCTTTTTTTTGTTGACGATCAAAATTATAGCCAATCTCTACATGTAAATATTTTTGAGCCGGATTTACCAGCATCTTTTCTTTTAATAAGTTTTCAGCTTTTAAATACTCATTTGTTTCTTGAAAACAAGTCACGAGTCTTTTCAAATAGGTAGTATTAAAAGGACTCTTTTTTAATAACGATTCATAAATCTGAGATGCTTTTTTATATTCACCTTGCCGAAAATAATTTTCAGCCAATGAGAAATTGCCTTGGCTAAACGCAAAGCAACTATAAAATAAGGCGATTATGAGGATTTTTTTCTTCATCTAAAATCAAAGATAACCAACTAGAATGTTAATTTTTTATTAAACTGATCTATTTTAAAGCGGTGTTTTGTAACATTTTGGCACAATACTTGTCTTAGTAGTATAACCAATCATTGAATAATATGAAAGATCTAACGAAACAATACGAAACCGCAAAGCAAAACTCGATAGAGTTTATGAGAACAGGACAAATAAGCGATTATTTTAATGCGCTACTAGAAATGAATAAATACAAGAGGTTAATTACAGCCGTTGTTGCTAATTAATGATATCAAAACCAGTATAAGGAATCAGGGCTTCCGGAACCTGAATTCCATCTTCTGTTTGATAATTCTCTAAAATACTTGCCAATATTCTTGGCAAAGCCAAAGCGCTTCCGTTTAACGTGTGCGCTAATTGATTTTTCCCTTCTTTATTTTTAAATCGTAGCTTTAAACGATTTGCTTGAAATGTTTCAAAATTAGAAACAGAACTTACTTCTAGCCATCTATCTTGTGCTGTTGAAAACACTTCAAAATCATAAGTTAACGCAGAAGCAAAAGTTACATCACCACCACACAAACGTAAAACACGATACGGTAATTTTAAGTCTCTTAAAATACTTTTTACGTGATCAACCATTCCGTCTAGCGCCTTATAAGAATTATCTGGATGCTCTATTCTAACAATTTCTACTTTATCAAATTGATGTAAACGGTTTAAACCTCTAACATGAGCTCCGTAAGAACCCGCTTCACGACGAAAACAAGGTGTGTAAGCGGTACAAGCTAAAGGAAAATCTTTTTCTTGTAATAAATCTCCTCTAAAAATATTGGTTACAGGTACTTCGGCAGTCGGAATTAAATATAAATCATCTGCTGCTACATAATACATTTGACCTTCTTTATCAGGTAAAGAGCCTGTTCCGATTCCAGAAGCTTCATTAACTAAATGAGGCACTTGATATTCTGTATAACCAGCATCTGTATTTTTATCTAAAAAGTAATTGATTAAAGCACGTTGCAAACGAGCTCCTTTTCCTTTATAAACAGGAAAACCAGCCCCTGTGATTTTAGTTCCTAACTCAAAATCAATAAGGTTGTATTTTTTTGCTAACTCCCAATGCGGAAGTGCGGCATCATGTAGCGTTGGTATTTCAGCTTCTTTATAAATTTCTTCATTATCTTCTTCAGATTGACCCTGAGGAACAGAACTATGTGGAATGTTTGGTATTTGAAATAACAAATCTTGCAATTCTTTAGCAGAAGCATTTAATTCGTCATTTAACTCTTTAGATTGTTCTTTAAGCTGACTTGTTTTTTCTTTAACAATATTTGCTTTTTGAACCTCACCAGATTTAAATAGGATTCCAATTTCTTTAGAAAGAGCATTCGATTCAGCAAGAGTATTATCTAATAAAACCTGAACTTTTCTTCTGGTTTCATCAGCTTTTAAAACGCTTTCAATAATTTCTTCGGCATTTGCAAAATTTCTTTTTGCCAAACCCTCTAAAACTAACTTTTGATTGTCTTTGATAAACTGAACCTGTAACATAGTGTTGTATAATTATGAGGCGTCAAAGATAAAGCAAGTGTATCAATATAACAATGCGTTATAAAAGATTGTTTTTAAGGTAAGCGATAGAATTTTCCTTGTCTAGTTTCAATTGAACGATTAAATCATCTATGGAATCAAATTTTTTCTCTTCTCTTAAGAAATACAACAATTCAAGACGAAGGTTTTTTCCGTAAAGATCTTTATTAAAATTAAACAAGTGGGCTTCAATAGTCTGGTCTTTTCCACTAACGGTAGGCCTAAAACCAATATTCATCATCCCATAAAATAAGACACTATCAATAACCGTCTTTATAATATAGACACCCGTTTTTGGAATTAACTTATAAGTTTCATTTACCTCTAAATTTGCAGTAGGAAAACCAATTTTTCCTCCAAGACTTTTGCCATTAACAACAGTGCCGTTTAACATGTAATTGTACCCAAGGTAATTATTAGCTGTTTTTAAACTTCCTTCTTGTAATGCATTTCTAATTTTGGTTGAACTCACAGAGACATTATCAATGTCTTGAGCAGGAATTTCCTCTACATTAAAATCATATAAAGAACTATACTCCTTTAATTGATGAATGTTTCCCTCTCTGTTTTTTCCAAAATGATGATCGTAACCAATGATCAATCTCGAGGTGTTTAGTTGATTAACTAAAATATCTCTCACAAAATCAAGTGCTGTAAGTCTAGAAAACTCTTTACTAAATGGGTGGATAATTAAATAATCAAGTCCCATTTTTTCCAATAGAGAAGATTTTTCCTCTATGGTGTTTAATAATTGAATAGTAACTTCTTTTTGCAAAACCATTCTAGGATGAGGGAAAAAAGTTAATAAAACAGATTTTTTATTTTCTTTTTTTGCAGTCTCTATAAGGTCTTTTAAGATTTTTTGATGACCGATGTGTATTCCATCAAAAGTGCCAATAGTAACAACAGTTTTTTCAAGAGAATTGAAATTAGAAATGGTCTGGATAATTTTCAAAAGAGAATGATTAAAAAGCAA
>Ga0075467_10003815_pt1 | contig 11433 bp, 5 predicted proteins | sample DEB08_DNA_9_FD_75067 | JGI IMG/M metagenome (GOLD analysis project Ga0075467, IMG submission 75067) | Aqueous microbial communities from the Delaware River and Bay under freshwater to marine salinity gradient to study organic matter... | ecosystem: Environmental > Aquatic > Marine > Coastal ...
ATTAGTAGCCATCAAAGAAGATAGAACGATAGATTTAGAAAAAATAAAAACACTACTTAGTAAGCCGCATATTAAAGAAGAGATTGAAAAAATTGAAATTTACTTTAACCAATTTAATACTAAAGTTACCAACTTACCTGACAGTAGCTTAAGTTTTGATTTAGAAGGGTATAAACAAGACTAAATATGGAAAAGTTAATTTCGATTGATTTAAAAGGAGATTTTGGCTTTTTTCGAAAACCTGATGCAAATAACACGGTCAATCTTTCCTATAATATGTTGCATAAGCCAGCATTACTAGGAATTTTTGGGGCGATAATTGGTTTGGAAGGTTATAAAGAAAAAGGTACAATGCCAGTCTATTATGATGCCTTAAAAGAAATTAAAATAGGGGTTGAGCCATTATTACACGAAAAAGGTAATTATCCAAAAACGGTTATAAAATATACTAATACAATAGGATATGCCAACAAAGGTTCTACTTACTTGACAGAAGAGGCTACTTTAATAAAACCTGCTTACAGAGTATATGCCTTATTAAACTTGGATGACCCAAATCACAATCAATTATTTGAGTACTTACAAGCAGGAAAGGCAACATTCTTACCTTATTTTGGAAAAAATGAGCATTCAATATGGTGGGAAAAAGAAAGTTTTATGGAGTATAAGTTCCAATCTGTGGAAAAGCCAATTGGCAATTTTTACCTAAAAACGCTTTTTTTAAAACAAGATGTAATAAAAGAGCATAAGGCTGAACCGATTTTAAATTTTATGACCTTTCTGGAAGAGGAAACTCCTTACATGTATTTTGAACGATTGCCTAAAGGATTTGATACCTCGCTTTTTCAATATGAAATTGGGGATTATGTATTGACTACTTTTCAGTTAAAGAACTCTGTTGGAATTAACCAATTATACTACCTAAAACAGCAGCAGCATTATGTCCAACTCCTATGATACAGTAGCAGAAATATTGAAGGTAACTCACCCCATTGATGAATTCCTCATTGATGCAGATAAATATTATGCTCACATTTTACCCAAAAATTCGCATCTTAGTAATAAAATAGAAACCTTACAACAGCATATAGAATTAGTTCAGGATAAACTTCGTTTGCTTTGCACAACACATGGACTGGATGTAGTGATAGATAATTTAATTAATGATTTTCTGGATAAACAAAAAGTAGAAAATGAATTAAAACTGGGCAGTTTCATAAAAAAACTCTTTGTAAACACGATTGTCTTCCACGATTTTGGGAAAATCAATGAAAATTTTCAGGCAAGCCCCGACAAGATGAATAATCCACATTTTCGAGGAAAAAGCAATCCCAAAAGCGTTATTTCTACTCGTCATTCTAGCTTAGGCGCCTATCTTTTTATTGTTAAGCATATTAAAGATGCAATGACAGAAATTGAACCTAAGCACAATCACGTTGCAATGTTAGCAATATTGATGCTTTCCTATTCAATCTTCAAGCATCATAGTAAATATCTTAATGATGATTATAGAGATACAGTAGCTTTTTCAGTAAAAGAAGTTGCTTGCATGAAAAAGTATCTTACCCACTATCAATATGTTATTGAACCACAAATTAAGGAAGGGATTGCATTGAATTTAAAAAAGCTATTTGACCATATAGATAGTTTTGAATTATTTAATTCTTTCTCTTTATATGCGCTTGTACGTTTGAATTTCTCCCTTCTGACTGCCTCGGATTACTTAGCCTCTGGTGAATACATGCAGGATATAAAAATTAAAGAATTTGGTACGCTAAATGAAAAACGAATCGATGAAATTTATGAATTTGTTTCGCAGAGCGATTATTTAAAGAACGAGCTGGTTAAGAAGAAAAACTATAATAAGTGGACTTATCAAGCATTAGCTCATGGGGATGAACTTCAAAATCCTAAATTACCAAGTAACGATAATTTAAATTTGTTGCGGCGAGAAATGGCATTAGAAGTTATTCAAAATATAAGAAATAATAGTGATAAGCACCTTTTTTACATTGAGGCTCCAACTGGAGGAGGTAAGACAAATCTTTCATTATTAGCTACCCTAGAACTTTTGAAAGCAAGTAAAGCAAAAAATAATAAGGTTTTTTATGTTTTTCCTTTTACAACATTAATTACCCAAACGTATGGTAGTATTCAAGAAACACTCGGTTTGACAGAAAATGAAGTCGTGCAGTTACATTCCAAGGCAGGCTACAAACAAAAAAGTGAGGAAGAGGAAGATGGACTTTATGGTGATGAAAAGCAAAATTTTATAGATTACTTATTTGTTAATTATCCCTTTTGTTTGTTATCACATGTTAAGTTTTTTGACTTGCTAAAAACTAATGAAAAGGGAAATAATTATTTGCTACATAGACTCGCTAACTCAATTGTAGTAATTGATGAATTACAGTCTTATAATCCAGAACATTGGGATAAAATCATCTACTTTATTAGCCTCTATTCTAAGTTATTCAATATTAAATTTATTTTAATGTCTGCTACTTTGCCCAAATTAGGAGATTTAGAAGTACTCGAAAAAAAGTACACAAGCGACTTTACATATCTTTTACCCAATGCAAAGCATAAAGAAAAGGGATACTTCCTCAATCCGAATTTTAGTAAAAGAGTAGCTTTTAACTTTGATTTGTTTGAACGAGATGATTTGACACTAGAAGAGATTGCCAATTCGCTTTTAGAAAAATCAAAAAAATATGCACTTCGGGATTTTGGCGATGCAAAACCTAAAGATAGTGTTTACTGCATTATTGAATTTATTTTTAAAAAGTCTGCGACAGAATTCTATCAAAAAATTAATAACATCCATAACCGTTTTTTTAATAAAATTCTGGTTCTATCAGGAACAATATTAGAACATGGAAGAAAGGAAATTATCAATATTTTAAAAAATCCTGATAATCGGAAAAAGCGCATTTTGTTGATTACGACTCAAGTAGTAGAGGCTGGAGTCGATATTGATATGGATTTAGGGTTTAAAGATAGGTCAATCGTTGATAGTGAGGAGCAGTTGGCTGGACGAATTAATAGAAATGTAAACAAAGAAGATTGCACATTACACCTTTTCAATTATAACAAGGAACAGATTATTTATGGTCAAGATAAGCGATATCAAGAAACTAAAAAAATGACAGTATCTGACTATCAGCGAATTTTGAAAGAAAAAGACTTTGACTATTTATATAATACTATTTTCAAGAACATCAATTTTTGGGCGAGTTCTGATTTAATTAGTAAAGAAAATCATAATAATCAATTGAAGTATTACAAAGCAAAAATTGAAAAATTACAGTTCCAATCTGTTCATTGGGATTTTAAATTGATAGACCAAGAAAATATTTCTTGCTTTATACCAATAGCAATCTCTGTTTCTGTTGAGGGGATAAAAACAGGCTCTACTGATGCTATCTTTTCAGAAAATGAGTTATTGTTTTTGAATAAAAATAATATTGTTCCTAACAAAAAAAATAAAATAGAAGGTTGCGAGGTTTTTGACCTTTATATTGATACTATCCAAAATAGAGGGGAATACATAAATCAAAAAATTGCTGAAAAAAAATTGCAAGGAATTATGTCAAAATTCATTTTTTCACTTTTTGCTAACGATAAAGTGAAATCGCAAATTATCTTTTATGCCAACGAAGAAAAAAGCGAATTTGGGTATAAGTACATAAAAGATTGGAAAAATTTTTATGATGAAATTTTTGGAATGGACGACAATAAATTTTACAGTAACGAAACCCAATTTTTTTAACCATGAACACCACCGCCACCCACATCAACCTCTACCACGTCTGCCACCGAGAACTCTGGCTACACGCCAACGGCATTCGCATGGAACACACCTCCGACATTGTCTACGAAGGCAAGTTAATAGGGGAAACCACCTACGCCGACCGAGCCAACAAAAACAAGCAAGTAGAAATAGACGGGGTAAAGATTGACTATTACGATACGAAAACCAAGACCGTCCATGAAACCAAAAAATCCAATAAAATGGAGCAGGCGCATGTGGCACAAGTTTTATTTTACCTCTACATTTTGAAAAGAAATGGAATAGAAGGGGCAACGGGTATTATTGAATATCCCAAACAGCGAGAGCGCACCCATGTCGAACTGGAAGTTGGGCAGGAAAAAGAAATTGAAGGATGGGTGGCAGATATTCAACGAATCATCGCTTTAGATAAATGCCCTGCGGTGATTAATAAAACGATATGTAAACGCTGTTCTTATTACGAATTTTGTTATGCTGATGAGTGAGCGATTCCGTAGAATGGAGGTTCGGGGAACCTCCAAGTGAATGAACCGTGAAACGGGTGGGAGGATTATATTTCTGACTATTAAAATTCCAAGAAATTTATTGCACAATACACCAACTCCATTCCATGAAAAAAACAATGTACTTTTTTAATCCCGGCACACTCGAACGTCGAGATAATACTTTGAAGTTTACGGCACATAATGCGGCAGGCGTAAAAGGAGATGTGCGGTTTATTCCCGTTGAAAATGTGGATGAATTATGCATTTTTGGGGATTTGGACGCCAATAGTGCCATGTATAATTTTTTGGGACAACAAAATATCTGTGTTCATTTCTTCAATTATTACGAGTATTATACAGGTTCTTTTATGCCTAGAGACTATTTGCTGGCAGGTAAAGTGCAAGTGCTGCAAACTAAATTTTATTTGCAAGCTAGAAAACGGATGCCTTTGGCTAAAACGCTCTTGGCGGGAGCGGCGGCCAACATGATGCAAGTGCTAAAGTATTATGGCAATCGAGGCGTAGTAGTCGCAGAGCCTTTGGAACGAATGGAAACGCATCGTTCTAATTTAGACCAAGCGACCAATGTTTCCGAGTTGATGGGCTTGGAGGGGAATATTCGGTCAGAATATTACGCTGGTTTTAATCCGATTATTAAGAATTTTGAGATGGTAGGTCGGCAAAAGCGACCACCTAAGAATGAGGTCAATGCCTTAATTTCTTATGGCAATATGCTTTGTTATACCCAATGCCTCAAACAAATCTATCATACGCAACTCAATCCAACAATTAGTTTCCTGCATGAACCAGGGTATCGACGTTACTCCTTAGCCTTGGATTTAGCAGAAATATTTAAACCTATTTTGGTAGACCGACTTATTTTTTCGCTGCTCAATAAAAAAATACTGCAAGCGAAGGACTTCCGTTGGGAGTTTAATAAATGTTTATTAAAACCTTCAGGTGCTAAAATATTTACTCGTTTTTGGGATGCTAAAATCAATGAAACGATTCAACATCGTACCTTAAAGCGGAAGGTGAGTTATAAGCAACTGATTCGACTGGAATGTTATAAATTGGTCAAGCACCTTTTAGGAGATTTGGAATACAAACCTTATAAATTGCTTTGGTAAAAAATATAAACAATGTACGTTATTTTAGTGTATGATGTAGATGCCAAACGCTGTGGTAAGATGTTAAAACTTTGCCGCCGTTATCTTTCTTGGATTCAAAACTCTACCTTGGAAGGAGAAATATCAGAGGTGAAATTAAAAGAACTTATCTTGTTAGCTCAAGAATTTATTGACCCCGCGACGGATAGTATTATTGTCTTTAAAAGTAAGACAAAGAAGTGGTTGGAAAAGCAAATTGTAGGAGCAGAAAAAATGAGTACAGATAATTTCTTTTAAATGGATAGTCGTCGATGTCTTGATTTTAAGGAATCAAAGCTATTGGCAGCGACCCAATAAAGGTATAAATGATTGATATTTAATGATTTAGCCTTGTCGTCGAAACTCGGAACAAATCTAGTTATTGGAGGTAGACGAATTTTATTCCCTTTTTTCTCGTTCTTTGACAGCCTAATCTATTGTTTTTCAGGGAAAAACATATATTTTTGGAACGTCTATTAATCGAACCGTGAGGAATTGAAACTAATTAAAAGCGTTTTAATTGTCGATTTTATATAAACTATTAATCGAACCGTGAGGAATTGAAACAATAATAAGTTCCATTTCCTGCCCCCCTATCTGCCCCCTATTAATCGAACCGTGAGGAATTGAAACTCGTTTTTGGAAAGGTTGGAAATTGCTGTTAATTGGCTATTAATCGAACCGTGAGGAATTGAAACTCATCATAGAGGTAGGTTTTTAATTCCCTGCGCTTCCTATTAATCGAACCGTGAGGAATTGAAACCTTAGTTTTTAAAGTATCTTTAATTTGACTCTAAAATCTATTAATCGAACCGTGAGGAATTGAAACAGAATTAGAAAGGCTAAAAAAATTAATTATCCAAAACTATTAATCGAACCGTGAGGAATTGAAACTTTTATACCTATACCTTTTAATTACGGCATCGTCCAACTATTAATCGAACCGTGAGGAATTGAAACTAGAGTTATGGGTTTAGGTTGGGCGAAAAGCCCAACCTATTAATCGAACCGTGAGGAATTGAAACAACAAAAGCTAAAAGCAGACGTGAAACAGGCGCAAGCTATTAATCGAACCGTGAGGAATTGAAACGCATTAAGTGTGCCGATAAAACTGATATTGTAGGAAACTATTAATCGAACCGTGAGGAATTGAAACGTATTCAGAATAATGTTGTATTAAAATTCACTATCAGCTATTAATCGAACCGTGAGGAATTGAAACAGGTATTTCCAGCACTTGCAAAAGCTCTTTGAGCTAACTATTAATCGAACCGTGAGGAATTGAAACCCGAAAAGGAGATTGATGCAGTATTAGATGCACAGCCTATTAATCGAACCGTGAGGAATTGTAACCCTATAATTTAAAGTATCTTTAATTTGACTCTAAAACTATTAATCGAACCGTGAGGAATTGAAACTGGCTAAAATTCGGTTCGCATGGTTGCGGTCAAACTCCTATTAATCGAACCGTGAGGAATTGAAACATAGATTTGACAAATGGAGGGTTTCTTAGCTATTTTCTATTAATCGAACCGTGAGGAATTGAAACCCCGAAACGCTATCCACTTTAACAGGCAACAAACATTCTATTAATCGAACCGTGAGGAATTGAAACTTGATTGACTCTATGTGCTTAATTAAGTCTTGTGGACTATTAATCGAACCGTGAGGAATTGAAACATACTACCGTTAGGGATTAGAGGCATTAGCTCTAAACTATTAATCGAACCGTGAGGAATTGAAACATAGCCATCAACTCTTTTAGTAGACTTTTCTTCCATTCTATTAATCGAACCGTGAGGAATTGAAACATTGATTGGGCAAACTTTATTAGCTAATGATTTCCAGCTATTAATCGAACCGTGAGGAATTGAAACATGAGAATAACGGAGACGTTAAGGCTTATGAAAAAGCTATTAATCGAACCGTGAGGAATTGAAACAAGAAAGTGGTTTTGGTAATACAGGTTGGGTTGCGAACTATTAATCGAACCGTGAGGAATTGAAACACCATTAAACTGATTGACCCTACTACAAAAATGATTCTATTAATCGAACCGTGAGGAATTGAAACTATTGTTGATTTGTCGCTAAATAGCGAGGTTTAAAAACTATTAATCGAACCGTGAGGAATTGAAACTTGGCTGCATATAAGGTACTACCCACAACTACCATATCTATTAATCGAACCGTGAGGAATTGAAACAGTCATTACTGCCACTTGTGCCAAGTTTCATTCCTCCTATTAATCGAACCGTGAGGAATTGAAACTTGGTTAGAGCTTAAGGTCGCAGGTTCGAGTCCTGCCTATTAATCGAACCGTGAGGAATTGAAACCTTTGTCGATTAGTTCTAAGTTGCCCACCTTTTTAATCTATTAATCGAACCGTGAGGAATTGAAACTCATTCCTAAGTTGCTACGAGAACAAACCGATTCTTCTATTAATCGAACCGTGAGGAATTGAAACTCAAACAGGATGGCGTAGAATTATTAGAAATACAAACTATTAATCGAACCGTGAGGAATTGAAACTCGGCAAAGCAATCTATTCTTTTTTATTATTTTTGGCTATTAATCGAACCGTGAGGAATTGAAACTTAGCTTGTTGCCATGCTAATGCCCCATTGTTATATCTATTAATCGAACCGTGAGGAATTGAAACTCGTGCCTCGCACCTCTGGACGAGCTTTGCCGAATGCTATTAATCGAACCGTGAGGAATTGAAACTTTGTCATCCTTATGCTCTCTATGTTTCCTTTGAAACTATTAATCGAACCGTGAGGAATTGAAACATCCTTTAAAGGGGGTAAAATTGATGTAATCGGCATCTATTAATCGAACCGTGAGGAATTGAAACTTCGTGTTTCCACTGGTATAAGAACCTACACCTCTTCTATTAATCGAACCGTGAGGAATTGAAACTTGTTGAACGAAGATGTCTACGAACTACTGCTATCCACTATTAATCGAACCGTGAGGAATTGAAACTTGTTGAACGAAGATGTCTACGAACTACTGCTATCCCTATTAATCGAACCGTGAGGAATTGAAACATGAAAATGAATTCGATAAGGTAGGAGATAATGCAGCTATTAATCGAACCGTGAGGAATTGAAACATCGTTAAGTAGATGTGTTCGGTGCGCTCCGCCGAGACTATTAATCGAACCGTGAGGAATTGAAACCAAATCTGATAACTTAATAGGCAGACAAAGTGCAAACTATTAATCGAACCGTGAGGAATTGAAACACAGGAGTGGGGAATACATTTATTGGGAATCAATCACTATTAATCGAACCGTGAGGAATTGAAACAAGCCAATACACGGGAAAACGAGATTATTGTTTAACCTATTAATCGAACCGTGAGGAATTGAAACTCGTTAGCATCGGCTAAAATTCCAACAAAATCACTTCTATTAATCGAACCGTGAGGAATTGAAACTCAAATAAATTAATAGTAATCTTATCAAAAGCGTTTCTATTAATCGAACCGTGAGGAATTGAAACAAAGGCATTGGTAGTATTAATCTACAATCTTTAAAAGCTATTAATCGAACCGTGAGGAATTGAAACATAATATAAGCCTTTAGCATTCGTAGGATTATGACACTATTAATCGAACCGTGAGGAATTGAAACGCTAACACTCTCTTGCAAGAGTTTACCTTTCTGTTAACTATTAATCGAACCGTGAGGAATTGAAACTTGTTAGGAGATAGGAGGTCTTTATAATAACCGCCTACTATTAATCGAACCGTGAGGAATTGAAACTTGTCTACTGGATGTATTACAATTGCATTAATCGAATCTATTAATCGAACCGTGAGGAATTGAAACGAGGAAGTAGATTACACTCAAGATATAACTGTCCTGCTATTAATCGAACCGTGAGGAATTGAAACAGTATTTAGGGTGACAGCTATTTCAATTACCGCAGGCTATTAATCGAACCGTGAGGAATTGAAACAGTTAAATCAATCCTAGTAAACGGTAAAAAAATAAACTATTAATCGAACCGTGAGGAATTGAAACTAGTTGTGGCTTTGTGAAATTTGGCAATATAGTAATCTATTAATCGAACCGTGAGGAATTGAAACGCGTTTTATTATCTCCGCATCGAGTTATTACACTAGCTATTAATCGAACCGTGAGGAATTGAAACTGGCTACAATTGGAGATATTAAAATACGAATTGGCGGCTATTAATCGAACCGTGAGGAATTGAAACTTTGTTCCCAATCTCCAATATAATCTAGTTTTTCATACTATTAATCGAACCGTGAGGAATTGAAACTTTGGTATTGATATGAATAAAGATGGTAAAATTGATGCTATTAATCGAACCGTGAGGAATTGAAACAACGTAAGAATAACATTCTGCTCTTTAGCTCTAAATCTATTAATCGAACCGTGAGGAATTGAAACAGGTCTATACAACCCGAAATAATTGAACAGACAAAAGCTATTAATCGAACCGTGAGGAATTGAAACATTATTCCTGTTCTTGTTAATTCGTAGGGGTCATTTACTATTAATCGAACCGTGAGGAATTGAAACTTGGTGTTAGCTATTGGAATCCTTAGACGACTTGCACTATTAATCGAACCGTGAGGAATTGAAACTAAGTATTTGAGAAAACCCCGCAATATTCAACAAATGCTATTAATCGAACCGTGAGGAATTGAAACTGCTTTAGCCGTGGGATGAATTTTCGCAAAAATTAACTATTAATCGAACCGTGAGGAATTGAAACACTTCCATAATTCTTTTCCGTACTCAGATATTTTTTCTATTAATCGAACCGTGAGGAATTGAAACTTGCTTGCTTTTTGCTTTTTGTTAATCCTGCTCTCCCCTATTAATCGAACCGTGAGGAATTGAAACGATGCTTTTATTTACGCTGACCCACCTTATTTGTCGACTATTAATCGAACCGTGAGGAATTGAAACTGGATATACTATAAACCAACCTTCGAGGGCTTTATGCTATTAATCGAACCGTGAGGAATTGAAACAAGGTATAATTAGTTATTGGTATAGTCAAGTTAAAGACTATTAATCGAACCGTGAGGAATTGAAACACAGCATTAATGCCTTTAACGCCCTTACTGTATTCGCTATTAATCGAACCGTGAGGAATTGAAACAACCACAACCCTCCAAATGTAACTGTCTTTGCTCCACTATTAATCGAACCGTGAGGAATTGAAACAAATGTAATAGCCGCCGACGGGACAACTCAAAGAAGCCTATTAATCGAACCGTGAGGAATTGAAACTTCGCATCTAATGGAACGCTCGTTAAATCCGCAATTACTTTAATCGAACCGTGAGGAATTGAAACCTTTCCAAATAGATTCGTTCAGAATTTTTTGGTACACTATTAATCGAACCGTGAGGAATTGAAACTGGAATGTATTCTTTGAAGGAATACTTTTAGCCGTGACTTTAATCGAACCGTGAGGAATTGAAACTTCGCATCTAATGGAACGCTCGTTAAATCCGCAATTACTTTAATCGAACCGTGAGGAATTGAAACAAGATAAAGAAGTTACGAATCGAACCAGAAAAAATAAAATTACTCAGATGTAGCTTATCCTTTCAAGAAAATGGCATCTGAGTAACTAGCAAAAACTACCTAGATTTCAAGGAAATGTCAGTTGCAGCTCTCCCCTATTTTCCCGACCTTTACTGTTCAATACTAAAAACGAGAAAATGGCAAAGCAAAAAATAAAGGTAGACGGCATTGATGTACGAATAGACCAGAATAATTATGTCTCTTTAACCGACATAGCTAAAAGCTCAGGTGATGAGCCTCGCCTTATCATCCAGAACTGGATGAAAAACACCAATACCGTAAGGTATTTGTACGAATGGGAAGAAATACATAACCCGTATTCTAACCGCTTGCATTTGCAAGCGGTATTAGACACCAGTACCAATAATCGGTTTTCTATGTCTCCCAAAAAATGGATAGAGATGACCGAAGCTATAGGTATCACTTCATCA
>Ga0075467_10003818_pt1 | contig 11426 bp, 7 predicted proteins | sample DEB08_DNA_9_FD_75067 | JGI IMG/M metagenome (GOLD analysis project Ga0075467, IMG submission 75067) | Aqueous microbial communities from the Delaware River and Bay under freshwater to marine salinity gradient to study organic matter... | ecosystem: Environmental > Aquatic > Marine > Coastal ...
GTCAATTTCAGTGATCATATCAGCGATCTGAAACCCGATCCCCTGGAAATTACCGATCTGCTGGCCATATTGCTTGCGTTCGGCTGCATAGCGCAGCGCATAGTCAAAACAGCGCCGCGCCCGTCCAACCGAGAAGGCAGCAACCGTGATGCGCGTGGCATAGAGCCATTCATTCATCACCGCAAAACCGCCGTCGACCTCGCCCAGCACCTGCGCATCAGGCAGGCGGCAATCGTCGAAATCGAGGATGCAGTTCTTGTAGCCTTTGTGGCTGACCGAATTATAACCATCGCGCACCTCAAACCCCGGCGTGCCGCGATCCACAAGGAATGTCGTGATCCGCTTTTTCGGCCCCTTTGGGGTTTCATCCACACCGGTTGCGATAAAGACGATAAAGAAATCCGCGTGATCCGCCCCCGAGATAAAGTGTTTTGAGCCGTTGATCACCCAATCCCCCCCATCGCGCACGGCGCTGCATTTTATACCGCGCACGTCTGAACCGGCATCCGGTTCTGTCATCGCCAGCGCATCCATCCGTTCGCCGCGCACCGCAGGCAGCAGATAGCGTTCACGTTGTTCTGCGTTACAGGCCATCAGGATGTTTTGCGGCCGCCCAAAGAAATGGGTCAGCGCCATAGAGCCGCGCCCCAACTCGCGTTCAACCAGAGTGAAATCCACATGCGACAGTCCCGCGCCGCCGACTTCCTCAGGGAAGTTGCAGGCGTAAAATCCCAGATCAATGACCTTTTGCTTGATGGATTGGCCCAGCTCATGTGGGACTTGGCCTGTCCGCTCCACTTCGGCCTCATGCGGGTAGATTTCCTTTTCCACAAAACTGCGGACGGTTGAGACGATCATCTCTTGTTCTTCGCTGAGGCCAAAATGCATGAGGTGTTCCTTTCAGAGGGTATTTTCGTGACCTTATGCGGATTGTCCCGGAAAGCTATCCGCAAAATGCGACGCTTGTTAATCTTCTGTTTACAGCTTTCGGGACACAAAGGCGGGGCAAGAGGGGCATGCGACTTGGCCCTTTTGACGCAGGCCTAATTCGGAAGGCAGATGATGATCCGCTCGTTCAAGACACCTTTTACGCGCCCACAATTGGGGGCCTATCATCACGGCGTGATGAATTATCATTACAGGGATGTGATGTGTAACAAGTCGCCTATTGATATTGCGCTGTATCTGCATCTGATCCACGCGGTGCAGCCGGGCAGTTTCATTGAAGTAGGGACCAAATTTGGCGGCTCTGCCCTGATGTTCCGGGATGTCGTGAAAATGTACGGTCTAGATACGCAGATCGTGTCGATTGACCGCACACCGCCGGATGCGGATGACCGGTTTGACGGGATCCGTTTTGTGCAGGGCAATGTCATGGCGCTGGACCAGACCTTTGCCGAACACGCCCTGTTTGATCTGCCGCGCCCCTGGATTCTGTCAGAGGACAGCGCGCATACCTTTGATGCCTGCATGGCGGTGCTGTCCTTTGGTGCGGCACATCTGCGGTCAGGTGAATATCTGATCATGGAAGACAGCGTTTTGGCAGAACTGGACCTGGCAGACCGGTTTGACGGCGGCCCCAGCCGCGCGCTTGAGGTGTTTTTGACCGCCCATCCGGATGTCTATGAGATTGATAAGACCTATTGCGACATGTTTGGGGTCAATGCCACGACCAACCCCAACGGCTATTTGCGGAAGACCTGAGATGGGATTGGCGCAGACAACCCAGGATGAGCTAAGCTTTGCTGAGGATATTCGCCTGATCATCTGGGATCTGGATGAAACCTTTTGGGAGGGTACCCTGAGTGAGGGTGGCATCACCTACCGCATGGATCATCAGAACCTGATTGTCGAATTGGCCAAGCGCGGGATCATGTCGGCCGTTTGTTCCAAGAACCAGCGCGAACCGGTCGAATCCCTGCTGAAACAGACCGGCGTCTGGGATTACCTGATCTTTCCCAGCATTGATTGGTCGCCCAAGGGGCCGCGCATTCAGGCGATGCTGGACCAGATCGGCCTGCGCCCCCAATCGGTGCTGTTTTTGGACGACAACCCGATGAACCTGGCCCAGGCGGCACATATGAACCCCGGTCTGAACGTCGCGCTGCCAGAGGTGATCGCGCTGCTGGCGGATGCGCCGCAGTTGCAAGGCAAGCCGGATGAGGGGTTCAGCAGGCTGACCCAATACAAGGTCAAGGAACGCAAGGCGCAGGCCGCACAGGCGCAGGGCACCGAAACGATAGAGTTTCTGCGCCAGTCGAATGTGCGGGCCTATATCGAATATGATGTGGAAAAACATCTGGACCGGGCGATTGAGCTGATCAATCGCACCAACCAGCTGAATTTTACCAAGAATCGCCTGCCGGATGATCCCGCGGAGGCCCGTGCGGCATTGCGCCATGTGTTGAGCCTGAACACCACGGATGCAGGGCTGATCCGTGTGCGCGATGATTTTGGCGACTACGGTTTTGTCGGTTTTTACCTGACCCGCCGATTGCACAATATCAGGCGGATCGAACATTTCTGTTTTTCCTGCCGGACGCTGAATATGTACATCGAACATTGGCTCTATGACTTTCTGGGCCGGCTTGACCTGCAGCCTGTCGGCCCGGTGCTGACCGATCCGACCACTGATGATTTGCGGGTGGATTGGATTACCCCTGCACCGATCACGGATATTGGCGCGAAAGACCCCAAACCAATGCTGCGCTTTGATCACATATTTGCCCGTGGGGGCTGTGATCTGGCAAGTTTGATGCATTTTTTCGGCCTTCATACGGATGTGATCACCGAAGAGTTCAATCAGCCCAGGAATGGTCAGATGTTCCGCCGGGATCATACTGCCTTTCTGATGCCTGCGCTGACCGGCGGTTTGAATGCGGCGCAGCAAGAGGCCGCAGCGCTGCTGGGCTATGGCCCAGATGATTTCACCACGCAGATGCAAGACATGCCCGACGGCCGGAACCTGTATTTCCTGAGCTTCTGGGCGGATGCTGATATTCCGCTGTATCGGGACAAGGTCAGCGGGTTGCGCATTCCATATTGGCTGGTAGGGGCCCAGAATCAGGACCTGATCGCCCGCGAGGATCTGCGTTGTGCTGTCGCGGAAACCGATCTGCAGCGCGAACGCCTGTCGACATTATGTGACCGGTTTGAACACGAGGGGCTGTTGCAAGAGCCGGAAATGGTGCAGCGGTATGCCACGATCCTGAACGCCCTGCCCAAATCCGCCAGCGTTGTCGTGATCCTGGCCAATGAACGCGGGCCGCTGCATTTCCTAAACCCGGACCGTCCCGACCACCCCTATCACAAGCGGTTGAACAGGGCCTTGCGGACCGTGGTACGGGACCATCCGCAGGTCATCTTGATCGACCCGGCAGATCATATCACCGGTGCCGATGATATGATCGACCTGAACCATTTCAAACGCCCCATCTATCACCGCATGTACCGCGACGCCCTGGCCCAACTGACAGAGCAGGCCTTGGATCAGGCATGGGATGCTGCAGATGACTGAACCCAAGACAGAGCCGAGGCTATTTTCAAACCTTTTTCTGAGCGTTGGCGCGATGAAGGCGGGGACCACATGGCTTTATGCGGTGCTGGACCGGCACCCGGCCCTGCATTTCGCCATGGAAAAAGAAATTCACTATTTCTACCACCGTTTTGTGAACCCCCAACAGTTAAGCGAGCTGTACCGCCTGAGGGAGGCGCGCAATCGCTATCTGTTTCGGTTTGACCCCGAAAAGGCGAATATTGATGCGGTTCGGGCGAACCTGAGGTGGGTCAGTGCCTATCTGGATCGTCCCGTGGACGATCTTTGGTATCGCAACCTGTTCCAGATGCGCGATCATCAGGTCTATGCCTGCGATTTCTCAAACCTCCATGCCCAGCTTCCCCGCGATGCCTGGCCGCAGGTGGCCGGAAAATGTGACCGGTTGAAAGTGCTCTATTCGATGCGCGACCCAGTGCAGCGGCTATGGAGCCATACAAAATTTCATCTGCAGCTGACCGGCCATCTGGACAAGCTTGATCTATGGGGGCCTGAGCAGTTTGACGAATTCATCCGTCGGCCGCACATCTGGGTAAATGCCGAATATGGTCAGGTTCTGCGCAATCTGCGCAGTGGGCTGTCGCCTGAGATGCTCAAGGTTGTTTTCTATGAAGACCTGCACGCAGATCAGCGAGGAACCCTGCGCCGCATCGAGGATTTCCTTGAGGTACCGCCATTTGACTACCCGCAATCCCTGCTGGAGCGGCGGTTTACCGAAAGCGTACGCCACCAGATGCCGGCCTTTTTCCCCGAATTGATCGCAGATGACGTAGGCCGCATATGTTCCGAGATTGAGGCCGAGGGATATGCCATTCCCGCGTCATGGGGCAGGGACCTGTGGCTGGCGGCGTGAGGCCTATGTTGAGCTTCACTATCCTTGGTCAGTTACCAGGGGTTTCATTTGCCGGTGAAGGCGGTCAACGTTTCGCATTCAGACGGTGCCAAGGGGTCAGGCGTTTTCGACTGTGCTGTAATCGGTCAATTGATTTGCATGGGCCAAAAGGGCCAGATCATCTGCGTTGATGTCTTGCAAGGTTTGTCGCATCGCGGGCGACACGGCCTGCATCGGGGATGAACCGGACACATTGGCCGCAACCGGACGCCACGAAAAACCGGGGTAATGCGGTTTGGCCAGCTGGTTGAGGCGTTTCATGGCCTGCGCAAATTCTGGGACAAAACCCAGAACGCCGGTCTGCCGGATCAACCCTGCGGCGGCGCAGGCCCGTTCAAGCTCTGATCCGGTGCCCTCGGCCATGAGAGAGGCAAGGCGCTGGGTTTGAAAATTCCGGCATTGCCGGTCACCCTCAACCGACAGGCGGCCATGCACGTAGCCGGCAAAGGCTTCTGATTTGGCCAGTCTGGCAGCCCATGTGTCTGTCTTTTGCGCCCGTTCAAAACGATAGGCCGATGCGATCTGATCCACGGGGTCACGCAGCATGACGATGGGGATGATCGCCACATCTGCGATAACCGGCAAGGGCCCCATCAACGTATGCGAAGAAAAGGCCACAGCCTGTGGATGATCGCAGATCCATTCGCGAACAAGGGCGGTATTGCCGTTGTCGGGCATAGGAAACTCAGCACTTAACCAGCGGTCATCAAAGTTCTGCGCAAGAATGTGATCGACAGAGGTGCCTGCATTCTTGAACAGGTGATTGTGCAGGATGATGTGACGCATGTCCGAAGATGATCCTTAGTGGGTCACGGCCGGGAGCCGTACATTTCAGCGGCCTCAAACGCGGCCCGCATCATTTCGCGGCCCCGTGCATAAGACATTGTGCTGTGCATGTAGGTTCGGGCATTTTGCGACATTTGTTCCCAAAGCATGTCGTCGCCGGTCAGCCGCATGATGGCCCGTACCCAGTCCTCTGGCCGCTCGGCGATGAAACAATCATAGCCACTGCGCAGTCCGATCCCCTCTGCTGCGATCGGGCTGATCACGCAGGGGATGCCATGGGCCAGGGCGCTGATCACCTTGCCCTTGATCCCGGCACCTGACAGCAGGGGGGCCACAAAGACCCGGTGCGTGTCATAGGCATCTGCGGCATTTTCGATGTAGCCCAAGGGGTTCACATGGGGCCCGCCCAGCGCCCGAATATCGTCGCCCATGCCAGAGCCATAGATGGACAGTTCGGTTTCGGGGTCCTTGGCAATCAGGCGGGGCAGGATGTTGTGGACAAACCATTTCACACCCTCGGCATTCGGATGGTGACGGAAACTACCCAGGAATGACAGCCCATAGCGGCTGCTGGCGGCGGGGACGGCATCGGGCACGTCAACAACCCAGGGGCATTTCACAACTTTGGATTGCCCATCGGTATAGGCCTGAATGACCGAATGTTCGATATCCGTATAGGACAGCACAACGTCAACGCTGCGGATCACATCAAGCTCTTGGGTCCGGGTTTCGCGGGCGCGGTCAAGCTGATCTGTGTCCGCGTCGATCTGTGCGGCGCGCAGTTCGCGCAGAAAATGGAGGTCCGCATTGTTGAACAGGATCTTGGCCTTGGGGGCCTGTCTGCGGATCTGTTTCACCAGCCCCTGCGCCACGTAGTATCGCGTGATGTAAAAGGCGTCGAAATCGCGCGCGTGTTCGTCAAGATAGGCGCTTGGGTTCATGTAGAACGGGGCATAGATCACCTCTATGCCGGATTTTTGCAGGTCTTGGGTGTATTTTCCCAGATGCGCCATGTTGGTCGAGATAAAGCTGACTTTGTACCCCAAGGATTGCACCAGCCGCATTTCCTGCAAGGCGGCATAGGACCCTGCATCTTTGTCGGCGCGGGGCGGGGCGTAATCTATGAACAATACCCGGCCAATGATGCCGCGGTCCTTTTCCAGATCGGGGGACTGCCCTTCTGGGCCAAAGTGGGAATAGGCGCTGGCCCATTGGCGTTTGAATTTGGGGCGGTTGATTTCCTGAAACTTCTTGAACCCGCTGGTGACGTCCGTGCCCGACGTCATCCCCTCAAAATGATAGACCACGGATGACGGGATGAACCATGTGCTGTAGCCCGCCGCACGCACCTTGAAGGCAAAGTCGGTATCTTCAAAATACATCGGTTCAAGGTAGGACGACAGCCCACCCAGTTCCCGCCAGACAGAGGCGGGGGCAAGCAGTGCGGCACCGGACAGATAATCGGCCTGCCGGGCATAGCTGTATTCAGGGGCATTGGGATTTTGGCCTTTGCCGTAGTTCCACGGATTGCCAGAGTTCCAGACGATGCCACCGGCATCTTGCAGATCACCATTGGGATACAGCAGTTTTGACCCCACCAGCCCCACGTTATCAAACCGCGAGAACGCGGCGATCAGTTCATCCAGCCAGCCCGCCGTGACTTCGACATCATTGTTCAGCAGCGCAATATATTCGCCACGTGCCCGTTCGGCCCCCGCATTGCACGCCCGGATAAAGCGCTGGGCAACCAAGGGGCGCACCACGGTGATGCCACTGACCAGTTCCTCCAGCTTTGTGGTTTCATCGGTTGAGCCATCATCGACGACGATCACCTCAAAAGAGGCATCATTCTGCCCCATCAACAAGGAACACAGCGTCAGATAGGTGAAGGCGATGTTGTTATGGGCCGGGATGATGACCGACACATCGGGGTTTGAGACAGCTGGAAAATGCAGCGGTTCCAGTGTCACGTTCTCTGGCCCGCCCTCAAGCGTTTGTAGCGCAAAGATGATCTGGCTCAGGTCAGTTTTCGGGCCGGCGGCCTGCATCACAGCCTTGAGCGCGGTATAGCGGTGGGGCGTTTGTGGCAGCAGGGCATTGGGAAAAGGGGCCGCAGATTCGCGCCGCATCACATCTTCGGGCGTGGTGGTGTAGGGCAGCAGTTGATGTTGCTCGAACAGGGTGACGGAGCCTGATTTATCCTTCAGCGAGATCAGTCTGACATGTCCGTTCAGATATTTGCTGGGCAGGCGGATAACCGTGTCCCCCTTTTGGATACTAAGGGGTTTCACATGCTGTCCATCAATACTGAGCACCAGTTCCATATCCTGCGCAGAGGCGCAGATCATGGTGTGACCGTAATTTTCCCGGACGGTGAAATCAGGTTTCATCATCGGCGTGAGCGGAAAGGCATCATGGCCCACCTGAACACAAAGCCCCTGACCCGGTGCCAGCGCATTGGGCAGGGCCGCCCGTATCCATTCGCCATCTGCGGCATCGGCGCGGCCATAAATCCACTCAGGCTCAAGCATGAGAGAGCTCAAATCCGCCATCGGTGCGCTGGTCACGCGGACATCGGCCAGAAACAAGAATGGTTCAGTCCCTTTGTCATCGGGCTGATGCCTGGCATATTCGATCTCAAGCGAAATATCGCAGCTATGGAAATGCGGCGGAATGGGCTGCCGGACCTGCGCAAAGTCATTGCGCCGGGTGCCGCCAGCAAAGTTGGTATCAAAGGGCAGGAAATGGCGTTCTTCCTGCAAGGAAACCGGATCGCGAAAGGTCACGCATAGCGTCGCTGCAGCCCTGTGTGCGGCAAGGCAGGCGTGAAACACCATGCCCTCTTCGACCTTGGGAATATGGATGCCGTTGTCAAAATAGATCTGGCAGGGCGATTCAAAACGATTGATCATCAATTGGATGGTCTGAGCCTCGCGCAGGGTCCAATCGGCCAGATGATCCACCCAGCAGGCGTAAACCTCGCCGGGGGCGGATTCTGATGTTTGTGATGTGCTGTTCTGTGCAAGGTGCCGGGTATCCAACCGATAGCTGCCGGTCTGTGCGAAAACAGGGGTTGGCGCATGATCGCATGTTTCAAAAGGAGACAGCGCATCGCCAAGACGAATCTCCATTGGTCGGTTGATCGCGGTCTTTTCAATATTGCCAAAGACGGTACCATCCAACAGGACGAGGCATCGAAAGTCAGACATAAAATCAATCGACACGGGGGATGATCCTCTTTGCTGATGTGCTGCGCAATATGCGCAGCTAAGAATAAATACCGCATAGATTGTCTTAAATTTATGTTAATCCGCCTTAAACAGGCGTTACTTGTCCAAAATATCCCGGTGATAGCGGTTCAAAAGGAACAATCCCGACACAAAGCAAAGGGCAGCAATGGCCAGCGGATAGGCAAAAGAGACATAGCTGGGTTGGTAGAACGGATAAAAACCATCCCGCATCAGTCCGGCAATATGGACGATGGGGTTGAACCACAGATAATCCGCATAGGGCCGGGGCACGCTTTCAAAGATAAAGAACACGCAAGAGATCAGGAACAAGGGCCGGTTCAGCACCGCCCAGACGCTGTGCCATAGCGGATAGGCAAGGGTCAGGAAGCTGTTGAGCGTTCCAATACCCAGTGCCAGCGCGAGTGTCAGCAGATAGGCTTGGCCGATTTTTGAATAATCCAGAACCACGGTGGGCTGCAGATAGATCAGGATGAAACCCAGAACGATGATGTGAACAACCATCTGGGTCAGCATATTCAAAATGAACCGGGCCATCAGCGCATCCAGAAAGGTGACCCGCGGATAGGCCAACAGCGCCCTGCTGAATTGCACGGTCTGGGCCAGCTTGGCCGAAATGTCCGTATACATCAGCAAGGGCAGTATCCCTGCCGCATAAAACAGCGCAAAGCTGGTCCCAAGCGGCGGTGCGCGGAAGCCGATGGAAAAAACCAGTGTTAGCAGGGTGATACCAGCTGCCGGTTCAAGAATGGCCCAGACATATCCCCCCGGGGAACGCCCATAGGTGGTGGTAATTTCGCGCAGGATCAGCGCCAGAACCGCGCGGGGCGTGGCAAAGGCAGGTGTCCGGGGCGCAAGCGCTGCTGGAAAATCGGGGGGGGCAGTCACGAAACACCTCTTTGATAGGTCAGGTCACTGAAAATTAACCTTCGCCTGCATAATCTTTGGTAATTACAACTAAAAAGTTAACGTTCATGCGGGAAACTCCATCAGACAAAGCGGCAGCGGCAGGCAAGGTCAGGCACCTTGTGCCTGCTGGGTCAACTGCCCTGCGCGGCCCACCCAAAGTGCTGGACCCTGCAAGCCGTGTTGACCTGGAAAAACCTGGGCATGCCCGACATCCGCCGCAGGGCCCCGACATACCGCAGTTTGATATCAAGCCGCCCGCACGCCCCGCCCGGCCCCGAAAACGGCACAGGTTCCTTGCCTTTACCTTCTTGCTGGTGGTGATCATGCCCTTGATCTTGGCGGGCTATTACCTGTGGGAAAGAGCGGCTGATCAATATGCTTCGCGGCTGGCGTTTTCTGTCAGAACAGAAAACCAAAGCACCGCGATTGAGCTGTTGGGCGGTATGACTGATTTATCCGGATCCAGTTCATCGGATACGGATATTCTGTTTGCCTATCTGTCCAGTCAGGAACTGGTGTCGCGGGTGGATGCGCGGGTGGATCTGCGCGCCATCTGGTCGCGGGTGCCAATGACGCAGGATCCGGTATTTGCCTTTGATCCCAGCGGCACGATAGAGGATTTGCAGGACCATTGGTCGCGCAAGATCTCTATTGTTTATGACAACAGTACGGGTCTGATCGATCTTGAGGTTTTGGCCTTTGATCCCGGCGATGCCACCCGTTTGGCCCAGGCGGTGCTGGATGAATGTGTCGCCATGATCAACAGCCTGTCCAGCATCGCGCAAGAAGATTCCATCCGCTTCACCCGCGAAGAGCTGGGCAATGCCGTGGAACGGCTGAAGACCGCGCGGCGCGCCTTGACCCAGTTTCGCAATCGCACCCAGATCGTGGATCCCAGCATTGATACACAAAACCAGATGGGTCTGTTGGTCACCCTGCAGCAGCAGCTGGCAGATGCGCTGATCGATTCGGATTTGTTGCAGGATACCACCCGCGACAATGACCCCCGGATCGTTCAGGCCAAGCGGCGGATTGAAGTGATCAGAGCGCGGATTTCATCAGAACGCCGCAATCTGGGTTTGGGCGAAGATGGCGAAGGCGGCGCGGTATTTGCCTCCCTTGTCGGGGAATACGAGGGATTGGTGGTAGACCGGGAATTCGCGGAAAGCGCCTATACCGCCGCCCTTGCCGCGCATGATGCGGCCCTGGCCGAGGTGCGCAAGCAGAGCCGCTATCTGGCGGCACATGGCAAACCGACGATGGCGCAAAAGGCAGAATACCCTGAACGGACCAAGATCGTGTTGCTGATCGCGCTGTTTGCCTTCTTTTCCTGGGCGATCCTGTGTCTTGTCTATTATTCCCTGCGTGATCGGCGCTGATCGAAGATGATTCACCTGGATCACCTGACCAAATATTTCCCGACAGGGCAGGGCAGAAAGACCATTGTCGATAACCTGACTGCAACCTTTCCGACGGGGGTCAGTGTCGCGTTGCTGGGCCGGAACGGTGCTGGCAAAAGCACACTGCTCAAGCTGATCTCTGGGACCATCAGGCCCAATTCCGGACGGGTCATGTCAACGGGCAGCATCTCTTATCCGGTGGGGTTCCAGGGATCGTTTCATCCTGATCTGACCGGGGTTCAGAACACCCGGTTTGTCGCCAGGCTGTATGGGGTGGACAGCGACAGCCTTGTTCATTTTGTCGAGGATTTCGCCGAGTTGGGTCCACATTTTCGCATGCCGCTGCGCACCTATTCGGCGGGTATGAAATCACGGCTGTCTTTTGGCGTCTCCATGGGAATCCCCTTTGACACCTATCTGGTGGATGAAGTGACGTCAGTCGGGGACGGGGCCTTTCGGCACAAAAGCGTTCAGGTCTTTGACAAACGCATGGAAACCGCCGGTGCCATCGTCGTCACCCATTCCCCGCCGATGGTAAAGCGTCTGTGCACCATGGCTGCTGTATTGGAACGGGGTCAGCTGTATTTCTATGATGATCTGGATGCGGCGCTGGATCACCATGATCACAATCTGGCGCA
>Ga0075467_10003819_pt1 | contig 11424 bp, 10 predicted proteins | sample DEB08_DNA_9_FD_75067 | JGI IMG/M metagenome (GOLD analysis project Ga0075467, IMG submission 75067) | Aqueous microbial communities from the Delaware River and Bay under freshwater to marine salinity gradient to study organic matter... | ecosystem: Environmental > Aquatic > Marine > Coastal ...
TCCGTGAGGACATTAGGGAATGCCTTGGAGTTGTTCGCAAATACTCCCATATGAAGGGGGAGCTCTACATGTGCCTTGATGAAGTTGCCAGCATTTGTGAAAGCCGTAGTGTCATCGATAGCACCAACAGCTTGACCATCACCTCGCTTGGTAAAGTAAGGGTTTGAGACACAATTGGACTGATGAGACTGAACAGTCCCCATGGTGCCACGGCAAGAGGGTATCCAAGCACCACATCCTTCTACAAGAGACCGCTTGGCTCGTAGTGTATCATTGGTCTCATACGAATACTTAACTGCTACATGGGTATTGTAATCATCCGTCTCCTCCAAAAGTTGGGCACGATTACCGGCGAATATCTGTATTTTAGAAAATAAACTGGATCCTCCAATAAGACTATCCAGCATTAGGCGTGTCGGTTTCCATCCACCAGCCGTATCTGCTCCAAGCTCAACATCGAACGATAGCAGACTATCCTTGCCAGAAAAATACTTGATAGAGGGGGGGATATAGATGCCAATTTCTTGGCCATCCATAGAAAATTGTAGGCCATTCTCGGCACTTATCTCAACATCGGTTTGATCAAGGGTAATTTTACCACCAGCTCGCCAATAACTACTCATTTTATACTTAGTCTAATATAAAAATAATAGAAAACAAAACTTAAAAAAATGAATTACCACCAACCCTTGGATATAGGTTGGACGACCATTGTCGCTTCTTCTTCTTCTTTGGCTTGAAGTTCTAATGTCTCTTTGATATAAGCCAAATCGTTGCGGATGGTTGCTGTGTCCTTTTTCAACAATTGGATATCTTGGATAATCTCTTGTATGAGGACTTGATTAGATGGTTTGTCCGTCTTGTCTGGCATATATACCCTAAATTAGATTTTATTTTGGGCATAAAAAACATATATATATATAGGTATAAAATGGAGATGGGTAAGATGGATGATTTTAGTTTGAGTGATTTAGCTGGTTCAACAGCTATAATCCTCGCCAGTTGTGGGGGATTGATCACCGTGATATTATCATCACGATGTCTTATCAAGTGTAGGCTTGGATGCACAGATGAGTTCAATTTGTGTATGTGTGAGAGAAAACCACCACCAGATCCAGAAGACCCACCGGCACCAGTAAATAAAAAGGAGGAGGATAAGGAACTGCGAGGTGAGGAGGTAGAAGCAGTCCCTCCTAATCAAATGACACCACAATCTTCGGCAACTCAATTGCCTCCTCAACCTTAAAACCTCTCTCTTGAAGAAGTTGCACTCGGTCTTTGTGTTTCTCATGAAATAGGGCAAGTTTGTTGTTTTTCTTGTAATAGTAGAAACTTGACTTTGCTTTGTGAAAGTCCTTGTTCGATAGATAGAGTTGCTTGTTTTTCTCGGTGTTAGCCTTGTAATGCTCCTTGGCTCGCTCCCTTGCCCTTTCTTTGAGATCTTCATCAAGCTTATACTTGGTGTGATAGTTGGTGTATTCACGCTCACGCTTCTTCTTATACATTGCTACAATGTGGTTGATTTCATGTTCGTCCATTGTCATATGTGTTATATATACTTATACATAGATAATAATGTTTAAGTATTTAACGCTGTTTAAAAAAGGGGTAATTTTAAACAAAAGTCCTCATTGCCATAAATACTCTAATAGATGACTGCCAATCCGGACTTGTGGAGAGACAATGGAGAGGTGATAGATATTTGTGTCAATCCGGACTTATCCAAATCTAAGTTTGTGCGTTTAATACTTAAAGATAATTATATATGTATAAGTATAGAGTAGAATGTCTGGGATTGAGAAAATGAGCAACGCAAATAATATCCAGAGTAATGATATGAAGCTGGCAACATTTAGATTGAAGTATAACTCCAAAAATCCTTCTGGTGAATGGAGCAAGGGCAACCTCCCAACTGCCAAGCGTATAAGGAGTTTATCCAAGATGGAGTTGCTCAAAGATGATTACAACAATTTTGGTGTGATCTGTGGCAAAGCCAATGACCTCACCATTGTTGATTTAGATTTCTATGACCATGGAGATGATAAGTTCGACCCAAGGATGTCTGTATTTCACAGCGTCTTTGGTGAGGACTTTGTCAAACGATTTAACACATTCACCGTGAAGACCGGTAGTGGTGGATATCATCTATATTTTAAATATATCAATAAGATTAAACAGACCAGCGATAAAACGAGTAGCATTGACATCCGCAATGATGGTGGATATGCAGTGGCACCTTACTCCAATATCAATGACAAGCGATACATCGTGGATAACATGGCCGACATCAAGCCAATGCCCCAAGAGTTGATTGATTGGCTCCTTGGCAATATCTATCCAGCATCGAAGAAGAAAGAGAGAAACCCTAAGGTCAAGGTCAAGAAGGTCAATCCAGAGACAAATGTAGAGGAGGAGGTAGAAGTAGATCAAGATGACATTGACCTTGGTGTCTATAAGTTTGCTGTGCCAAAGTCTCTGGTGGAGGAGTGTTTGTGCAAGGGTCTCCCAGACAAGTTTTTTCACGAATACGCCTATTGGCTCAAATACACCACAGCGATGAAGACCCTTGATATGAAACCCCTTTGGGATAAATACAATAAAATCCGTTGTAAGAAAGACAAAAACAAAGGCAACCTTGCTGACAACTGGGATGGTATTGTAGATCACAACAAACTTGATATGCTCACTCATATACTCAACCAGAGCACAGTAGAAAATGCCATCAATCTACTTGGATACTTCAAATATAAGCCTACCGAATGCCACAATGAAATCCCCACTGATTTCATCAATCGTGAAAAACTTGGATACAAGGCAGTCATAGAGTTTAAGGAGGATGGCACCAAAATCCTTGTGTTTCGTAGTGATACTGGCACCGGTAAGACAACCACCATGAAACACCATCTCAAAGATACTGGTTCAAGGTTTCTATCGATAGTCTCACGGATTTCACTTGGAGAGGAGCAAACAGCCGTGTTTAAGGCACACGGCATTGATTGTAAATACCACCAAGAAATCCAAGATGAGATTGATGAGCACAATGCCAAGTCTGGGCACTTCTGTATGTTTGATGGGTTTGATGATAAGGAGGGAGACAACATCGTCATCACCATCGATAGCCTTACCAAACTTGATGGATGGCAAGACTTTTACGGATACACGGTATATCTTGATGAATACAACTCACTCATAGAGCATCTCATCACCAGTCCAACTTGCTCCAAGAAGCGTGCTCCTATCTTTCATATGCTACGCAAAATCATCACCGAGGCTGACCTTGTGATTTGCACAGATGCGGACATCAGTGATAATTGCCTCCAAGTGTTCAAACAGATGGGTATGGAGTATCGCTTCATTGACAACCAATACAAACACAATAACAATGTCAAGGCAACTGAAATCACCGACTTTGATAGGTTTATGAATAAACTGATGGCAGAGCCAAAGTTTATCCTATGTGCTGACAGCAAGACAATCGTAGATGTTATGGGACACAAGACCTTTAAGAAGACCGGTGGAGATGTCAAGGTGATTACAAGTGAAACATCTGGCAGAGTTGATTTAGATGCTCACGATCGTGTGCTATATTCACCTAAGATTGTCTATGGTCTTGATAGTGTGATGAAGCGTCCAGTCTTCGCCTATTTCTGCCAACACACCATCACCCCAGTGGCTATGGTTCAACAAATCTGTCGGTGCCGTGATATCACCAGCATCACCTTCATGTTTGAGCCTATGGGATGTCAAGCCTATATGTATCATGATATGGATGAAATCAAGGAGGAGGTCGTTGCAATGGACAAACTATCTGCCGATTTCGGTATGATAGATGGTCTCAAAGATGATTACCTTGACCTCTATGCTCGCTTTGAGTATAACTACGATTGCTTTAACACCAACAAAAAGGCACATTTCATCCAGATACTCAAAAATCGTGGTGTCAAGATTACACTATCGATGGATGGTGGTGGTGAGACTGACCCCAAGGCACTTATGACCATCAAAAAGGAGGTCAAGATGGCAAAGAAGGGGGATATGACCCAATGGTGTAAGGTGTGGATGGATAATGTTATGCAACCATACATGGATGAGGAACTTAGTGAATTAGAAGAGGAGTATGAAAATGAAGAAAAAGATGGGGAGTATGAAGATAGATATTGGGAGATTAAGAATACCGGTAGAGACCACCACAAATGGCACGAACAATCCAAGGAGTATTACCCAGAATGGGTCTGGCGTAAGAATGAGATCCTACAAATCCCCTATGCAGATATCCACAACCATTTTGACCTATTCACCAAACCAGCAGAATTGGAGCAACACCTTATGGCATCCAACTTCTTCTTTAAAACTGACCTTGACTTGATGGATGAGATTACAGACAGCAAGGACTTTGGTGTCAAGAAGCTGAAATCCAATCGTGGCAAGCTTATCCTAATGAGAAAATATATGAATATGACCACACATGAAAATCAGTCCAAGTTTGTCCTACCCTTGGAGGCAGATGTGAAACCACTGACCAAGGAGCAAAATGAGAAGTATATGACCGAATACAACCTCATCTACCGGTCTCGTCGCAAAAACCCAGAGGACTTGACTGACCAGCACCAAGCATACCTACACTATATCAACCACTACAAGAGATTTGTAGATGTTGAGAAAAAATCAACGAGTAAGGACAGCAAAAAACTTGTCATCTACTCACTTATAAAAGATGCAGTGAAATACCACCAAGAGATTATTGAATACCGCAAGCCGGTTGATGATGACATCAAGCTTGTCATCGATGGTATGTAAATCACTTCTCAGCCCAGCGACCGGTTTGAAGCATACGCTCGGCCTTATCTTGGGTCATCTGCCCAGCCTTCGCCTTGGCAATCTTAACCTTCTTCTTCTTCTCCACTTCTTTTGAGTAATCCTCAAATATAGATTTAGGTTTATATTTCTTGATCTCCTTCGTCGTCTCAACCTTGTGTTGCAATTCGTCCGTGCCCACCGATTTCATGACTTTTGATGCTGATGCCTTGCCACTCATAACTTTTATATTTTAGCTTATATTTTTATTTTATAAGTTAAAATATAAAAGATATGAGTTTAGTAGTATGTGCGAATGACAGCGATAAATCCTTCAACAGAACCAGCAACTTCAATTCGGCGTTTAGCTGGATTAACTCTGTGAAACAAACCATGCGTCTCCCTCCCAATAGTGAGGTTGCAGTCCAATCCGTAAAGGTCAATAAGAACAGTGATATCACCATCAAGAAATCCTCTATCTGGTTTCAATACTGGGGTAAAGACCAACTGCCACTTGACACATCAACCAATACAACCTTACAAGAACCTATCCTTTGTCGGCCTAAGCTCGATGGAGCTGATGAAAGCAATAATGTTTCAGTCAATGAACTTGCCCACAAGGTAGCCAAGGGTATGAATGAAGGTCTCCCTCATCCAGACGCTTATGGTCTCCAATTATGCTCGGCGGTTCATGATGGCACCAAAGATCCCCCCTTTCAAGGGTATAAGATGACCAGTGTGTATCAAGGCGACCAAAGTGCAGTGAATATTGTAGCCGATGCTACTTTTAATGCCCACACCTCTGGCTTAGAGGGACTTGGTTGGACATCTCCTTTCGCAGATGCGTCAGTCCTTACATATACACCAGAGACTGGTGGGACTGCCCCCATTATTACCGGTGGAGCTCCAACCACTCGCAAGTGGAGTGAGAGTTGCCTTACGAATAAGAGAGCACCCATATCCAGAAATGGTGGCACCATGATTGTTGATTTGCTTGGACTTGGAACAACGAGCGATCGTGCAACCGCTCAATATAATACTCGGTGGCAAGTCGGTTTTGTTCGTGGTCTAAATAATCCCTTGGTGTCCTTTGGTATGCCAGACTATTACCAAGCTGAAAACACAACCGGCTTCAACGATGGCCAAGGATTACAAACCAATCCATATCCATCCTTTGATCAAAACTTTTATGATGTGGTTGTATCATGCGACCAAACCACCAACTCATCAAACCTTCGCCTAAAAATCCATATGTCTGTGCCGGATGGCGAGGGTGGTATATGTATGGAAGAGGTGCAATATTGGGGAGCGTGGAATGCGGTTGTTGGTGCCAATGGTGCTGTGAGATATAATCTGTCGTCAAATGCCCAGTTTATCAGCAAGTTAAAGTTTGAGTTTTTCAATGAGCAAGTCATCATCTCTGTTGGTAATGGAGCCAATGGTGATACTTATACAATCATATCTGGGTATGATGCCCACTTTGGGAGAAGTAGTGCCAACAATAGCAATTGCCCTAAGGCACTCAATCAATCCCAATGGAACCTCTATCCCAAAGTGTGTGTCCTTGGAGGCAGTGGTAAATCTATATCTATCGACCAATATGGAGGGGTCATCCCATCAACAGTTGGATATACCTTTGATTACGGATTGCCCAAAAATGATTGGTGTTGTCGCATGTATAATAGCGACAGCGATTTAGCGAGGCAAGTTGATATGAGGTCAGCCAATTCGTTGGCGAGCGGAAATACCTATGTGCCGGTCGGTAGTGCTGGTGCCACTGATTATGATTTTAAAACCAATGTCATCCAATTCATCATTGCACCTTCACCCAGAAACTATGCTGGAACCGAACAAGCGAATGTCCAGACCATGCTTGGATTTATCAATAGGGCAGTCCTCAATCCAGCCAATGGTGGCACAAAACTACTCAATGAGAGGGAATACGAATATTTGAGCGATACAATGCCGGTATTCAGTGGGTCATCCAAGTCTCTCTTTGTAAGGCTCGATAACTTCACACAAAACTCCCTCAATGCTGGGGTTGGGCGACCGAGTAAGATCCTCTATCATATGCCTCGCTTTGATACATCCAATCGTGATTTAGGTGCTGGGCTCTACTACGAACCCCAAGAGCGTGCGTATCTTCATCTCAACAACAGCGATACGATACTCGTAAATCAACTCAATCTATCTATATGCGATGAGAATGAGCAACTGGCAACCGACTTGGTTGGACGCACAATCGTGGTGCTCCATTTTAGAGTTGCCAAGTAAGTCTTGATTGGCAGTCATCTATTAGAGTATTTGTGGCAATGCGGATTTTTTAGACAATAAATAAATATATATGTTATTATATAATGATTGATTTACGATGCGGAAACAATATAGACTTGATTGAAGGTGTTGAGGATAAATCAATTGATTGCGTGATAACATCACCACCCTATTTCAATACTGGTAAGAAATATCAAAGGGGTAAGGGATATCATTACACAAGTGATTTTGCAGAGCCTCTGTATAACATCATGGATATAATGGAAGCCATTAAACCCAAGCTGAAAGATAAGGGGGTGGTCTGTCTTAACTTAGGATTTTCTTACGCAGAGACCGGTGTAATGAGACCCTTTGATATTGCCAATCGTTTGCGAGAAAAATATGGATATTTTGTGGTTGATGTAATCATATGGGTTAAAAAGAACCCTATACCATTACGGAAACGCTTGACAAACGCTTTTGAGTATGTGTTTGTATTGAGTAATACACCGCATATAGACTATAAGAATGAAACACATAAACTAAACATCATCCATGAAAGTGTGTCATCATACAAGGGGCATAACGCAATTATGCCACAAAGAGTATGCGATCACTTACTTGAAACATTCACCATCGAGGGGGGTATGGTTTTAGACCCTTATATGGGAAGTGGAACAACAGCTGTATGTTGCAAAAACTCCAATAGGAATTGTATTGGATTTGAGATAAATGAGGAATATGTCAAGTTATCCAAAGAGAGATTGGAATAATGTATCTTTTTTTAACCTTATTTTTAGAAAATTATAGAAATAGAAGAAAATATTTCTATATGTATAAAGAGAGAAATGGATTGTTTGCCAGAAATCATCATGCCAGCACCGGAACCAGTCCAGATGGTTATTCAAGAAGAAGATCACCACAGCGATATCAATGCTAATGGAACCAAGGCAGAGCGTGAAGCAGAGGAAGAAGAAGATCCGTGCCAAAGCGAACCACCAAGACGCTTAATGGAGCAAGTTGATATATTCAGTGATGCTCCTAAGGTCAAGCAAGTGATGGAGAAGGCACCGAAGAAAAAGCGTGTGTTGAGTGAGGAGCATAAAGCGAAACTTGGCCTTGCACGACAGAAAGCCTTAGAGGTGCGGAGGGCTAATAGTCAAGCAAAGAAGGAGATGAAAGACTTGACTAAATTAAAGAAACAACAAGACTTGGATAGATTGCGTGAAGAAACTGGCACAAAGAAACCTACACAGCACAACCACAAGAAAGTCGTTGATACTCCAATTGCCGTCGAACCCTTTGCTCCCTCATTGGCTCCAATACCAAAATCTCAACCAGAGAGCATACCAAAACAACAACCTCAAATAATAGGATATAGCCAAGCAGACCTTGATCAAGCGTCATTAAATGCGATAATAGGATACGAGAAAATAAGAAAGAAACGCAAAGACACAAAGAAACAAGAGCAGAAAATCCATGTTGAACAAGAAGCCTTAAAGAAGCAATTACGAGAAATCACCACAAAACAAAAACCGACTTATGAAACAAACCCTTGGAGTGAGTTTTTCTAATCTATGGATAAGTATAGGAAAAGTCCGGATTGGCATAAATACTCTATATATACCTTGGCAATGAGGACTTACTCTATACGCAAGCATAGAGAAGACATCATTGATTTATGGATATTTTTGGATTTTATATATAATCTAACCATATCATATAATGAGTAAAGCACCCCCTAAGGTAAGAAAGGTCATTGATTTAGAAGACAAGTCCAAGTATCCACCGGTGCATCCACACCTACCCCAGCCACCATTTAATCTATTGGTGGCTGGATCTGTGAAACAAGGCAAGACAAATCTGCTGGTAAATCTTTTGAGAAATGAGGAGATGTATGGAGACAATTATTTTCAACAAGTGAAGATATATAGCAACAGTATCCACAACGACCCTAAGGGTAAATATCTCAAAGATGCCTTTGAGGTAGAAGATGGATACAAGGATATATATATTGATAAGTTTATTGACCACCAGAAGAGCCATGAGCGTGAAGACATGGAAACGGCCTTGCTGGTGTTCGATGATATTATTGGTAAAGACTTCAAGCGTGCGTCATCGATAGCTTTTTTGAGCTCTCGTTTTAGGCACATAGAAACGAGTATCATGATACTCACACAAGCATTCAAAAATGTAAGTAATATCATCCGCTCCAATATTACGAATGTCGTGGTGTTCAAACAGCAATCATCCAAGCAGATAGAAGCTATCAAAGAGGAGTATGAAGAGTTTGCTGGTGATAAGTTTATGGATTACTACAACTTTGCCATCAATGATGAACCTTATTCATTTTTATATATAGACGCACAAACCAACCCAGCAACCTTCTATGTCCGGTTTGATAGGGTCATAGGCCGTGGAGACAAAAGTGAAATACCTAAGCAAGCGGTCGATGAAGATCCCCAAGAACCATTTGAGACTAAAAAAAATGAATAGTTTATGTATAAGATAAAAATGTCTCTAATACTATAAAATGAGTTTGTATGGCATGGATGCGAATATCAACCAGACGGATGGACTACAACAAGCATTCGCCAGTCGTGTTGCTGGTATTAGCGACCGCAACCAAGATATTTTGAGTAAGTGGCAAGATGGTCAGCGAACTAAAATTGAGGAGGACACCGTGAAACAATATGGAGACCAAGCCATCGGTGTAGGTGAAACAGTCCAGCAATTGGCAAGTGCTGGTGGCAGTGCGAAACGATACCTTGATATGCAAAAGCAAAAGGTAGGTGATAAGATAGAACAAGGCAATCGTAAGAGACGCAATCGCAAGCGTAAAATACGCAAAGATAAGGGTGAGGAGGGTGTATCTACGGATGAGGATGAGGGTGAAATTGAGAGAGATGATGCTGGCAATGAAGTCGCCAAGCCTCGTGTGAATGCCCCAGAAAACGAACGCACTGATGATCCAGAGGGAGAAGGTGAAGGACAACACAATACTGGGGGAGCAGATGAAAACCCAGAGGCACAAGCAACGGATACCGGAGAAGGTGAGGGTAGTGGCGGAGCACCAGATGAACCCCAAGCAGTCCAAAGTGAAGCTCCTACTGATAATGGTGAAAGTGGTGGTCAAGCACCAGCAGAAGAACCGGCACCGGCACCAGCAGAAGAACCAGCATCGGCACCAGCAGAAGAACCAGCACCGGCACCAGTAGAAGAACCAGCCCCAGTTGAACAAACATCCGTATCACCCCCTACGGATGATACCGGTAGAATTGGTGCCAGTGGAGAGCCCAGCTCTGGTGGAGCTCCCATCGAAGATGTTGGAAGCACATTGGAGAGTGCTGGTGAGGGCAGTGGTGTATCTGGTGGTTTTAGTGGTGCTCGTTTGCCAGCACGATTGGAGATGGGTGCTGATATAAGCCGTAGTAGTGTGAAGGCTGGTTTAAGTCGTGCCCAAAGTAGATTGGCATATCTATCCGGTAATCCTATACCAGATGAAATTGATGAACATGTAGCACAGCAATCAAGTGAAGCTGTATCATCAAAAGTAGGTCGTCTTGGTGGTAGTGCCAGAGAAGCGGTTGGGGGTGCCCTTCGCAAATCTCGTGTTGCTTTTGACCCAGTGGCATCCTTGGCAGAACAGCGTGCCAATTTAGTATCAGCACAAGCGGATACTGGCGAGGCCATATCACAGAGGATTAGTAGTGGAGCATTGGATACGGCGACTGCTGATGCTGGTGAAACTGCTGGGCGAGTTGCTGGTGATGTTAGTGATACTGTGGCAAGTGCCGGTGAAACGGCTGGACGAGTTGCTGGTCAAGTTGGTGATGCTGTGTCAAGTGCTACTGAAACCGGCACAAGTCTCTTGGGTCGTGCTGGCTCTGCTTTTCAGTCTGCTACTGAAACGGCTGGGAAGATTGCCGATCAAGTCAAGAGCGGTGATATAGGGGGAGCCACCAAAACTGGCAAACTTCTTACTGATGATGCTAATGATATCTTTAAGACCGGTGCCGATTTTGACCAAGGTGGAAGATTTGCTGGTGCTGGTGCCAAACTTGCTGGTGGTGCCACGAAGTTGGCTGGTGGTCTATTGAAGTATGGGGGTGCTGTTGCTGGCGTTGCCAGTCTGGGTGAAGGTACTTATGGTGAAATAGAAGCTGGTGGCAAAGAGGGTGATGATACTACCCAACGAGTAGCGAACTGGGCAAGCACCGCATCCAGTGGATTAGAAACGGTGGGCACTGTATTAGATTTTGCTGGTGCCCCAGAGGTTGGTGTCGTATTGAATATTGCTGGTGCCGTTGTTGGTGTAGGGGCAACTGTTGTAGATGACATCGATAGTTGGTTTCATGATAAAAAGAAGAAGGAAGA
>Ga0075467_10003821_pt1 | contig 11424 bp, 10 predicted proteins | sample DEB08_DNA_9_FD_75067 | JGI IMG/M metagenome (GOLD analysis project Ga0075467, IMG submission 75067) | Aqueous microbial communities from the Delaware River and Bay under freshwater to marine salinity gradient to study organic matter... | ecosystem: Environmental > Aquatic > Marine > Coastal ...
ATCAGTGCTGCCTTGGAAGCCCAGGGCATTTAGCTGTGCCAATAGGGGTTCCTTTAACTTTTCATATGCCTCGTTCCAGGCATCCCATTCAGGGCTTGCCCGATCATCAGGTGCTGGGTTTTCGCTTCTCCATGCACTCTCGGCGTCCAGCAAAACCGTCATCTGCGACCACTGATACTCGAATTCAGTAGCCAGTTCGATATAGGCTTCCAGCTCACTTGGGCTCTCTATGTCTCGCAAGCCCAGCGATTTCTCGGCGTGAGGCACCTCTGCCTTCATGCATTTATGAAAGTCTGACTCACATGCAGCCAGCAGCATCATTGCGACTACGAAAACGTTTTTTGCTGCCCGCATTTTCCCTGTCCTCCCGCAACTTCAGACCTAACCAGATCTGATCAGAGCTTGCGGTTAGTTGTTGGTGCCACCGCAATGTTAATAGCGTGTGTTACTAGATGGTGGTCTTGATAGTGGTGCGTTGACCCGTTGAATTCACCCAATATACCTGCTCAGACTGGCGCAAGTCTCTAACTGATAACAATTCGGAGGCAAGTATGAGCCGAAAAGGAAACTGCCACGACAATGCGGTGGCTGAGAGCTTCTTCTCAAGTCTGAAAACGGAGCGGATCAAACGTCACATCTTCGAAACCAGGGGCAGGCCAAGGCTGAGATATTCTATTATGGTGAGTTAATCTACAATCCCACCCGCCGGCACGGCAATGACGACGGCGTGTCGGCAATGGAGTACGAAAAATGGTGCTTCGAGAAGCTGTCAGCTGACTAGAGAAGTAGGGGCGCACCAAATCCATCGTCATGATGTGGCGCTTCAGCAAGAGCAATGGCCCCACAGAGGGCTTTCACAACAAAATGGAGATGATGACCCGACGGGCCTATGGGTTCAGGAATTTTGAGAATTATCGACTGCGCGTCTTAACCCATTGCGGGTGGGATGGCATCATTAACCGGGTTTAGTGAATACAGGTGCATCCCCCCTTAAGTGGGGAGAGCCTTCAGGTGTCAATGGAGCTGGCGAGAGGAATCGAACCCCCGACCGGCTGATTACAAATCAGCTGCTCTACCTACTGAGCTACGCCAGCCAAAAACAGTGCGGGTGCTCGCTCGCTCCCGCGGGGGCGCAATAATAGACAATGGTCCCATGTGATGCAATAGCGCTTTTGCCAGCTAGGCGCCCCCAGCTAGGCGCCCCCAGCTAGCCATCGGCCTGGTCACGCCCATGGGCTGCTGCCATCACCTCCAGGCCCTCGAACACAAGATCTGGAATCCACTCGCCTGCACCACCCAGCAGGCGCCGCAGGGTTTCCGACCCACCACCGCACAGGTACAGGCTGGGCTGGGGTTCCCCGGCCTGCTCAATCGCCACCCGTACCGCTGCGGCCTGTGCGAGGGCGATGCCATGGCGTACCGCCTCAGCAGTGGAAGTGCCTGGCGCCAGATCATAGACGGCTTCCTCGGCGAAGCGCACCCGGTCGGTATCCAGCAGCAGCGCACGCTCCATCAGCGAGGGCCCGGGAATAATGTAGCCGCCCTCATGACGGCCGCTAGCCGCCACCAGATCGATAGTGAGCGCGGAGCCTGCATCAACCACGCAGAGACGGCCGGGGTGGTGGTGCCAGGCGCCGAGCATTGCCAGCCAGCGGTCGACGCCCATGCGCAGCGGCTGTTGATAACTATTGACCAGTGCGCCGGTGCAGGCCTCGCTGCGGGCAAACCAGGGCTCGATCTGCCAGCGCTCTTGCAGCATGGCCGCAAGCTGAAACTCCGCTGCCTCACTGGCAACGCTGGCAATCCATATGCTGGCAAGCGCATCGCTGCAGGCCAGCAGGCGTTTGCGCGAATCCTCGTCATCGCGACGGTAAACGCCCCGTATCACCAGCTCGCCGCCCGCCATCAGCCGCCACTTGGCGCTACTGTTGCCAACGTCCAACTGCAAGCAAGGAGCAGAGTTCACGATGCCGCCCTGAGCGAAATCTCGCCGCCGTAGATGGAGCGCACACCCAGGGTTGTTTCGAGCTGCAGCGCACCGCGTTCGTCGACGCCGCGGGCCACACCGGCCTGACGCTGCTCACCGCTGTGCAGCACTACCGGGGTGTCAGCGAAAGCATCCAGGGCCATCCAGGCTTCGCGCCAGGGTGCAAAGCCCGTCCGGGCGAAGCTGGCTGCCAGGGGCAGCAGCTCGTTTAACAGGTTTGCCACCACCGCATTGCGGCTGGGTGCCTGACCACCGCAGACTGTCGCCAGATCAGTCCAAGCCTGGTCGATGGCCTGTGCGGCAGCTGCGGGCATGGATACGTTGATGCCAACGCCTATGACCACCTGGCAGCGGCCAGAGGCGTCGCCCGCCATTTCCAGCAACACCCCGCCCAGCTTGGCGCCGCCAAAGAGCAGGTCGTTGGGCCATTTAAGCTGCAGTGGCGGAAGTCCCAGCCGCGCCAAGGCCCTGGCGACGGCCACGCCTACCGCCAGGCTCAGGCCCTCCAGGGCAGCGGCACCCTCGTGGTATTCCCACACCAGCGACAGATAAATATTGCGTGCATAGGGGCTCACCCAGGCCCGTCCCCGCCGGCCGCGGCCCGCAGTTTGCAACTCGGCGCTGCAGACCAGCCCGGGGCCACTGCCCGCGGTAACCCGTCGCAGGGCCTCGGCGTTAGTGGAGTCGACCGTTTCCAGCAATTGCAGTTCATGCAACAGCCCACGCACTGAATCCTCCAGGCCGGCCCGTATAGCGGCTTCATCCAGCAACTCCACGCCCCCGGGAATGCGGTAGCCGCGGCCCTTTACCGACTCCACTGCCAGGCCCAGTTCCTCCAGCCGATTGAGCTGCTTCCAGACCGCCGTGCGGCTGACCCCCAGCGCGGCCGCAAGATCCTGGCCGGAATGGAAGGCGCCGTCCGCCAGCATGGGTATGAGTGTTGTTTTGGGCATCTGCGCCGCTGCCTGCCGTTGGGGAAATCGAGTGCCGATGATAGCAAATACTGGCGCGGTTCAACTGGACAACCAACGACATTGGCCAGGGCTGGCAAAACGGGGGACAGTAGGTGCGCCAATAACAAACGGAGCAACCCCCATGCCCAGCCTCGATGACGCCACCCTGCGCGCCGCCGCAGACAAACTGATCCGCGCCCACCATCAGGCCTCCATCGACAACGAGTGGACCTTTTTTGTTGATGAGATCTACGCCCACGACTGTGTTTATACCTGCGAATACGCTGGCGTAATGACGGTCACCGCCAATGGCAGCGAAGAGATCAAGGCCACCCACTACGGCCGCGACATGCAGGTAGGCTGGGAAGGCTGGACCTTCCCCTACCTGGGTGTTTATACCGGCAGCGATAACCGCCTGGTCACCCACTGGTTGAACCGCGGCCCCGGCCAGCGCGCGGACGGCAGCTACTACGAAACCCCGGGCATCTCTTTTATCACCCTGAATGCCGAGGCGCGCATTGTGCGCCAGTTCGACCTGTTTGATTTGGCCCATCAGATGCGCCTGTGCGATGAACTGGCAGAGGCCGGACTGCTGTCGGCCACGCTGCTGGAGCATTGGGTCAAACCGATGAAGGCGCGTCTGCGGGAGCAGTTGGGGGCGGCCTGAGTCGAGCTCTGAAGCGGGCACCCTTTCCCTGGAGCCAGCCCTTCTAGGATGACCTATTGCAGCGCAAAACCAACGTTTACGTTAACGTAAACTTGATGTAGAGTTTCCTGCAAACGGAACATACAGAGGTGCGGTGCAAAGGTGACTACACGCAGCTACAGCATATCGGAGCTGGCCCGGGAATTTGGGGTTAGCACCCGCACCATCCGTTTTTACGAAGAAAAAGGCCTGGTTCATCCGCGCCGGGAAGGCCAAAAGCGCTTGTACAGCGCCGCCGACCGCGTGCGCATCAAACTTATTCTGCGCGGCAAGCGCATTGGCATGAGCCTGCAGGAAAGTGTCGAAGTCATCGACATGTACGACCCAGAACACAACAACCGCGACCAGCTACACTCACTGATAGGCACGGTGCAGGGCAAGCGCGCCCGCCTGCTGCGGCAGAGGCAGGACATCGAAGAGATGCTCGCGGGCCTGGACGAGGTGCAGGCCCTGTGCGAGCGCGGGCTGGAGGGTAAACAATGATGCCCCAACTTGTGGGAGCCAACTCAAAAATTGTGGGAGCCCACTCTGTGGGCGATTGCTACCAAACCCATCGCCCGCGGAGCGGGCTCCTACAATACAAACCAACCTGTGGAAGACCACTCACAACCTTTGGAAGACCACCCACAACCTGTGGGAGCCCACTCTGTGGGCGATTGCCCACGCAAGCAGGATAAGACCATGACCACCGCTTACCCCACCCTGAATTTCGGCCTCGGCGAAGAACTGGACATGCTCCGCGACGCGGTCTACCAGATGTGCCAGAGGGAAATCGCCCCGCGCGCAGCGCAGATCGACCGCGACAACCAGTTCCCCGCGGACCTGTGGCACAAATTCGGCGACATGGGCCTGCTCGGCATCACCGTGGACGAGGCCTACGGCGGCTCCGGCATGGGCTACCTGGCCCACAGCATCGTGATGGAGGAAATCAGCCGGGCCTCAGCCTCCGTCGGGCTATCCTACGGCGCCATGTCCAACCTGTGCCTGAACCAGATCCAGAAAAATGGCAGTGAGGACCAAAAGCAGACATACCTGCCGAAACTCTGTGCGGGCGAGCACGTGGGCGCGCTGGCCATGTCCGAACCCAACGCCGGCTCCGACGTGGTCAGCATGAAGCTGCAGGCGCGCAAGGAAGGCGACACCTACTACCTGACCGGCAACAAGATGTGGATCACCAACGGCCCGGATGCCGATGTCTATATCATCTACGCCAAAACGGATCCCGCAGCAGGCTCGAAAGGCATTACTGCCTTCATCGTCGAGCGCGACTCCCCCGGTTTCTCCCGCTCGCCCAAACTCGACAAGCTGGGCATGCGCGGCTCCAACACCTGCGAACTGGTGTTCGACAACACCCCCGTGCCGGCGGCGAACATCCTCCGCGGCGAGGGCCAGGGCGTCAAGGTGCTGATGTCCGGCCTGGACTACGAGCGCACGGTGCTGTCCGGCGGCCCGGTGGGCATCATGCAGGCCTGCCTGGATGAGGTTGTGCCCTACCTGCACACCCGCGAGCAGTTCGGCCAGAGCATCGGCCAGTTCCAGCTGATGCAGGGCAAGCTGGCGGACATGTATACGGACCTCTCCGCCTCCCGCGCCTACCTGTATGCCGTGGCCGCCGCCTGCGACCGCGGCCAGGAGAGCCGCAAGGACTGCGCCGCAGTCATCCTCTACACCGCGGAAAAGGCGACGCAAATGGCCCTGCAGGCTATCCAGGCCCTGGGCGGCTTCGGTTACACCAACGACGCCAATACCGGGCGCCTGCTGCGCGATGCCAAGCTCTACGAGATCGGTGCCGGTACCTCGGAAATCCGCCGCATGCTGATTGGCCGCGAGCTGTTCAACGAAACCGCCTGACCGGAGCGCCCCATGACCGTACTGCAAACACGCCTCAATCCCCGGGACGAGGGTTTCCAGGCGAACAGCGAGCACATGCAGCGCCAGGTGGATGACCTGGGCAAGCTGGTCGCGAGCCTGCGCGAAGGCGGCGGCCCCAAGGCCCAGGAGCGGCACCTGTCCCGGGGCAAGCTGCTGCCCAGGCAGCGGCTGCAGGCCCTGCTGGACCCGGGTTCCCCTTTCCTGGAGCTGTCGCAGCTGGCGGCCTACAAGGTTTACGACGATGACGTCCCGGGCGCCGGCATCATCACCGGCATTGGCCGAGTAGCGGGCCAGGAGTGCATGATCTTCGTCAACGACGCCACCGTAAAGGGCGGTACCTACTACCCACTGACCGTTAAGAAACAGGGCCGCGCCCAGACCATCGCCGACGAGAACAACCTGCCCTGCCTTTACCTGGTGGATTCCGGCGGTGCCTTCCTGCCCCTGCAGGACGAGGTATTCCCGGACAGGGACCACTTCGGCCACGCCTTTTACAATCAGGCGCGAATGTCCGCGCGGGGCATCCCGCAGATTGCCGCCGTGCTCGGCTCCTGCACCGCCGGCGGCGCCTACCTGCCAGCGATGGCGGACGAATCCATCATTGTCAAAAACCAGGGCACCATCTTCCTCGGCGGGCCGCCGCTGGTGAAGGCCGCCACCGGCGAAGTTGTCAGTGCCGAGGAACTCGGCGGAGCAGATGTGCACTGCCGCACCTCTGGCGTTACCGACCACTACGCCAACAACGACCACCACGCCCTGGAGTTGATGCGCCGCGCCGTAGCGCGCCTGAACCGGGTCAAGCCGGTGGCCATGGACCTGCGCCAGCCAGTGGCACCACTCTACGACAGCCGCGAAATTTACGGCGTGATCCCGCAGGACACACGTCAGCCCTACGACGTGCGCGAGGTGATCATGCGCGTGGTCGACGGCTCGGAATTCGACGAGTTCAAGGCCCTCTACGGCGAGACCCTGGTCTGCGGCTTTGCCCGCATTCACGGCTACCCGGTGGGCACCATCGCCAACAACGGCATCCTTTTCGGCGAATCCGCGGTCAAGGGCGCGCACTTCGTCGAGCTCTGCGCCCAGCGCAAGACACCGCTGGTGTTCCTGCAGAACATTACCGGCTTCATGGTTGGCAAGCAGTACGAAGCCGGCGGCATCGCCCGCCACGGCGCCAAGATGGTTCACGCCGTCGCCTGCGCTAACGTACCCAAATTCACTGTCATCATCGGCGGCTCCTTCGGCGCCGGCAACTACGCCATGTGCGGCCGCGCCTACGAGCCGCGCTTCCTGTTCATGTGGCCGAACGCGCGCATCTCGGTGATGGGCGGCGAACAGGCCGCCGGCGTCCTCGCCACGGTCAAGCAGGACCAGCTGGCGCGGGAGGGCAAGAGCATGACACCCGAGGAAGAAAAGGCCTTCAAGCAACCGACGCTGGAGCTGTATGAGAAGCAGGGGCACCCGTACTACGCGTCGGCGCGGCTGTGGGACGACGGGGTGATTGACCCGGCGGATACGCGGATGGTGCTGGGGCTGGCGATTTCGGCGGCGCTCAATGCACCGATCGAAGAAACCCGTTTCGGGGTATTCAGGATGTGAGCGTGTTCCATGGTACTTCGCACTCGGGTCCGGCGCCGCTAGCGGCCTTCCCGGACACGCCACAAGTACGTCCATGTAGGCTCGGCGACGGCCATCCATGGCCGTCGACGGACCGGGAAGGCCGCCACCGCCACCGGACCCTTACCTGTGGAGCGAGAATAAGGATTCGCAGGGCTATTTTTACGAGGGTGCTTCAGCAATGTCAGCACCGAAAACGAGAACAAGATCAACACACTTGCTTGCGCAGCCAGAATCTCGCTCCGCTGGCAAGGGCGTAGTGGCGGGGATGGCCGGTCCGGACCGTTGGCGGCCATGGATGGCCGCCACCGAGCGCACATGGATGTGCTTGTAGCGTGTCCGGACCGGCCATACCCGTCGCTGCGCCCGGCTACGGAGTACTGGTAGCGAGTACACAGAGCTCTGACCAGCCAAGTTGGACAAGACCGATTAAAGCAAATTGGAACTACTGACAATGAACACTGAACCCGTAATCACAGCTATCGATCCCCGCGGCGTCGCCACGGTAACCATCAACAACCCGGCGAAGCACAACGCCTTTGACGATGTGATCATCGCCCGGCTGCGGCTCGCCTTCGACACCCTGGCCGAGCGCAAGGACGTGCGGGTGGCGGTGCTGGCCTCCAACGGCAAGCATTTTTCCGCCGGCGCGGATCTGGAGTACATGCAGCGCATGGCGGGCTATGACTACGGCCACAACCTGCGGGATGCGGAGGCGCTGGCGGGGATGCTGAAGGCGCTGTTCGGGCTGCCGCAGCCGACGATTGCGCGGGTGCAGGGCGCGGCCTTTGGCGGCGCGGTAGGGCTGGTGAGCTGCTGCGACATGGCAGTGGCAACGCGGGGGGCAACGTTTGCGCTGTCGGAAGTGAAAATCGGGCTGGTACCGGCGACGATCAGCCCCTATGTGATTCGCTCGATCGGCGAGCGCGCGGCGCGACGCTACTTCCTGACCGCGGAGCGGTTTGATGCCCACAAGGCGCTACAGCTGGGACTGATCAGCGAGATTGCTGATGAGGAGGCGCTGGATGCCGAGGTGGCGCAGCTGGTGGAGGCCATTCTCGGCAACGGCCCGGAGGCGGTGCGCGCGGCCAAGGACCTGATCGTTAACGTGGCCGGGGAAGAAATCACCGCGGAGCTGGTGGAGGACACCTGCGCGCGCATTGCCCACATTCGCGTGTCCGAGGAGGGCCAGGAAGGCCTGGGCGCTTTCCTGGAGAAACGCAAGCCCAACTGGCTCGGGGACTGAGGCATGTTCAGCAAATTACTGATCGCAAACCGCGGCGAAATTGCCTGTCGCGTCATCCGCACCGCGCGGCGGCTGGGCATTGCCACGGTGGCCGTGTATTCCGACGCCGACCGCAATGCGCTGCACGTGCAGCTGGCGGACGAGGCGGTGCACATCGGCCCGGCCCCGGCGCGGGAAAGCTACCTGGTGATCGAGCGTATTATCGAAGCCGCCCGCACCACCGGCGCCGAGGCGATTCATCCGGGCTACGGTTTTCTGTCGGAAAACGCCAACTTCGCCCGGGCCTGCGCGGATAAGGGCATCTGCTTTGTGGGGCCGCCGACCGCTGCCATAGAATCCATGGGCTCCAAGTCCGCGGCCAAGGAGATCATGGGCGCGGCGGGCGTGCCCCTGGTGCCCGGTTACCACGGCGCCGACCAGGACCCGGCCCTGCTCAAGGCGGAAGCGAACAAGATGGGCTACCCGGTGCTGCTGAAAGCGACCGCCGGCGGCGGCGGCAAGGGCATGCGCCAGGTGTGGGCCGCGGAGGAATTTGACGCCGCCCTGGCCGCGGCCCAGCGCGAAGCCAGCGCCAGCTTCGGCGATGCCACTATGCTGGTGGAGAAGTACCTGACCAAACCGCGCCATGTGGAGGTGCAGGTGTTCTGCGACAACCACGGCAACGGCATTTACCTGGCGGAGCGGGACTGCTCGGTGCAGCGCCGGCACCAGAAAGTGATCGAGGAGGCGCCAGCCCCGGGGATGAGCGCTGAGCTGCGGGCAGCCATGGGCACTACCGCCCTGCAGGCCGCCCAGGCGATTGACTATCGCGGCGCCGGCACAGTGGAGTTCCTGCTGGATGAGGACGGCAGCTTCTACTTCATGGAAATGAATACCCGCCTGCAGGTGGAACACCCGGTCACCGAGATGATCACCGGCCAGGACCTGGTGGAGTGGCAGCTGCGGGTCGCCGCGGGGGAGCCCCTGCCCCTGAGCCAGGAACAGTTGGTGCTACGCGGCCACGCCTTTGAAGCGCGGATCTACGCCGAGGACCCGGACAACGACTTCCTGCCCGTCACCGGCACCCTCGCCTATCTGCGCCCGCCGGCGGAGTCGCCCCATGTGCGGGTGGATACCGGTGTGCAGCAGGGCGATGAAATCAGCGTCTACTACGACCCGATGATCGCCAAGCTGATCGTCTGGGACGAATCCCGGGAGCGGGCCCTGCAGCGCCTGGCCAGCGCGCTGATGGATTACCGGATTGGCGGCACCGTCACCAACCTGGATTTCCTCTACAACCTGGCCACCGCGGCACCCTTCCAGCGCGCCGAGCTGGACACGGGCTTTATCGAACGCCACAGCGCACTGATTTTCCATGAGCGGGAGCAGGATCTGGCGCGGGAGCTGCCGCTGGCGGCGCTGGCATTGCTGCTCTACCGGCAGCAGCAGGCCGCGCCCGGCAGCACGACGGACCCCTGGTCGCCCTGGAACAGCGGCAGCGCCTGGCGCCTGAACGAACCCCACGCCCACTACCTTGTGCTGCACTGCCATCAGCAGGATTTCCCGGTAGCCATAACCCGGCAGCGGGACGGCAGCTACCACATTCACAGCAACGGCCGCAGTGACATCCTCCGCGGCCAGCTTGAGGGCGACCTGCTGCAGGTGGAGCACGCCGGCCATCGCCAGCGCGCCACCCTGGCCCGCACCGAAGACGGCTTTACCCTGTACCTGGCCGATGGCGCCTGCCACTTCCGCGAGGTGCCACCAGACACCGGCGAGACTGACAGCAGCGGCGCCGGCAGCGGTCTGACCGCGCCCATGAACGGCACCGTGGTGACCCTGCTGGTAGAGCCCGGCACCCGGGTGGAAGCGAAAGCCCCGCTGCTGGTGATGGAGGCGATGAAAATGGAGCACACCATCCGCGCACCCGCGGCCGGGGTGGTCGAGCAGTTTTACTTCGCCGCCAGTGACCTGGTGGACGGCGGCGCGGAGCTGCTGGCCTTCAGCGCTGAAGAGGAGGCGTCATGAACTTGCCACAAAAGGTGACTCTGGTTGAGGTTGGCCCGCGGGACGGGCTGCAGAACGAGCCCAATCCCGTGCCTCTGACAGCCAAGCTGCAGCTGATTGATGACCTGGGCGCCGCCGGGCTCAGGGTGATTGAAGCGGGCAGCTTTGTGAACCCGAAGTGGATCCCGCAGATGGCAGACAGCGAGGCAGTGTTTGCCGGCCTCAAGCGCCGCCCGAGAGTCCGCTACACCGCCCTGACGCCCAATCTGCAGGGCTTTGAAAGGGCCCTGGCAGCAGGAGCAGATGAGGTCGCGGTGTTTGGCGCCGCCTCCGAGGCTTTCTCGCAGAAGAACATCAATTGCAGCATCGCCGAGAGCCTGCAGCGCTTCGAACCGGTAATGGCGGCAGCACACGCGGCCGGGCTGCCTGTGCGCGGCTACATCTCCTGCGTGCTGGGCTGCCCCTATGAAGGCAGCATTGACCCGGCAACGGTATTGCAGGTGGCGCGCAGGCTGCTGGAATTGGGCTGCTATGAGATTTCCCTGGGAGACACCATCGGCACCGGCAATTCCGGCAGCATGCTGCGCCTGCTGGAGTGCCTGCTGGCGGAGATCCCGGCGGCGCAGCTGGCGCTGCACTGCCACGATACCTACGGCCAGGCCCTGGCCAATATTCTGGTGGGCCTGCAACATGGCATCGCCACCGTGGATGCCTCGGTCGCGGGACTGGGGGGTTGCCCCTATGCTCGCGGCGCTTCCGGCAACGTTGCAACCGAGGATGTGCTGTATATGCTGGACGGGCTGGGCATAGAGACGGGCGTCGATATGGCGACGCTGGTCGAGGCCGGCCAACGGATTTCCGCCACCCTAGGGCGCCCCACCGGGTCCAGGGCCGCGCGGGCCATGGGCGGCAACGGCAAGAACAGTTGAGGGCAAGGGCGCTGGCGTACCGGGGTGGCGCGCAGCGTGCTAAAGTCCGGCCGTACAGATAACGGAAACCTGCATGCCGTCACCACCCGTCAGACTCCAGCGCTACGCGGCCGCCACCATCGTCGCTG
>Ga0075467_10003823_pt1 | contig 11421 bp, 8 predicted proteins | sample DEB08_DNA_9_FD_75067 | JGI IMG/M metagenome (GOLD analysis project Ga0075467, IMG submission 75067) | Aqueous microbial communities from the Delaware River and Bay under freshwater to marine salinity gradient to study organic matter... | ecosystem: Environmental > Aquatic > Marine > Coastal ...
ACTACAATTGAGGCAGAAACTCTCAATTTCAAAAATCTGCTGGGAGATATCCAGCCTTCACCAGGAGCTCGAAGCGGCAATGCTGTTCCATCGTACCCCATGGGCGCGCGCGGCGCTTCGCTACGGCGTCACCGCCCTCGCGATCCTTCTGTTCCTGCTGGCCCTGCGTCGCTCTGGCGAGCGCGTCGGTCGCCTAGCGGAACGCCTTGAAACGAGGGAAAAGACCAATGAAACTCAACGCCGGATGCTGGAGGCGGCGGCTCGCCGTCCTCGTAATCGGGGCGAACTGGTTGAACTGCAGGCGTCCAAGTTCCGCATTTCTTGAAACCCAGCCAAATGGCTGTTACCTATCGAATATGGTTACCGCTGGCAACAAGTCGACATCGCATCGTAATTCTTTTCGTTACATCTGCGCTCAGGGGCGAAGAGGCGGCAACGTGCTTTCGCCGCAGACAGAATAAATCACATAAGCCTGTTATGTAAGGAAACCGTCGCGTGGGACCCGTAGTAAGAATTGGCGTTTTGGCTCAATCAGAGCTCCCGAAGCAGCTAGAGCCTCTAATAGAGGCTATATTTCGAGAACAATTTGGGAAACTGAACGCAATTGTTGGCGCAGAAAAACTGACCTTGGTTGGCTCAATTGAGGGGGGATTTGAAGAATTGGCATGTATTGCCGCAATCGAGGAGGGGCTGAATCTTGAACTCGCGCCTCTTAGAAAATCTCCAGAACTTACTGAAAGGGAGGCTATGATCAAATCTAAGATTCATGCAATTTTGGTAAAGCAGCCTAGAACAACAGAACTAGATAGCCGCGTTCCTGATGCTGACCTGATTAGACTTTGTGACATAATGGTGTTCGCGTATGACAAATTTAACTTGGCTCAAAGATCGAAATTTGAAGAGATTCGAGATGAATTTCTTGCGAGTAGATTAGTCCATGCGAGCTTAGAGAAGCTTCTAATTGAAGTAAATTGCCCAGAGCACTGGAGCCCAGATGCTGATGGAGAGATTTATTTCGAGTATATCACTAGCGCTTCGGATCGGCTTGACATTTGTTCCGAAATTGAAATTCCCGAAAGATTGATGCAGCAGTGGGCTAATGCAATACCCGCCAAATCTCAATAAGGACAGGATTTAAGGTTTGAAAAACCAGCGGCAATTGAACTTGATCGCCTATCTCCCTAACTTCTGCGAGCTATGGTGTTCGCAATAATGGAAAGAGGAAGGCCAAGAGTAAAATAACCCAAGACCACTTCGCTAATCACAAGAATTTCCCCGTAAACGTTCTCGGCGGTTACGTCGCCATATCCCAGCGTCGTATACGTAACCAACGAGACGTAGAAGGGAGTAAACCAGCTTTGCGCTGAGTTGGAATAATCCATCATTCCCCACCCCAGCCACATATCAAACGAATAAATGATCCCGTACAGCGTTGCGAGAAATAGTGCGTAAGCTCCCACTTTTAGAAGGCTGCGGCCGTGATCAAAAAGTCCCCAAGCCTTGAATAAAATTTGTTCAACGGACTTGGCAAAACCGGCAGGCATATTTGAAATAGAAGCTTCCAGGGTGTCTATGTAGTCCTGATCCCTAGCGTCTCGTACAAAAAGTGCGTTGCCGTAAACAGAGTCTATGCCGCGAATTCCAAGGTAGCGGCCGCTCATATCATTTAATTTGCCGTAGACGACGCCGGTCACATTGGCCCCTTCAACCCGAGCTGTGCAGAGTGACGCGCGCGAAATATTAGCGTTCTTCAGGCAGGTATCACGAAGGTCGGCTTTTGTTAGGTTTGCATCACGGAGGTCCGCGCCGGTGAGATCCGCTCCGGCAAGATTTGCGCCACGCAGGTCTGCGCCAGAAAGATCGGCCTCTGTTAAGTCGGCGTTCTGGAGGTTTGCCGCAGTGAGTGTAGCATCGGTCAGTCTGGCCTTGTATAGTCCAGCATGAGAAAGATCCGCCCCTGAAAGCTCCGCGTGATCCATCTTTGCGTGCTTCAAGTTTGCAGATGACAACCGGGCTTCGAAAAGGTCGGTGCCGGTGAGGTCAAGTCCTGAAAGGTTGCGTTCCGATAGGTCCGCCTCGGAAAGGTCGGCCCCGGCGAAGACTGCCGAAATATCAGGGTAACTTGAGAGGAAAAGCTCCCAGTCCGTCACTTCACCGTTAAGCGCCTGTAATGCCTCATCAAGCCCCGGAGCCTGTTTGCCGGCCATTTTTTTCAAATCAAGAATCCCTCACGCTCTGTCGATGAACCAGCGAGAGTATTTCTTCCAAAACGCCCTCCACATCTCCGCCAGATTTTTGCACGACATCGCTGACACTGGTCTGAAGGCGCTTGCGATCTTCGGTGTTCAGTTCCATCGCTGTAACAATAATTATTGGAGTGTTGGCTGATGGATGGTCGCTTGATCTGAGCCTTTCCAGAAACTCAAAACCGTCCATCACCGGCATCATGAGATCAAGAAGGATGAGTTCGAACTCATACTGTTCTGATTTCCCAAGCGCAATCTTTCCGTTCTCCGCTTCATCGACCTCCCAGCCGTCGCCTTGAAGCGTGCGCACCATCGTTTCGCGCGCAGCCGGATCGTCTTCAACGACAAGTGCTGTCTTTTTACCGCTCGACGCATACTTTTTGACAAGCCCCGATAGCTTGCCTCGGTTAACCGGTTTTTGAATAGATTCGACGGCGCCGAGCGAATAGCTCATGGCCCTGTCTCCAACCATCGAAATCATGACGACTGGAATATCTTTCAGTGTATTGTCAGCCTTTAGTCGGCGGAGGACTGACCAGCCGTCCATTCCGGGCATCATCACATCCAGCGTTATGAGGGCGGGCAAGTGTTCCGCGGCGAGTGCCAGACCTTCAGCCCCAGATTTGGCCAATAATACCGAACAGCCTTCTGCTTCCAGACGCTTCTTCAGAAGCTCCCGGGCCGAGGCCTCATCATCAATGACAAGGACCGATTTTCGAGCAGAAGTATCCTTGATTGCCTCAGTTGAAGTGGGTGTCGCATCCTCGTCAGGTAAAGAGGGCTCCGACGTTGCGCCCGAAATTTGCGCTTCCTCTTCAAGCCCTGCATGCTTCTTTTGAGCTTTCTTTGGCAATGTGACAATAAAACTTGAACCCTGCCCAACAATACTTTCGACACGGATGCTGCCGCCCATCATTTCGCAGAATCTCTTTACGAGGGCGAGCCCTAGGCCGGTTCCACCATAATCGCGTGTGGTAGATTCATCCGCTTGAGAGAATTCGGCGAATATGTGCTCAATCTTGTCTTCAGGGATGCCGATCCCGGTATCGGTGACAGCAAACCGAATTGCAGGTTCATTTGATATGGAGGCGGCATTGGCGGAAAGAGTAATCTTTCCTTCCTTGGTGAACTTCGCTGCGTTGGAGATCAGATTGAAGAGGATCTGGCGAACTTTCGTTACATCGCCGTGCATGGAGCCTAGTTCCTGATCGACATCCAGAACGAGTTCATTGGCATTTTTTTCGATAAGGCTGAGTGCTGTACTGGCAACGTCTTCTGCAATGTCCTTGACGGCGAAGTCTTCAAGGAACAGATCCATTTTTCCAGCTTCGATCTTGGAGAGGTCGAGGACATCGTTGATCAGGGACAATAGATGCTTGCCAGCGTTGGTGATCTTGTTCAGATCGCCGAGCATGTCTTCCAGCCCGTCATCCTCGGCATCCTCCGCCAACATCTCTGAGTATCCGATGATCGCATTCATCGGTGTGCGAAGTTCATGGCTCATATTTGCAAGGAACGCGCTCTTTGCTTCATTCGCCCGTTCGGCCTGCTCGCGCGCCTCCTCGGCTTGTCGTTCCAGTTCCAAGCGTTCTGTTATGTCTTCGACGAGCCCGATATAGAAGATTTCATCTCCGACTTGAACTTCCTCAACCCGCGCCTCCAATTTGAATACCGATCCATCTTTTCGAACGGCGTTGACGATCCGACTTTGACCAACTATCGTTGACGCCGCATCTTGAATACGGCGTTCAAGATAAAGGTCGTGCTCAACGGCGACGTGTGTTTCCATCAAGATCTTGATGTTCTTTCCAAGAACGTCCGACGCATAGTAACCAAAAATTTGTTCAGCAGCCGAGCTGAATGTCTCAATTGTTCCCTTTCTGTCAATAGAAAGGATACCAATGGGACTAGCTTCAATAATCTTCGATATTCTCTGCTCACTAAACGCGAGATCGCCTTGAATCTTCTTTAGGTTTTCGTTCTGTGCAACGAGCTCGGCTTCGTTACGCTTGATCGTCGTGATATCGGTAACGACCCCGACGAGTCCTCCTCCGCTGATTGGCGTCGTTCTGATTTCAATCGTTCGGCCAGCCGCCGTATTGAGGACGACGTTTGATGAGTGACCCTCGACGAGAGCTCCCAACCGAGAACGGATTAGCTGTTCAGTATCTCCGAGCCCGTAGTCGCCGTTTTCAGCGTGCCAACGGATGACCTCTTCTTCCGGCTGCCCTGGTTCGACCAGCCTTGAGGGGATTGCAAGCATCTCGGTGTAGCGCTCATTTGTCAGGACATAGTTCATGTCGGCATCGAGCATATAGATGCCGTTCGACATCTTCGACAACGCAAGCTGAAGCTGAGCTGATGCTTCGTTGAGTTCGGTTGTCCGTGCAGCCACGGTTGTTTCCAACAACGACTTTTGGTTTTCAACTTCCTCAAGCGAATGAACGATCGATACACGCAATGCTTCGAAATTCTGTGCTAGCTCGCCGATCTCGTCGCTTGTCTGCACCTTAATAGGCTCGTCCAATTCACCAGCAGTTAGTCTTGCGGCGCTGCCAGACAGCAATCTAAGTGGACGCGTAAGCGAAATTGAAAATAGATAGGAAGCATAGATTGCGATGGCCAGAACTATAGAGGCAACCAAGATCAGTCGGTCAATCAGTTGGTCCGCATCGCGCAGGGCTTCTTCGCGATCGATCTCGCTCATAATGACCCAATCTAGTCCCGACAGCTCAAGCGGACGATAAGAGGACAGGACCTCGACATCTCGGTAATCGGGAAAGATATCTGTTCCGGTCATTCCGGAGAGAGCTGCGCGCGTTCCAATCGTGTCGACCTCTTGCAGGCCGACCGAACTGTTGGTCCGTTCAATTTGGTCTATAACCGAGTTCGAAAGGCCAACCTCTCCGATCAACTTCAGGTACTCTTCGCGATCTTCGATCAAGAATCTTGACTGATTGCGCAAGAGCTTGTCACGGCCAACAAGATATGCTTCGCCGGATTCACCCAAACCAACGTCGCTCCAAGCCTCGTTGGAAGTCATGATCGCGTTGATCCTGCTGAGAGGAAGTTGTACGGCAAGCACACCAATCGGTATTGCTCCATCGTAAACGGGCAGAGCGGCGAAAGCCGCCGGTGCATCGAATGAGGGGACATACGGTTCGAAATCGGCGAGGATGACTTGACCAGGACTGGCAGCCATCGCTGCCGTTACTGCTCGTGCGAGGTTCGTGTTTGAATGCGGGCCGTCGAATAGGCTCGTGCCAAAATCGATTTCACGTTCAACGGAGTACACGATGCGGCCGTCATCAGGTTCAACCAGAAAGACGTCATAAAAACCGAAACGGTTCTGAAATTCGCTTAGTGGCTGATCCAATTTTGAAAATGCAGACCCAAAATATGTTTCAAATTGCGCCTCATTCACAAGTCGTGGATCGACGATGTACTGGTTCTGCAGAAAAATCGCCAATGGGTCCTGGGGTAACAGTTCGTCGATCAGAGTATCATCTGCAGTTGAACCGGATTCCATCTCATACCGTTGTAGAAAATCCTCAAAGTAGTATTTCGTCAGGTTATCTTGAGATTGCGATGTTATGAGTTCATCGGACGTCTTTAGATAAACGACACCCCGTCGAAGTTGTTGGAAGTGCTCTTTCAGAGATGCGCTTTCCGCAATGAAGTTAAGCTCATCCTCGACTTGGGAGAAATAACCCTCAATTTGTTGCGCTTTGAGCTCACGAACGGCTGTCAGTCTTTCGAACGCCGCACGCTTCAGGGCTTCATTGGACGAGTATCCAGCCAATACGGCCGCGATACAGACAGCAGCCATGGATATGACTATGCTGATCGCCGCCAGTTTGGTGCAGATCGTCAATCCCATTTTTGAGATTGGCCTTTCAGTCTTCATATCCCAGTTCCCTTCATGCGGCGGCCTCTTCATAGAGCAGAACTATTGCGTTCATCCTGTTGAGAAGATCTTCTGCTTGTTTGTCGACATCGAGGATGTCACCGGTGACCTGAGTTCCGGTGGACCTTGTGTTAGTTGAAATAAGCTCCCTAAGCGCCGCCCAGTCACCTTGAACTGAGTTTAGACGTTCAATGATTGGCTGAGATTTTGCATCTTTCAGCGCTCCAGGTGTCACCCGGTTCAGAATATTCAGCGATATGCTAAACCTGTTCATGATTCTGAAGAGTTCCTGACGGGTATCAGGTGACGCTAATCCGCTACGAGAGAGGCATAGCAACAGAACCAGCCTTTGAGTAAACATGCGCTGTCGACCTGAGATATTGATGAGCATGGCCATTTGCTCGGAAAGCTCTGCGCTTTTGTAAACTCTCTCGATCAGGTTGACCGCGGCATCCATTTCGGCAAGCGCAGGCCTGTTGAGGTCCGAAATCGCCTGAAGATGCGCTTGCTCGACGCGTCGGCGCTCAATCGCATCACGGATGGTCTGGCCATACGGGGCAAAGGTATTGTTCGCGCGTGTCAGCGCACTCAAAACCGAGGCATTGGTTTCCGGCTCAAGTCCGAGCTCGTCGTCTCCGTCCTTCAACCCAGCTTCGGCTGTCTGATGCAGCGCCAGTGTATCTGCAGCAGCCGCAAGAAGTGGGGCTGGATCGGGGTTCTGATAGGCAAGACAGACAAACTTTCCGGCTCGCTGGATCAGCATCCGCTGGCGGTCTGACATGTTGATTCTGCGGGGCCCATCAGAATGCTCTGCTTGCGCGAGGAGATCCGTCGGATGTACCAAAAGCATCGAGGCAAAGACGCCGCCGCCTGTGAGCAGCGCCCGGCGTTTAAAGAGCTTTTGGGAAGACTCCATTCCACCATATCCCGTTCTGTTGACAGAGTTCTTGTTCATGGCCTTGTTCCAACGGGCGTTGGTATTGAAGCTCGCAGTTCACTCTCCTGATGAATCCCGAGCTCAGAGATATTGAGCCCGGCGATTTCATCCTCCCTGGTCACCCTGAACCGGAAAATCGCGTTGCCAGCCGAGAAGACCAGAAAGGCCATTCCGAAGGTCCAGATGCCGTAGACAAGGACACCGAGCCCCTGAACTCCGACCTGTTCTAGGCGGCTCAGGCCTGTGCCGAGGGTCTCAAGATCCCCGTAGAGACCGGTTGCCAGTGTGCCCCATATCCCGGCCCCCAGGTGCACAGGGATTGCCCTGACCGCATCGTCGATCTTCAGGGTTTCGAGGAGCTGGCTGACAAAGACGACGATCATGCCGCCTACCAGGCCAATCAGGGCAGCGGATCCTGTCGAGACAGCGAAACAATTCGCGGTAACGGCGACTAGCCCACCCAGTGCGCCATTGATGAACTGATCAACGTCGAGCCGCTGGTTGACCGCATAGCGAAGCCCACCGGCCGAAATGGCGCCGACGCATCCCCCGACAACCGTGTTGATCAGGATCGACGGCACGGCGTCATCCAGCACCAATGTGCTGCCACCGTTGAAGCCAAGCCAGCCGATGAAGAGAAGAAGAGCGCCAAGTGTGGCGGTGGGCATGTTCGACGGGGTGATGGTCTGCGCGCCCGAGCCGTCATCAAAGCGCCCCAAGCGCGGGCCGATAATCAAGACAAGCGCGAGACCAGCCCATCCGCCAACACTGTGGACCACCGTCGACCCGGCAAAATCCACAAACCCCAAATCCGCAAGCCAGCCCGATCCGCCGGCGCCGTCAAGGCCAGCCCAACTCCAGTGCCCTGCAACGGGATAGAGAAACCCTGACACGACCACCGCGACAAAGAGATAGGCTCCGAACTTCATCCGCTCGGCGACGATCCCCGAGAGGATCGTGACCGCGGTACCACAAAACATCACCTGGAATAGGAAGAAGACAGCAAGAGAAGGGGACGCCTTGGCGAAGTCGAGGGAGAACAGGTCTGATCCAATCCACCCTTGGTAACTCAGCCCGAACATCAGCCCGAAGCCGAGAGCCCAGAATACCAGCGTAGACAGGCAGAAATCCGCGAGGTTCTTGATCGCAACGTTGATGCTGTTTTTTGAGCGGGTCATCCCGCTCTCTAGGCACAGGAAACCACCCTGCATCAGGAAGACCAACGCACTGGCAAACATGACCCAGAGCAGATCAATGTTCGCCATCAGACGAACTGCCAGAACTTGTAAATATGAGTACCTTGTCTCGTCACGCGTTCAGCCAACCTTCGATCTTTTCTAGAAGTCGCTTTAGGTCGACCGGCTTGGTATCATAGTCATCGCAGCCAGCACCCAGGGCCTTGTCGCGATCACCCGCCATGGCATGTGCGGTCAGCGCGACAATCGGAATGCTCTTTGTTTGGTCACTGGCTTTGAGGTGCCGTGCCGCATCCCATCCATCCATGACCGGAAGGCTCATATCGAGCAATATTATGTCGGGGCTTTCCTCTGACGCCATCTCGACGCCGCGCTGGCCGTCAAACGCCATCACGACGTCGTAGCCCTTCTTCTTGAGCCTACGCGACAGCATGTCTCGATTCATCTCATTGTCTTCAACCAGAAGAATTTTCGCCATCTTGTCTTCCCTTTCTTTTTCTTATCCAGATCAACGGCAAGAAGCTTCAGGCGGCGTCTGTTTCCGCCGATGGATCCTGTGCCAGCCGAGCCTCAACGAGTTTTCGCAGGTGCATCTCGAGCATCGTGTCGAGTTGTTCTTCAGTTTCGAACATATGAAAAGCCCCAATATAGGAGCCGTCATCGCCAATCAGCCAGCGATCGAGATACCGGGTGAGCTTGTCGATCTGGTCGAGCCTGTCGAGAACAACGTCACGATCCTCGAGCGACAACGTCGGCGCCCCCTGCTTTCGGTAGAGAAGCATCTCCGGAGAGCCTTGCTGCTTGAAACCACTCAGCGCGTCCTCGAATTCGAATGCCGTACCGGACTCGTACCGGGTACCGTTCGGTCTCAGGATTGTATCGGGTAGAGGCGAGCCGATGCGAGACCAAAGAATACCAACATAGATTTCCGTCTCATGAGGAGGGTGGATCTGAGCCTGGAAGGTCTCAGAAGCCAGCATGGGCTCCTCTTCCCAGAGGATTGGGATGAGATAGGCACGCCCAAAGAACTCTTCGTTAAGACGCCCAATCACAGTTTTTGCCACTCGCCTCTCGGGAATGACGTCACCCGGTGATGAGATAAAAATGCGGAACTGCTTTGAGATGTTCTGACGCAGACGAACCTTTTCAAGACACGCGCTGATCCGCGCTTGAAGCAGGATCGGATTGAACGGTTTGAAAATGTAGTCTTCGGCACCCTGAAGGATACAGTCGACCATCATTTCAATGTCGTCAGACGCAGATAGCATGATCACCGGGATCGTGCGCAGGCGAGAAGACGCCTTCATTCGCTGCAGTGTCTCAAGGCCAGTCAGGCCGGGCATCATGTAATCAAGCAGGACAAGATCAAATCGATCGGTCTCAAGCAGGGCAAGGGCTTCTTCACCGCTGGACACCGCCCGTGCCGAATAGCCCATGCGTTTGACACGCCGCCTGAGCAATTCACGGTTTGACGGGTCGTCGTCGACCAGCAAGAGTTCGCCTCCTTGCCCGATTTGGCTGTTGACTATCGAGATGTCTTGTCGCGGAGATCGTTTGCCTTGTTTCTTCGGGGCGGTTTTTTTATTGGTGTTCTTTTCGAGCAAACGTTGCGGGATGGCATCTACGAGACTTAGCGCCGCTCGCCCCGCTTCGGCGATATTTTCCAGGTCAGATATGAACTCAGCTTCGTCGAGGTCTGTCGCCTCCTCGAAGATCATTTCCGAATACCCTTTTATGTGGTTGAGTTGCATTCGAAACTGAAACTGAGCGTCACCTACATTGACCTCTTCAGGCGAGACCGTCGAAGCGCCCAGGAAATCTTCTATAAGGGCAAGCATTTTTTGACCTGCATTCTGGATTGCTTGCAGGTCTCCCGAAAATATCTTCAGGAGATCAGGTGGTAGATCCTCCTCAATCATCTCGGCGTAGCCGATGATATGGCCTACCGGTGTGCGAATGTCATGGCGCAACTTTGAAAGTTGCGCCTTGAAATCGCTGCTATCTTCCTCTTCCTTGTTCATCCTGCAGATGGCGGTTCGTGTTCGCGGTGGTAGCGGTGTGTGCTCCACTGGACCACGTCCATGAGCGAACGTTCCGCCAGATCCGAAATCACATCCTGTGCATGGACGGGATCGGTAATGGCTGCGAGACGCCGCTCAGCAAGCTCGAACAGCTCTCCCTGGTTCGCGTATTGCCAAAGCAACTCACGCGTCGCCATTTTCGTTTGGTAGATTTCCCATATTGCAAGCCAAAGCGGCAACAGTCCCATGAGGAAGACAACAAGAGTCTTGCCATCAAGATCGCCGATATGGAAACCGTAGAGTGACTTCTTGAAGAAGAGCAGCGAGACGGCACCGAGAAACGCTGCAAGAAACAGTAATTTCTTTACTGTTTCGAGACGCTCGTGCTCACCATGTAACTGGTGATGCTTTCGTGAGAAGTAGGCCGCCTGATCCTTGACCCATCTTTCCGATACCGCCGCCACCCGTTCTTTTGCGGGCAAAGTGCTTTCGTAGGTCAATGGTTCTGTGCATCGGATTGCATCGCCAATCCATCCAAAGCCTTTGAAACGCTCAATACTGGTCAATCGAAAAAGACGGCGTGTCTGGCCTGTTGCACCGCCTCCAGACAAGACAAGGAAGAATCGGATGCGGAGTGCTTCGGCCAGCGCGCGGAAAGCGAGGTGACGTCCAAACCACCCGCGCCTTGAACCGATGCCGAAAAGTATGAACCCTCCCGCGAACAGACCTACATAAGCGATTAGAAACAGTTTCAGTGCGGCAATCTTCGCATAAAGCAGAAATGTCAGTCCCATCAGGGCGGCCATTAGGCCGAAGAGTTTAAAGAGACGATCCGATTGACGCTGATTTGCGAGGGCAAGTTGATCCGCACGCACGAAATCCACGTCGATCGAGGAAGCGATTTCTGATATCTTGATATCATCGGGGGTAGAGATCGGATAGGCGGTCAGATCGGTGCCGGTTTCTGTGTCCCGTTCGATGGCATACTGGTCAAACTCTCTCCAGCGCTCTAGTACGAAATCAGGGATTTGCGGCAGGCGACAGATAAGGCCGGTAGCACCCGCCTGTACCAGGTAACTTGTCTGCACGTCGCCCTGTTCAACCTCATCCGCCT